>Ga0129312_1001287_pt1 | contig 15142 bp, 12 predicted proteins | sample O827metagenome_FD_94434 | JGI IMG/M metagenome (GOLD analysis project Ga0129312, IMG submission 94434) | Orangutan group fecal microbial communities from Wisconsin, USA - O827 metagenome | ecosystem: Host-associated > Mammals > Digestive system > Large intestine > Fecal | place: USA: Wisconsin... | reverse complement strand
GTTTATATTGCAAACGCAAGTCCTATAATGTATAAGATTTTCTTTCATACATATAGTATATCATATTGAAGTGTAATACGCAACAATCATTCGAACATATTTTCGTTTTTGTTGTATGCCGGTTACGGCATTAATTTCATTACTATCAAAGGATGAGGATTATTATATTATTTGTATTGTGCAGATATGCACATTCCTGCGCTTTCATCTCGGTAATTGAATTGCCGAGGATTCCCGCTTATTGTCCTAAAATTTTCGCCACGTCTCCCGGTTAAACAGAAGGAGTAACGGGAATATCTCGAGACGCCCCGCCAGCATATCAAATATCAGGACAAGCTTTGAAAAGTCGGAAAATAATCCGAAATTCTGCGTCGGCCCCACAAGCTCAAGACCGGGGCCGATGTTGTTGAGGGTTGCCGCTACAGCTGTAAAGTTTGTTACCAGAGCAAATTCGTCTAAACCGATCAGAAGCGTAGAGGCGGCAAAGATCAGGATATAGGCGGCAATAAACGCATGCAGCGTCCTTAACACCTCATGCTCTACCACTCTCCCCTCAAATTTGATCCTCCTTACCATTTTGGGGTGAAGCGTAAGGGACAGCTCTCTTGTCACCGACCGGAACATAAGGAGCGCCCGGGATACCTTGATCCCTCCACCCGTACTTCCCGCACAGGCGCCGATAAACATTAACATCACAAGGATCATCTTAGGGATAGACGGCCAGAGATCAAAATCCACCGTGGCAAAGCCGGTCGTTGTTATGATGGAGCCCACCTGAAACGCCGCATGGTGGAATGCCATTGCAAATGACGGAAACATGCCGCGGATAAACACGGTGATAATCAGGGTCGAGGCGGCTATGATCCCGAGATACCATCTGGCCTCCTCGCACTGAAACGCTTCCTTCGGACGTTTCATTGAGAGCAGGAAATATACGTTAAAGTTCACACCGAATAAGATCATAAAGATCGTAATGACAGACTGCAGATATACCGAATATCCGGCAATGCTGTCATTTTTTATTCCAAAGCCTCCGGTACCTGCTGTACCGAACATCGTACAGAGCGCATCAAAAAGCGGCATTCTGCCGGCCAGCAGAAGCACCAGTTCCACTAAAGAAAGCAGAATATAAAGGCCATACAGGATCTTGGCTGTCGACTGTACCTTGGGCACCAGCTTGCTCACCGACGGCCCCGGGCTCTCCGCCTTCATCAGGTTCATGTGGTAGCCGCCTCCGGTCAGGGGGAGAAGGCATAGGAGGAAGACAAGAACTCCCATTCCTCCGATCCAGTGGGTAAAGCTCCGCCAGAATAAAATACAGTGGGGAAGGCTTTCCACCTCGGGAAGGATACTTGCACCTGTTGTTGTAAACCCGGATACCGTCTCAAATAAGGCATCGATAATGCCGGGGATCGTACCGGATAACACAAAGGGAAGCGCTCCCACGATACTCATGATGATCCAGCAGAGAGCCACCGTTACACAGCCCTCCCTCGCATAGAAAACTTTATTTTTGGGCTGTTTTCTCACAAGAAGCAGACCGGCTGCTGCACTGAATACGATAACGGCTGCAAATGCCACCCCGCTTTTTTCTTTGTAGAGTGCTGCCACCACCACAGAAGGGATCATAAGCACAGCTTCCACGTTGAGGATCCAGCCGATGATATAAAAGATCATAGAATAGTTCATGGAGCCGCTCCTTTAGTTTTTCAATATATCGCGGATATCGCGAAGTCCACGGTGTGTCGTAACAACAATTACCGTATCACCGACCCGGATCTTGTTTTGTCCACGCGGCGTAAGGATCGTTCCGTTCCGGTTGATACAGCAGATCAGCAGATTATCCCTGATATTCAGATCCATTAACGGTACACCGGTAACGCTGGACTCCTCCTTGATTGAAAATTCCAGGGCCTCCGCACGTCCGTCCAAGATCTTATAAAGAGTTTCCACGTTACTGCCGATGGAATTCTGGCGGGCACGGACATACTGAAGGATATAGTCTGCCGTAAGATACTTCGGATAGATCAGACTGTCAATATCGAAGCTGTCGATCACATCGTTGAAGGCGATCTTATTGACCTTGGCGATCAACTTGGCATTAGAGTGCCTCTTGGCAAACAGGGAGAGGAAGATATTCTCCTCGTCGATGCCGGTAAGGGCTACCATGGAATCCGCATAGGTAAGCCCTTCCTCGATCAGAAGGTTCTGGTCGCTGGCGTCTCCGTTAATGATATCCGCTCCCGGAAGTATCTCATTTAAGTAATCGCAGCGCTCCTTCTTCTGCTCAATGATCCGCACACGGAAGCCGATCTTTAACAGATCCAGCGCCAGATAATGGGCGATCGTTCCGCCTCCGATTATCAGGGAGTTTTTAACATGCTTCGTCCGCACGCCGATCTTTTCAAAAAACTGGGCCGTACTCTGGAGAGAGCCCACGATCGAAAGGATATCCCCATCCTGAAGGACAAAGCTTCCGTTAGGTATAGCTATCTCCGTATCCCGCTCTACTGCACAGATCAGTACGTCTGTCTTTAGACGGTTCATATTTTCCATAATGGATCTTCCGCCTAATCCCATCTCTTTTTTAAGGCGGAATCTAAGAAGCTCTACCCGGCCCTTGGCAAAGGTATCGATCTTGATGGCTGACGGGAATTTTAAAAGCTTAAGGATCTCCCGCGCGGCAGTGAGCTCCGGGTTGATGATCATGGATATCCCCAGCTGTTCCTGAATAAAACGGATCTCCTGACTGTAGAGCGGGTTCCTGACTCTGGCGATCGTCTGGCATTTTCCGCTTTTCTTCGCCATAAGGCAGCACAGGAGATTGAGCTCATCCTCTCCCGTTACCGCAATAAAAAGATCTGCATTTTCCACGCCTGCTTCCTGCTGGATATTGAAGCTGGCTCCGTTTCCCACGATCCCCAATGCATCAAAACGGTTGGAGGCCTCCTCCACCTTCTTTGCAGACAGATCCACCATTACAAGATCATGGTCTTCCACACTAAGGCGCTCCGCAAGGCTCGTTCCCACCTTGCCGCAGCCGACAATTATTATTTTCATGGCATAGTTCCCTTTTCAGAAATAGTATACAAGCTATTATACTATTTTCGCCCGGAATCTACAATACCTGCGTTAAAAAGAAAACAGCCCGTGCCGACCCATCATCTCGGGCGGCAGGAGCTGTCTGTACCATCAGAACAAGCCGTACTGTCAAAAGGAACTGTGCTGTCAGGTTTTGCCGCTCCGGCAGAACACCCACGGCAGCCGGAACACCCCGAACAGCCGCAGCAGCCTTTTCCCTGTTTCTTCTGTCTTCTTTTATACCATATTGCTGCTAAAGCAGCTCCTGCGATCACAATGATAAGGATCCAATCCCCGATATTCATGATATATTTCCCTCCGTAAATTACAGCTTATCTCATTTTTGCCCAATTATAAGGCGGCTCCCTGCAAAAGTCAACCAGCCAAAAACACATGCCAAAATATAAAGAACTACTTGAATTTCACGGCGTTACGGCATACAATCATCTTATGCTGTAAATTAAATATACAATCAGGAGGCTTTTACTATGGGCATCAATTACAACCCGGAAACTCTGCAGATGATCGCAGACCTTTCCAATGCTAAAGCGCCGTCAGGCTTTGAGGATGAGACGATCCTTGCAGCAAGAAAACACATCGGTGAGGGATATTCCACCGAGGAAGACTGCATGAGAAACTTTTATATGTACCGCAATAAAAATACAGGAAACAAGCCTGTATTCATGCTGGATGCACACGGAGATGAGGTAGGCTTTATGGTTCACTCCATCCGTCCCAACGGTACACTGCGCTTTGTCTCTCTCGGAGGCTGGAACGTAGGCTCCCTCGCATCCTCTAAGGTTCTTGTCCGCAATTCCGAGGGACGCTATCTTCCGGGAATCATCGCGGCAAAGCCGGTTCACTTCATGACAGAAGCAGAGAAAGCATCTGCCGGTGCTGCCAGCATTTCCTCCCTTTCTATCGATATCGGAGCGGTAGATGCAAAGGATGCAGTTGAAAACTTCAAGATCCGTATCGGAGAGCCGATCGTTCCGGACGTAACAATGGAATACGACAGTGAGCATGATCTTATGTTCGGTAAGGCCTTTGACTGCCGGATCGGCTGTGCTGCTCTGATCGAGGCGCTGCACCGCTTAAAGGATGAGGATCTGGACGTGGATCTTGTAGGCGTGCTTTCTTCCCAGGAGGAGGTCGGTGAACGCGGAATGATGGTTGCCGTTAACCATGTTAAGCCGCAGATCGCTATCTGCTTCGAGGGATGCCCGGCAGACGATACCTTCACAGAGCCCTATGCGATCCAGACCGCTTTCAAGAAAGGGCCTATGCTCCGCTTTATGGATAAATCCGTCATCTGTGCTCCGAGATATCAGCGTTTTGCCCTTGACCTTGCAGAGAAAAAGGGTCTCCCGGTACAGGCATCGGTAAGAGAAGGCGGTGGAAACAACGGTGCCATCGTACAGACCTCTCTGGACGGCATTCCGGCAATCGTTGTCGGTGTTCCGGTCCGCTACATCCACACGATCCACGGAATTACCTCCTACTATGATTTTGAGGCTACTGTCCGCTTAGCGGTAGAGCTTGTAAAATCGATGAATGCAGAGATCATCAAGAGCTTCTAATCGATCCGGAATTTTTTTCCAGCATTTTTACTCTTTGTCCGTTATAATTTTCTCCCGTGGGGTCATAATAAGACCATCGCGTCAGTTTAGAACCGTCCTATCGGCATAGCGCCGGTAAATGGCTTCTGCACCGGCGCGTCAAAAAAACAAAGGTGGTGAAATTATGCTGAATCAGGGTAAAAATGACTGCATCCAGTGCTCGATCCACAACTGCGTACACCATGCCGGTACTGTGGACTACTGCACCTTAGAAAAAATCCATGTCGGAACGCACGAGGCGGATCCGAAGATGAAGGAATGCACCGACTGTGATTCCTTCCAGTACAAAATGTCTTAAGTGATCTCTTAAGCGATCTCTTAACACGAAGGGCGCCGCAAAAATGGCTATCCTATTGGATATGCCAGACTTGCAGCGCCCTTTTAGTATATTTCCTCCATGTTTCTGTGTTCCGGAATGTCTCGATTATCTTGCCAAAGCCCCGGTGCTCATTCCGCCTCCGACTCCCTGAACCTGCCATAAATATGTCTGATAAGCTGATGCGAGCTCCAATTTTGCCGTATTCAGGGCTGCTTTTCCCGAAAGCCAGTCCGCTTCCCCGGTCATATATCCGTTTTTGGATAACATTCCGGCTGACTGCTTCTTGCAAACGGTATCCCATTCCTGTTCGGCTGCCGAAAAGGAGCTTTGGGCTGCCTCATATTTCGCAAGAGCATTCTGCAGATCTTCATAAGCCGCCCTAAGGTTGATCTCGGCATTTTCAGCCGCCTCACGGATCCGCTCCTTTTTCAATTCACGGTTATCTGTTCCCTTGACCTTTGAGAGCATCTCACTTGCCCAAGTCGGATCATTGCTGATGGCTGTTTCCAGATCATTCTCCACGGAAACGGCACGGATCGCTTCCGGATCCGGCTCAGGAACCGTGCCGATCTTTACATTCTCCTGACCGGACAGTCCTAAAAGCGTCAGCAGCTCCTCCTTTCGCTGTCTCTGCTGCTCCTTCATGGTGGCAAGAGAGTTTTTCTTTTTTTCCAGCTCTCCTGCCTTTGTCTCTAATTCCGTGTCCTTTATAAGTCCTGCGGCACGCTTTTTACAGGCTGCATCATAATCGGCCTGCAGGGCCTCCAGACTTTTTTCCTCTGCGGCAACGTTCTCCTTCATTTGGTTATAAGAATACATCAGATTCTGTGCCGATGCGGTCAGTGTATCTGCCATATCCTCCATGTTCTTTTCCTGACCGGAGGAATTCATACGATTGATCGTCGACTGCACCTGTGCCATAGAACGGCGGATGCTCTTTGCGTTGCTCTCATATAAGGCCTGCATATCGGTATCGCCGTCATCCTTATAGGAATCGGCCATCTTCGTCAGCTCCTCATATTCCGTTTTTAACGTTTCATGCATCTTTTCATAAGGTGCACTCTGAAGGCTCTGAGCCTCTGCACTCTGAAGATAGGAAAAGTTTCCTTTTTTGATCCATTCCCGCAGATCCCCATACTCGATCGTGGTAACAGCCGACTGACTGTTTTCTGTATTCTCCGCAGCAAGGACGGTCATGCCTCCATTGCTTACGATAGAAGCGGTAAGCACAAATCCGGTGAGTATCCCCATTAACGCTCTGTTCCATTTCTTCATTTTTTTCATCTCCCGCCTTATGATGCCGAAGCGAGCCCTGCGATTGCCCAGTCATACGTTAATTTTGCGGTCAGAAGCTCAAGCCTTGCCGTTTCCAATGCCGTTTTAGCAGACAGGCAGGCCGCTTCCTGCTTTTCATACGTTTTCTTTGTGATGACTCCGGCTGAAAGCTTAAGCTCTGCTGCCGCCCGTTCCTTTTCTGAAAGCTCATACTCCGTCTTAGCCTGCTCATAGCTGTCCTTAGTAAGAAGCAGGCTGTTGTAGGTGTTTCTGACATTTGCCGCTACGGTATCCTCCTGATTCTTCAGTGTATTCGTATAGGTGATCTTATTATTTTCTGACTGCGAATTGGAAAGCCGCTGTCTGGTGATCCTGACACTGTAGTTATTGGCGACTGCCGTTTTGATATCTGCCTCGATATCAATAGACGATAGGGAGGAAGGATCTATCTCCGGCAGAGTCCCAAACTCCACCTCCGAATCGGCACTCCAGCCCAGAAGGATCAGAAGCTGCTTTTTTGTCTTATCCAGACTGGTTTCTGCGGACCTGAGGGATGCCTTTGCTTTCGTAACCGCCTCTGCTGCCGTGTCAACACCGGAAGAAAGGGCCATACCGGCTGCCACCTTTGTTTTTGCCTGCTCATAAGCTGTTTCTGCCTGTGTCACGGAGCTCTCTAAGGTTTTCAAGGCTTCTTTTTCGCTGTAATATGAGATCATCAGCTTCTGTGCCTGCTGCACAAGATTTTTTTCCGTCTGTTCATAGCCAAGACGCTTGATCTCACCATCATCCACGTTTTTATCTCCCTGCTCGATCAGATTCTCCGCTGAGATCTCACCGTTAAGAGCCGAGGAGATCTGGGACGCATAGCCGTCACTGACATCATCCGGATAGGAGATCCGCTGGGTAACCTCATCTGCCGACTCATAATATTCCTTTGAGATTTCCGTACTCGTTTTGCCTCTGTATTCCTGATAATCCAGAGCATTCTGGCGTACCGTCGTATTATATTCGTGGATCAGCTCTGAGATCTCCTCATATTCCAGCTTGTTATCTTTAAGAGAAGCCCACTTTTCTTCTGTGTACGCAAACTCCGGGCTGACAGCTAAGGCCTTAAGGGGCGCTGTGCTGAGCACGAACGCCATGGCAAAGAGCCCTGCAATTTTCCATCGTTTCATTTTCTATGACCTCCCTTCTTACTATATGTCTAATACCTTCCGCTCTTTTTTGCCGTTCATGATGGCATAATATACCGGAAGGATAAATAATGCCACTAAGATACCTGCCGTAAGTCCGCCGATATTTACAACGGCCAGACCCTTTGTCGTGGATGCGCTGCTGCCGGTAGAGAGGATCATCGGGATCATGGAGAGGATCGTGGTGGAGCTGGTCATTAGGATCGGGCGTAAACGCGTTGCTCCGGCCTCCACAAGCGCCGTCTTAAGATCCATCGTCAACCGATACTGGTTTACGGTATCCACATAGAGGATACCGTTGTTTACGACGGTACCGATCAGAACAAGAAAGCCTAAAATAGAAGTCATGCTGATGGTGGTTCCCGTTAACTTTAAGAGCCCAAAGGAACCGACCAGACTAAAGGGGATCGTAGTCATGACCATAAAGGAAAACTTCGGTGATTCAAACTGCGCCGCCATAACGACAAAGACTAAAAATACGGCAACTGCAATGGCATTATAGAGGGAAGAAAACTCCTCCGCCATCATCCGATCCATCGAGTTTGTTCCGATTGTTACGCCGTTTGGCAGATTCGGTGCAACCACCTCATTATCCAGCAGAGTCTTAACATTTCCGTTGACATAATCTGCCGATACCGTTACCTCATACGACTTATCTGTCTTGGAGATCGAGGACGGGTTATCCTTAAATTCGACATCAGCCACATCGGAAAGCGCCACACTCTTGCCGCTTCCGGTCGTCAGCAGCATGTTCTTGACCTGCTCGACCGTGCGGTACATGCCCTCCGGATATTCCGCATTTACGCTGACCTCATTGCCGTCGATCGTAAGCGTTGCGATCTTCGCACCATCCAGCATGTATTTGACCTGCTGTCCGATGGAGGAGGCGGTCAGGCCTTCTGCGGAGGCTGCCACCTGATCGACATTAATGGATACGACCGGCGCTGTGTTTTCCACATCCGAATGAACATTTTTTACATCATCACGGGCTACCATGGCACTTACGATCTTGTCCGCAGCCTCTTTTACGGTGTCGTAATCGCTTCCGCTTAAGATCACCTCGTAACCGCGGCGTCTTCCCATAAAGCTCATGGAGGCAGAGGCCTCAACCTCGATGGTACAGTTCTCAAGTCCCGCCATCTCATCTTCCCACTGCTCTACGATCTCATCCGTACTCATCTTTCTGTCATCCTTCAGATAGGCGCTGACCGTTCCGCTGCTGCCGTTATAACGGAGCATATAGGATTCCACGTCCTCATGGCTCTTTACGATCTCCTCCACCTGATTGACGATATCATCGGCCTTGGAATCGAGAAGTCCCGGACGCGTGGTGATGTTCACGGAGATCGTTCCGTTGTCATCTGAGGTCATCAGCTCGCTCTGCATGCCGCTGGCCAAGAAAAAGGTTGCCAAAACCAACCCGATCGAGCCCAGCATGACGATCACCTTATGCTTAAGGATACCCGGAAGCACCTTGCGGTAGAGTGCCTGTAAAAGCCTCATCAGACCGGATAAGGGTGCATGCTCCCTTTCCTTTGGCTTGTATAACATATAGGTAAGAGGAACGACGGTGATCGCAGAAAGGAGGGATGCGCTCATACAGAATACGATCGTCCAGCCGAGAGGGGTAAACATCTGTCCGCTCATGCCGCTTATGGTCGTCAGCGGAAGGAATACTACACAGGTCGTAAGTGTTGAGCCAAGAACCGACATGGCGACTACACCGGAGCCGTCGAGGGCCGCCTTTGCGTATTCCACAAAGCCGCGCTCCTCCATCTGGTCGATCGCCCTGAAGCAGCTCTCCAGAACAACGATGGAGTTATCCACCATCATGCCGACGCCAAGAACGAGAGCGCTCATGGTGATAACGTTAAGCGTAAAGCCTACCCGGGTCATCAGGATCAGGGATACAAGGATCGAGGTCGGGATCGAGCTTCCGACGATCAGGGATGCCTTAAAATCTCCAAAGAAAAGCCAGATAATAACCATGGATATGATGACCGCTAATACCATCGTTTCCGCAACGTCAAGAAGGGATTCCTTGATGCTCTCAGAGCTGTCCCGGGCGATCTCGATATGAAGCTCCGGATCAGCGGCCTCCAGCGTTTCCACCGCCTCTTTAACATCGGAAGAAAGCTTCATCGCAGAGCTGCTCTGTTTTTTTGATACCGAGAGGGAGATTGTCTCCTGTCCGTTATAACGGGAGATGCCGCCCATATTTTTCTCAGCCGTGTATACCTCTGCGATATCCTCCAGATATACGATCTTTCCGCTCTGGGTCGTGATCGGCACCCGCAGAAGATCATCCAGTGTCGACGCTTTTACCGAGGTGGTGACGGAGAGAGAAAGATCACCGTATTCCGCATCACCGGAGGGATAAGAAAGGTCGGCAGAGGCCATAGCACTCGTGATCTGGTTCATGGTCACCTTATACTGCTTCATCTTTACCGGATCCAGTTCAACCTTGATATATTCGGAGGAGCCGCCTCGGGATTCCACCTGAGCCACCGTGGAGAGCTGCTCAAATACCGGCGTCACATTCTGATCTACGTAATCGTAAAGATCCTCCTGAGTGTCATGGGAGATCGACAGCATGATGTCGTCTCCGCCGTTCATGTTCATCTCCATGACGCTGGTGCTGCAATCCTCCGGAAGACCACGGATGCTGTTTAAGGAACGAGTCAGCTCATTATAAGCCTCATCCATATCTGCATCGTAATCATATTCCAGCATGATCATGGCATTCCCCTCGTTGGAGGTGGAGGACATGCTCTTTACTCCCTCCAGCTGGCTGACCTGATCTTCTATGGGCTTTGTTACCAGCTCATCCATATCCTCCGGAGCCGCACCGGAATAGGAGGCCCGTACAATTAGCATGGGCTGGTCTGTGTCAGGCATCTGCTCAAGGGTGGCACTGAACACAGAGGATATACCGAACACAAGAATACAGAGCAGCGCTAAGATCGTCGTCACCGGACGTTTTAATACATATCTCGTAAGTCCCATAATCAGCCCTCCTGCGATGCGGCGCTGCTATCCGCAGCCGGCACTCCTGCCTCACCATTCCGGTCATCTGCTTCTCCGTCCGTCGCTGCCTGACCGTCCGAAGCTCCTGAGCTCTGGCTATCCGTGCTTTCACTGCTTCCTGCCAGCTGGATGTCCGCTCCCTCATACAGATTGCTGCTCCAGGTGCTCACCACAAGATCGCTATCAGAAAGCCCGCCGGTTACTTCCACATTATCATCATCATTGATACCGACCTCGATCGATACCTTTTTTGCTTTTCCGTCTTCATAAACATAGACGTAGGCTTTCCCGCCGCTGTAGTAAACGGCGTCTACCGGGATCGTCATGACATTCTCTGCCTTCCCCGTGGTAACGCAAAGCTTTACGGTACTGCCCGTCGCCGCATTCTCTGCATCGGCGAGCTGAGCCTCGATCTTAAAAAGCCCTGTCGCATCATCTACCATCGTGCTGATCTCATCGATCACGGCCTCATATGTATTTCCGCTCTTTTCCACCGTCATCGTGTCTCCGGCTTCCATATTTTCCAGCATTCTCTGGGTGACATAAAAAGTTACCTTTTTCTCTCCCTCGCTGGAGATGACACAGAGCTCTCCGTTCATATTTACTCTGTCGTAGACCTCTGCAGAGCAGCTTTCCACTTTTCCGGATATCGGTGCGGTCACGCTGCTGTAGCTGACCTGCTGGTCGTAGGAGGTTTTTGCCGATTTATATTGGAGCTCAGCTGATCTCACCGCATTCGTATACTGCTCATACTCCTGCTCCGATAAATCTCCTCCGTCATACAGGATCTTCATTCTTGCAAGATCGCTCTGGGCCTTCTCAAGATTCATGGAAGCGGAATCCAGAGAATTCTTAACGTTTGCGACCTGTTCTGTATCAATCGTAAAAAGCACCTGTCCTGCTGTTACGGTATCTCCGGCTTTCACATTGACTGCCGTAACGTCACCGGAGGCTTTTGCATATACATGAACCACATCATCCGGCTCTATCGTTCCGGTAAGCTCTGTTGTCAGATAAATGCTGCCGGTCTTCGGCTCACTCGCCTGCACCACCGTGCTCTGAACAGCCTGCTCCATCTCTCCCGGGCCGCCTGCCATTCCTCCCGCCATCTTTCCTGACGGGCCGCCTGCCTTATTGCCCGATGAGCCTCCCGCAGCACCAGCCTGTGCCTTATTCTGGTTTTCTACTCCGCTTTGTCCGCCGTTTAAAGATCCCTTCCATACGATTACGCCCACGGCTGCTGCGATCACAGCGATCGCTGCCGCACACAGGATGATGTTGCGTTTTTTCATGGTCCCTTCTACTTCCTTTCCTGTTTCCTGTTGTTTTTTGAGATTCATCGCGTTAACTATAAAAAATAAATGTGAAAACTTTGTGATAAAAATTTCAAAATTCTGTGAGAAGTTTAACCGAATCAGGTAAATCTCCATTTCTTATAAAGTCAAAAAAGCACCTCCAAAGAGATGCTTTCTCGTATTGCATTCTTGATTCCCTTAATTATGTCACTGTTTTAAGGGATAGTTGTAAGGGTTAAGGGAAAACTAACTCAGCCTGAAATAGCAAGTATTCTTGCCACGACCTTCTTTCTTAAGTTCACCGGATGCAACCAGCTTCCTCAAAGCACCTTCAATGGAGCTGTCACTGATCGTGGGGCAGAGTTCACGGATATCTTGTTTGTTGAACCGCCCAATCTTGTTTTTACTTGCTCTGCGTACCATTTCGAAAGCAGGCAGCTTTGTTTCTACAAGAGCCATGCGTTCCTCAAAGTCTTTATATGCCGCAAGAATCGTTCCAAGAATATATTTGATGAACGATACTATATTCTCGGTTCCTTCATGCCAGCCGATCTGTGACTGTGCCAGTGCATTATAGTAAAGGTCTTTGTTTTTCGCTATTTTAGCTTCAAGGGAAATATACTTTCCAACATAAAATCCGTTTCTGTAAAGCAATAAAGTAGTGAGCAGGCGGCTCATTCTTCCGTTTCCATCGTTGAAAGGATGAATGCACAGAAAATCGTGGATAAAGACCGGAATTGCAATCAGCGGTTCCAACTCCATATTGCCGATCACGCGGTTGTATTTCTCACAGATTCTATCCAATGCCTCCGGCGTTTCAAACGGAGCAAGCGGTGTAAACAATGTTTCCACATGACCGTCCGGATAGGTGGCACTAATATAGTTCTGGACAGTCTTAGTACGACCAGCTATAGGATTATTCATATGGCTGCAGAGGATTTTATGAAGCTGTAGAATATAGTTCTGCGTGATAGGAATGGCATCGAAGTTCTCATGAATAATAGCGAGAACATCCCGATACCCGGCTATTTCCTGCTCATCTCGATTTTTCGGTGTAGTTTTTTCTTCAACAAGCTGCCGGATTCGCGTACTCGTTGTAACAATACCCTCAATGGCGTTCGATGCCTCGGTACTCTGTATTTTGGCAATTTCCACGAGTTTTTCAAGTTCTTCCGGTCGTTGCTTTAAATACAGTTCTTGTTTACCGGCTTCCTTGTATATTGCTGCGACCAGCCCAAGGATCTCTGAATCCCATTTTTGATTCTTGATCGCGGAATAATTAAAGGTTCTCATTTCCTTACCTCCGTATTTATTCTCTTAAATTATATAAGAAAATAAGGGAATAATCAATGGATTAAGCAAACTTTCCCTTATCATTATACCAAAATAAAGAGAAAAAATACGGAAGGCAGATAAAAAGAAAACGATCCCTAAACGCTTGCCTGTTCATGGTCTGAAAGTGCCTGAGAAGCGGCAAACAGACCATTCTTATCAAACGCTGAATTGAAGGCATAAAAATTCCTGCTGTCCAGATGCTCCTGAAGATCCCGCAGGGCCTCACCGAACCTCTGGAAGTGGACGATCTCCCGCTTTCTTAAGAAGCGGATCGGATCGCATATCTCGGGATCCTTAATGACCCGCAGGATATTATCATAGGTCGACCGTGCCTTCTGCTCGGCCGCCAGATCCTCAAAGAGATCCGTGATCGGATCCCCCTTCGACTGAAACTCACAGGCATTAAAGGGGATCCCTCCTGCCGCCTGGGGCCAGATACCGGCGGTGTGGTCGATATAATAAGGGCCAAAGCCCTGCTCCACCAGCTGGTCTGCCGTAAGATTCCTTGTCAGCTGATGGACGATCGCCGCCACGATCTCCAAATGTCCCAGCTCCTCGGTTCCGATATCTGTCAGCAGCGCCTTCTGCATGCCGTAGGGCATTGTATATCTCTGCGAGAGATAGCGCATGGAGGCTCCCATCTCTCCGTCCGGGCCGCCATACTGCAGAAACCTATAATGTTTTTAAGCCTTTTTAGTCAGTTTCGCCGGAATGCCGTGAGACATGGAAGACCTCTTATACCCGGCCAAAGACATCATCGTCTCCTGTAGCTTTTCGGCAATGAGCCTCTGTTTCTCCTCCGGGATCTTATCCCATTCCAGTTCTTCTCCGGCGATATGTACGACTATCTTTATCTTCATCATCACCCCACCTCCCAGTTGAACCTATGCACGGCCGGTTGTACTTGTTTCCGGTTCTCTCAAACTCCTTTCGCATTTTCTGCTGCAATTCTATATGTCAAAGTCCCGGAGGAAATGGAAAAACTGCTCTCATGGTATAACTCCCGGAATATCACCCTTGAAATTTTGGCTGAATTTCACGTCCGCTATGAAAGCATTCATCCTTTCCAGGATGGAAACGGGCGCACCGGACGGATGATTCTCTTTCGGGAATGCCTGTGCCATAATATTTCCCCTTTAATTATTGAGGATGCCCATCGTCCGGAATATCTGGAAGCATTGAAAGAATACCGGGAAAACGGATCCGTGACAAAAATGTGTTCTCTCTTTCAGACGGAACAGGATTATTATCGGAATCGATGTCAGTATTTTTTTCTTCTGTAAAACGAGGTGGGAGTCTTCTCGACTGAGATAAAAATCGGGGGCAAAAGCCCCCGATTTTGATGCCTGCAGATTTTCTCTTTATATTCTGTTCATTTCCTTTCTTTCCAGCTTGTTCCAGTCCAGTTTGTTCTTATTGTATCCCACAAATGCAGTCGCACGGACAAATGCCAGATAAAAACGGAGAAAAGCTGTTTCAAAAAAACAGGCAGTAACAGCAAAGATCAGCTCTCGAAAAGAAAGCTTCTGGTCAATGGTATAGATTCTTGAAAAATATGCAGTTAATGTAAGTAAGATACCGTACAGGGCATAGCAGGCAAGAAATGCCAGCATAAACTTCACATTCAGCATATCCATCATCACCGATAAAACCATGGTGAGTACACCAAAAAGTTCAATAAATGGTGACAATAATTCGTAAAACAGAAAATAAAGATAGGATAAAAGTCCTACAGCGCCGTACCGTGGGTTTGCCAGCATTTTACGGTGTCCCCACATACACTGGAACAATCCTCTATGCCATCTTCTCCGCTGCTTGCTCAATTCACTTAGCTTTTCCGGAGTTTGTGACCAGCAGATGGCATCCTGTGCAAAATGAATCTTATATGGCTTATGGTTCATTCGGCAAAATTCGTGAAGTCTGACTACCAGCTCCATATCCTCGCCCATTGTACTGTTGTCATACCCGCCTACGGCAATCACTGTTTTTTTCTCAAAT
>Ga0129312_1001283_pt1 | contig 15230 bp, 16 predicted proteins | sample O827metagenome_FD_94434 | JGI IMG/M metagenome (GOLD analysis project Ga0129312, IMG submission 94434) | Orangutan group fecal microbial communities from Wisconsin, USA - O827 metagenome | ecosystem: Host-associated > Mammals > Digestive system > Large intestine > Fecal | place: USA: Wisconsin... | reverse complement strand
CCAATTTACTAAAAGATAGAATATAGAAACAGCTTCCAAAAAGCCATATCATAAATCATTTGAAACATGCACAAAACAGTATATTCAACAAAGGTGTATTTGCTGATTCTTCTTTTTTGTCGTGTTTGCTATAATATTTGCAATAGACATTTGCTGACGGATTATGGAGAGAAAATGTATATAAACAGTGCATATTTAAACAACTCGGTCATCGACAGAAAAGACAGTTCAAAACCACTTATCGTCACCATGTGTGGAACATACAGATTATACACAAAACAAAAGTTACCCACTTGGCGTCCACGTGGAAGACTGGATTTTCAGTTACTTTACATCGCGTCGGGGAAGGCACATTTTCATTTTGGCGATGGCGACGAAGATACCATCGTTCAGGCAGGGCATATGGTTCTATATCGTCCCAAAGAACCGCAAAAATACGAATATTATGGGGTGGATCAAACAGAAGTGTATTGGGTTCACTTTACCGGAAGCAACGTAACCAATCTTCTACGCTCTCATGGATTGACAAAAGATAAAAAAGTCTTTCATTGTGGTTCCGGATCTGAATATCAAAATTTATTTCAAGCCATGATCAAGGAATTACAAATGTGTCAGGACGGATATCCAGAAATGCTCGAGCTGTATTTAAGGCAAATTTTCATACGACTGCAGCGGCACTTCAAATGCTCGACAATTATTGATAATTCACAAGCTTCAGAAGAAATCGCAAAGGCGATTTCTTACTTTAGCGAGCATTATAATGAAGCAATCAGTATTGATGATTATGCTGCACAAAATCACGTAAGTACAAGTTGGTTTATACGGATGTTTAAACTATATGCTGGTATTACTCCGAAACAGTTTATTTTACAAAAGCGAATTTGTAATGCTGAAATTCTGCTTCAAAACCGACACTATAACATTAATGAAATTTCTCAGATTGTAGGTTATGAAAATCCGCTGTATTTCAGCCGTATTTTCCAAAAGATAAAAGGCGTATCTCCTTCAGAGTATAGGAAAAACAAATAGATCAACACGTGCTTCTTCGATTTTGAACTTGCAATTATTGTCTATAAATTCTTCTATTCTGGCACGTAAATCCATCGATACTTCTGTATGATGAATATGAAATCAGAAAGGAGATAACTTCTATGAAAAAATTAATTAGAAATTATATTGACCTACTGCTTACATTTTACGCAGACCACTTTACTCACTATTCTTATAACTATTGATTCTTCGAGCTACCATAAATATCCATAATAGTTTTTTTTAGCCGGTCTAAACAGACCGGCATTTTTAGTATATCCTCAAAAATCACATTTTTAGATCATGGAACTTACTACTTTTATAAAACCAGATAATATCATAACGCTTATCGGATTGATCGTTGTCTTTCTAAGGAGTGTTAGAGTCGGTTCTTCGACTGAGTTCTGCCAGATTCACTTTATCCGGCGAGAACTTGTCGCCCTGTTCTGTCTTCAACTGTTGAAGAGCTTGTGCTATAGTGTCATTGCCTATCATCAATAGAAAGGAACTTAAAAATCATGCCAGCTATCAGCGTACTAATAAAACCATCATCCGGAATGTGCAATTTACAATGTGACTACTGTTTCTACTGTGACGAGACAGAGAAGCGCCTTCAAGCATCATATGGTTTTATGTCAGAAGAAACATTAAAAAATGTAATTCGCAAAACAATTCTTCGCGCAGAAGGAATGATTTCATATGTGTTTCAGGGTGGTGAACCCACTCTACGCGGATTAGATTTTTATAAAAAAGTCATCGAATATGAACACCAGTACAATCGACATCATATTCAAGTAAATAACGCGTTGCAGACAAATGGCTATCTCCTAAATGATGAATGGTGTCAATTTTTAAAAGATAATAACTTTCTAGTCGGCTTATCCATAGATGGCATACCCGAAACCCATAACCTGTACCGCCATACTAAAAATGGTGAGCCCACATATGATCAAGTTTTAAAATCTATCGATTATTTGCAGAAATATAATGTTGATTTTAATATTTTAACAGTAGTAAACCAAAAGGTTGCGAGTTCCATTGATGCGATATACGCATATTATCGCAAGAAAGGCTGGCACTACCAGCAGTACATTGCCTGTTTAGATCCATTAAACGAGCCTCATGGGCAGACTCCCTATGCTGTAACTCCGCAGCAATATGGAGAATTTTTGATTTCACTCTTTAGATTATGGTATAAAGATTGGAAAAATGGATGTGCTCCATATATACGACAGTTTGAGAATTACATCGGCATTCTTCTAGGATATCGGCCAGAGTCATGTGACCAGTGTGGTATCTGTAATATTCAAAATGTTGTAGAAGCAGATGGCAGTGTATATCCATGTGATTTCTATGTTTTAGATTTATACTATTTAGGTAACTTCAATCAAGATCAGTTGGATGACATCGATCGTCGCCGGAAGAAAACGGATTTTATATCACGTTCTCAAAAATTAAAACCAAGTTGCATTCAGTGCCAATACCATTATGTTTGCCGTGGTGGTTGCCAGCGGAATAGAGATTTTGATTCCACTCTTGGTCTATATGAAAACTATTTCTGTGAAAGTTATCGTATGTTTTTTGACGCATGCTTAGGTGATATGAAAACTGTTGCCGAATCTATCAGGTCACATTCTTAATATACACTCATACCTAATTTCCCCTTAAAAACAGCACTGCTTAAGCGGTGCTGTTTTTCTATGCATCAAATCAAACTGGTAATTACTTTTAAAAATCCAGCCATAATCATAACACTTATCGGATTGATCTTTGTCTTTCTAAGGAGCAATAGCGCAAACATAAATATGCCAACCATCACCCACTTTGTTTCCAGTAATGTAGCTTGTTTATTTCCCCAAAAGGCAGATATAAGAATCAAAACGCCTGAGGATGCAATCATCGCCACGACTGCAGGGCGGAGAGAATGGAGTATTCCCTGAAGCATATCCAGTTTTCGGTATTTCAGATACAGCTTTGCCAGTATCGTAACGATGATGCAGGAAGGCAGAATACATCCCAGGGTTGCAACGATTGCTCCGGATACTCCTGCAATTTTTAAGCCAACAAAGGTGGCTGAATTAACAGCTATCGGGCCCGGTGTCATTTGCGATATGGTAATCAGATCTGTAAATTCTGCCATAGATAGCCATCCATGCGCCGTCACTACCTGTCCTTGAATCAGCGGCATTGCGGCATATCCACCGCCGAAGCTAAACAAACCGATCTGTATAAAGCTCCAGAATAACTGTACATATATCATTTGGTCACACTCCTTTTATAAAGAAAAGTTCGTATAGCGCCAATAGCACCACATACAAGCACGATGTAGATGACGTTAACACCAAATATACATGATGCTGCAAATGCTGCCGTCATAATAATGAGCGACATGACATCCTTCTCTTTTACGATTGGGATTCCCATATCAACCGTAACGGATGCAATAACTGCACCTACACCGGCCTGCATGCCCTCCAGCATCTGGCTGATAAACCAATTGCTCCGAAAAGCATTATAGAACATAGAAACCATGGATAGTATGATAAAGGGTGGCAGAATCGTTCCTAAAATAGCCACGATGGCTCCTGGAATGCCCGCTAACTTATACCCTACAACGATTGCGCCATTTACAGCGATAGCTCCCGGGGATGATTGAGCGATGGCTACCAGATCCAGCATTTCATCTTCTTCGATCCAATGGTAGACATCCACAAATTTTTTCTTCATCAGCGTAACAATGACATACCCTCCACCGAAAGTAAAAGCACTTAAATAGAGCGTCGATATAAAGAGTTTCCAAAGAATATTTTTTCTGTCTTTCACCTTCAAGCCTCCACTTTCTTTGTATTAATATAAAAAAGGTGCGACTCAGTTTTTCAGAAATCGCACCATTTTTATAATATCTTTTAAAATTTAGTTCACTTTAATGCTGCATAATCTGCATCCGTATAGTCCTTTGTCGGATCCCAATTCGAGAACTCCAAAGAGTTATAATCCATTCCAACAGCTTCGCACGCACGCTTCCATTCAGTCGTCGTACCGTCGGCAAGTGTTTTTAACGAACCATCATAATCCGTGATACTCTTCGCAATAATACCCTGTACGATGGCACCAAGACTTGGCTGCACATCCTTTACTTCAGCATAAAAGCTATTCGCTTTTTCATCACGCTTAACGAGTGTAGGAACAACCTTAGATGTCTCTTGTGCAATCGTATAGTACTCCTTCATATGCTCATTCGTCATGTACTTCTCATTAATCTCCGGAATACAAGATACGAAGCTACCACTTTCAACATTACTCTGCTGATATCCAAAATCCTCATCGTATAATGCCATCAGGTATTCTGCCGCTTCCTTCGGATGCTTAGACTGCTTATAAATACCCATCCAAGGCGAAAGCTCACCAGCCTGAACATAGGTATTGCTTGTTCCATCCGGTACCGGCACTGCCATTACACCGTAATTTAATCCAGGATTATTCGCGTCCCACTGTGATACACACCACATACCCTGGCACAGGAAGGCCGCCTGACCCTGTGCGAATAATTCTCTCGCTTCTGGGGCGCTGATATTAATAGTGTCTGGGTGTATGCTGCCATCATCCACTAAGCCCTTAATGAGCCCCATCGCCTCGCGCATCGCCTCGCTGTCATAAGGTGCTACTCCATTATCCGTTAATACCTTTTGTGTAGCAGCGATTTTTCCTCCTGCGGCGGCAGCAAGAGAACGAGCCATAACATCCATACGATTCATCTGCTTTCCACCATCGATCAGACCATAAGCATTGCCTTTTCCTGCTTCCGTAACCTTTTTACAAGCCTCTCTAAACTCTGAATAAGTACTTGGGACTTTCGTAACGCCAGCCTGCTGCAAAAGATCCTTATTATAGAAGAATAGACACTGAATTACTGGCATCTGTTCTGTAACCGTATACCAGTCATCACCTATATCTGTAACTCCCTCTGCAAAAGATGCAGGATCAAATTTAGATCTGAAATCTTCAGTCACATAATCATTAATCGGCTGAAACCAGCCCTCATCAACAGCTGTATCCAATGTAAGTCCTACAGGAATTGGGAAAAGGTCCGGGCCATCACCAGATTTAATCATCGTTACAATAGTATTTTTAAACTGATCTACCGTAAGCATCGTATATTCAATCTTAATATTCGGATGGGCTTCTTCAAATTTCTTATGGAATTCCTGTCTCTGTGTTGCAGATCCATCACTCCAATCGACAACACGTAAAGTGATCTGCCCATTGTCACTAGTTTCTTCCTGTGCAGCATTATTCGCTCCAGTTGTCTCCGTGTCACTACCGCTCGTCGATGGCATCGCTCCACATCCTGCCACAGTACTGAACAGCATCATGGTTGTCATCAGCACTGCTCCGATTTTTTTTAACTTCATCTTTGTTCCTCCCTTTGAGAAAAATAATAGTTCACTTTTTTAGCTCTTTACTGCACCGGCAATTCCTTCGACAAAGTGCTTCTGCATAAAGATAAATAGAATAATAACCGGGATTACAGCAATCGATCCTCCTGCCGCAATACCTGTCCAATCCACCGTATTTTCACCCTTGAAGGCATAGAGGCCAACTGCCAGCGTTCTGGATGCAGGGTTATTCAACGTTAATACCAGTGGCAGCATAAACGCATTCCACGCCCAAATCGTTTCCATGATGACAACCGTTGTTGCTACAGGCTTGCAAAGTGGCATCATAATATAATAAAACGTTTGGAAAAAGTTACATCCATCGATCTTTGAGGCTTCTTCAAGTTCATTCGGTACCGACTGAAAAAAGCTTGTGAACAGTAACAAGAAAATAACATGAGCTCCACCCGCCTGAGATAGAATCAGTCCAAGTCTAGTACCGACTAAATGCATTTCCTTCACAACTTCGTAAGTCGGGATAATCGTACTTACCAGAGGGATCGCGATACTGCCAAGAAAAACTCCCATACACAGATTTCTTCCAACGAATTTATATCTTCCCATGGCATACCCGGCCATCATCGTCATGATTAATACGATAACGACAGAAAAAATCGTAACTATAATGGTATTGATGAAATAGGTTCCGAAATCTGCCTTTTGCCATATACGTATGAAATTCTCTACGGTTGGAAGCTTTGGAATCAAGCCTAACCGATTCTGAAAAAATTCATTTTGACCTTTAAATGAAGCTGAAATCATCCACAGGAATGGATAAATCCAGAAAAAGCCTACAGCCAACAATAAGGCATGCTTAATTACTGACTTTGTAATATGAATCATTTTCTCCTTGCTCAACTTACTCACCCCCTACTGTGCATGATTCTGTAAGCGACTCTTAATAGCATTCAGAATAACGCCAACCACAATTACGGTGCCTCCAAAGAAAAGGGCTGCAGCACTTGCATAACCTAATCTTGGCATTCCGATTTCGCTCGAGAATGCGGTACGGTATACATATGTAGCGATAACATCGGTAGCATAAAATGGTCCGCCCTCCGTCATAGTTTTGACAATATCAAAAACTTTCAGAGAATTGATCGCGCAAAGAATAGCAATAATGCCACCGGTAGGTGCAATCAACGGCAATACAATGTGAAAAAAGGTCTGTCTTCGGTTGGCACCATCAATAGTGGCTGCTTCATAAACATCCTTTGCAACCCCCTGAAGTCCCGCGAGCCAATAAATCATATAGGTGCCGCAATCCTTCCAGAGGGAGATGATAACCAGTGTCGGCATAGCATACTTCGCATCTCCAAGGAAATTCACCGGAGCTTTTAAAATGTGCAGCATAACAAGCAGATGATTCACTGGTCCTTGTACTCCAAAAATAAAAATCATAATGATTCCCACAACCGAAGCAGTTGTAACAACTGGTATAAAGTACATGGTTCTGTATAAACCACGGCCTTTCATGCGTTCATCATTAAGCATATAAGCCAAAAATAAAGATACAGCGAGTTCGAGTGGAACAATCATCGCCATATATTTGAAACTGTTAAAAAATGCATTCCAGAATAACTCATCCTGCAGTAATTCCTTATAGTTCTGAAGTCCGATGAAAGCTGCATTAGCTGTCATACCTGACCAGTCCAGAAGTGAATACTGAATACTGCAAATAATTGGGTATCCCTGAAATAGAATATAAAAGCCTACTGCCATCGCCATAAACAACCAGCACCAGGCATTCATCTGGATCTTACCTTTGAGTTTAATTCGTTTGGTTTCAGCACTGATATCACTTTGCACTCTCGTCATTTTGATCCCCCATTTCATAAAGGTATTTGCTTCTGACGGCTTCCTTCATAGGCAGGCCTGTATCATAATCCAATTGCCTAGGTTCGTACTCCTCATCTTCCCTCTGCCTCGTAAAGCCTTCATTGTCCCATCTAGGGACATATCCCTTATTCCACGGCCTTAATGACCATTGGTAGCCACGATACAAATCTCTCGTGTCATTCATATGCTTTATCAACTTATCATGAAGCTTATGAATCTGATCCAGATAAAGAGGATTGTCAATTTCATTTACCATCTCGTCCGGATCCTTGATTCGATCATAGAACTCATCTTTATCCAGTAAATTGATTGCAAGTTTATGATCTTCCGTGACGATTCCGCGCATCATCTGCAAACCACCAAATCCATCATGATCAATCTCGTATCTTGTAAACTCCGTATAGACTTCATGATTAATCGCTTTACTTACATCATGAATCTGCGGCAACATGCTCTTTCCCTCCATGAGCTTTGGTACTGGGAAGCCGAAAAAGTCCATAAGAGTCGGAGCTATATCAATATGTGATGCTGGCGCAGTAACAACCTTTCCTTTTTCACCGCCTTTGATAATGAGTGGAATGTTTGTTACCTCATCATATATCGCCGCATTTTTTGAAAATAATCTATGTGCACCAAGCATATCCCCATGATCAGATGTATAAATGACCATGGCGTCTGGTATCAGTTCGTGTATTGCATTTAGAACTCTTCCCATTTCATAATCCACAAAAGAGTTGCAGCCCAAAAACAAAGCGAGTCCGCTGGAAGCATGATTGATTTCGTCTTCACTGGCATTAAGTTTATCTCCTGCCCAAAGCTTCTGCATAAGAGGTTTATCCGACAGACTATCGGTAAACTTAGCAGATGATTCAAACTTGAAGTCCTTGTACATCGTATTATATGGTGCCGGGCATAAGGATGGGCCATGCGGTTCATCATAAGACACCGTCAGGAAAAAGTCCTCGTCTCGATACTGATTTACAAATTTGATTGCTCGATCTGAACATCTGTGCGCATATGTAAAGGTTTCAGAAAAATCAGGTTTGTAGGATTCTTCAGGCTGTCTTGAGCGTAAGCGCTCATCCTCACTCAATTCGTCAAGATAGCATTTCATATCATACCAATAGTCTTTGTCCCATCCTTCTGGCGCACAACCGTGTCCAAAATAGTCGCCTCCATCCAGATGCCACTTTCCAACATAGCCACACTTAATACCATGATCCGATAATCTCTGCCCAATCGTTTTAACGTTTGCTCCTAGCGGAACGCCATTTGTCACCATCCCGTTAGAATGCGGAAATGTTCCTGTAAAAATAGCGCTTCTTGCTGGTCCACACACCGGCTGACAACTATAGGCATTTTCATAGCGAATACCTTCATTAGCTAAAGCATCTAAGTTAGGCGTACTCATCTTTCGATTTCCATAGCAGCCGACCATGTCTTTTCTTGTTGTATCTGTCATTAATAAAACAACCTGCTTTTTCAACGACTTTTGCCTCCTCCCTGATAGATTCACTACATCTATGTGGCTCCATAGTATTTCATATGACTTCGTATAGCCATTTACATAATTACTTTTCATATGGATTTTCCTGCTTTCACACGATATACTGGTACTAACAGGATAACAAAGGAGCTTGATGATAATGATAAATATAAGTGGGCACTTTCGAAATGAGCGAACTCAGCTTGGCTTTTGTAATATGGATATTCCTCTTATGGTGAATTGCTGTGGAAAACAGATTTTCCAGACTCAGGACTATTTCTGTAATCGGGAGAAAGGTCGTCTGGATTATCAGATAATATATGTATTCCGGGGAGAGGGCCATTATTTCATAGATCATCACTGGATAACCCTTGCGGCTGGAAATATTGTGCTGTATCGACCAACAGTACCTCAATTCTATTCATACTTTGCAAAAGAAAAGCCTGAAATATACTGGATTCATTTTACAGGTAATCAATGCGAAGAGCTTCTGAAGAAATATGATATACGCAATTGCTACATCGGAGAAAACCAATACTTGAAGCTACTATTCCAGGATATCATTAATGAACTGCAGTTAAAAAAGCCACAGTATGAAGATATCATTCTACATGATTTCTGCCTTTTGCTCTGTTCCATCAGTCGCTCATTCTGTTCTCTCTCAAAGCCTTACGAAAACAATTTTTCTATCGACCGCCTGCTTTTAGAGTTGAATTCAAAATATGCTGATAACTGGACTTTATCTTCGATGGCAGATTACTGTAAACTAAGCGAAAGCTACTTCTCGCACACTTTTCGTAAGCGTATGGGTGTTTCTCCGGTTCAGTACCTTAATACGCAACGTATTGAAAAAGCAAAGGAGTTTCTGCTTTCAAATTCCATGAGTATTTCAACCATAGCTCGATTAGTAGGATTCGATGATCCGCTGTATTTCAGCAGAGTATTTAAAAAACACACTGGAATTGCCCCTCAGATGTTCTATCAAAAAGTTGGAAACGCAAATACGCCGGAATGGTTTCTTCAACAACCACCAAAGTCATAGGTACTCTCTAAATTATTCACTTACAGATGGACTGTATTTTTAACACGAAGCACAGTCAAAGATTGAGGCTGTGTATAATATAAAATCGGATGTCTGACGGCGATTTTTTTACCGTTCAGACATCCGATTTTTATATTTTATCTATGATTTAAAGAGGTTATTCTGTCTTTTCACAGTTCTTCTCTGCCAATTTCGGAATATCACCAACACCATTCAGCACAATGCTTGGACGATAAGCATAGGTATCAAGTGTATCACGAGTAGATACGCCAGAAAGAACAAGTACAGTTGACATACCACTTTCCATGCCAGAAATGACGTCTGTATCCATACGATCGCCAATCATCACGGCTTCTGCAGAATGGCACCCAAGCAAGCGCAGTCCTGTCCTCATCATTAATGGATTCGGCTTTCCGCAAAAATAGGCTTTTTTACCGGTAGCCATCTCAATCGGGGCTACTAAAGCACCGCACGCAGGGGCAATTCCATTTTCAATTGGTCCTGACACATCCGAGTTTGCGCCAATCAGCTTTGCACCATTAAGAACAAGATTTGTTGCTTTCGTTAATGTATCGAGTGAATATGCTCGCCCTTCTCCTACAACAACGTAATCCGGATTAACGTCATTCATCGTCACACCCGCATCATAAAGTGCATTCAAAAGTCCTGCCTCACCAATAGCAAACACAGAACAGCCCGGTGCCTGCTGCTTTAAAAATGCAGCCGTCGCTAAAGCACTCGTATAAAAATGCTCTTCTGGTACATCGAGTCCCATACGTGCTAACTTCTGGTTCAGTTCTCGTCGAGTGTAGCCACTATTATTTGTGAGAAATAAATACTCCTTATGCTCCTCCTGCAACCACTGAATAAATTCTCTGACACCTGGTAGGATTTGATTCCCGTGGTAGATCACACCATCCATATCGCAAATAAAGCCCTTGATTGCAGTAAAGTCTATTCCAGAAAGTCGTTCCATAACACTGTCTCCTCCTATATGGTGAATCACACCAGTAGTAATGACTTCATTTTTTTAATTATATCATCAAGGATTCGCCAGAAAAATAAAGTAGCAAGGTCGATATGCACTCTTTTTTCTTAATATTCAGGAACCACTTACTCGGATGGATTTTCCTGATTCAGGTTTATGTAATACAGAAAGAAATGCAACTACATAGAAATCTCAAACTGTAAAATAGTATATAAAAAAGCCGCCCGCTTTCTATGCGGACGGTGCAAAATATCCCATACGTAACATCGATGGATGAACATACAGAAAGAGCCCGGAAACAACGTATTTACGTCATTTCCGGGCTCTCTTCCAAGTGATTTCTCACCCTATAAAGAAAGCTGGCAACCGGAATCGGACCGGTGACCTCCGCACTACCAAGACGGCTTTAAAAAGCGAAGGGCAGCTCGTAAATACGTCATTTTTTGACTGTTCATAAACTCTCGCCCCTCTATTCTATCACACTTCGCCCCAATGTGTGTAAGAAATGTTTAATAAAGAGATTCGATGCTGCCCCGATACTGTAAATCTCCGTTTCTCAACAGCTGGAACTTTCCCATGTAAATATCATCAAATACTTTCTGTACAGGGACTCTTAATCGCTGATATCCAGATACAGACCATACTTTGTACTCTGTTTGGTTCTTTAAGAAGGAAGTCAGGTGATCGTAGTATTCCTGCATTTCGGTTTTCTCATGCCCCATTTTCATCAGCTTATGAAAGATTCCCAGGATACTGATGCAATTCACAGGGGCAGTCAGACCGGCTATACTCTGTCGTGCCTTAAAATCGTCCGAACAAAATACATACACCTGATCGCCTCGAAGAATCTGCATCATCTGGATCAACACATATGTTTTCTTCTCGCCTACTCCATTCTTATGTGGAATACGGTCATCGCAAGTCTTTAGTGCAACCAGGAAGGCCTCGACATCATCTCTATAATCAAGTGTACGCATGGCACTATAGTATTTTTCGAAAAAACCGGCATTGAATGTTTCGCAGCTTATTTCCAGCAACGTCAGATACATATTCGTTGCTGCTTTCCCATAAATGTGTTGAAGCTCATTCAGGATGTCACGGTCAGAAAATATCTTTATTCGACCTTCCCTGATTTTATCTTCGAGCCATGGATTCGGATCAGGTTGAATCTGATGTCTCGTTAATTCCTCCCGAATCATTTCATGACAGAAAAAATCATAATCTTCAAAGTCCAGAACGAAATCCGCTAATGTATGATGATCCTTATTTCTTGCCAAATGCGTTTTGTATAGAAAGTCTGTATCCAGTAAGGCACATTTTTTGTATACTCCCATAGTGCATTCCTCACTGCTTATTTAATCGACGAATCAGCTCAGAGAGTCTTGCTGTATCGCTCTCCAGACGCTCCTGCCGAACCGATTCCATGCGTTCTGCATCATACATTTGTTCTGACAGGTTTCCAAATCGAATAAGATTTTTCGTAACAGCCTGCCATCGCGCTGCTTTCCCTGTAAGATCAATCTGCTTGTTGATTTCCGATTCATCAACCTGTAAAAGCCGTCTGGCTGTTTTGATATCTATTTTATCTTCTTCAAACAGCCTTAATACTGCCGCTTTATATGGAATCGCAAAGATTTCCATGATTCGGAGAATGGTCTGAACCGAAGCGTCTTTATACGATAAATTATAGACATCCGTCTGTTCTTCTAATCGTTCTTTCGGTGCGAGCAAAAGCGCAGCAAATGCGTTTGCCTCCATATCTTCCACTTCTTTAGCTGCATCATCCAGCACATTTGATTCTAAAATCGAACCAGTTTGTAAAAGAACTGGATCATTCTCCTCTAAATAGCAGTAAATATGGTACAGCTCATGTGCTGCTGCAAAGATCTGCTTTGATAACGGTAAATCGGAGTTCACCATCACAAACATGCAGCCCTTTCGAATAAACGTGCAGGCACATAACTCATTATCTTCGATCGGATATCTAAGAAGGCTGAACGGCATATCATGACGCGTCACATAGTTTTCCAGTATATTGAAAATATCATCCCGGATAATATTGTTTTTATTATAAAGAGAATTAAAGCGCGTGACACATTCAGTGATCACCTTATATTTCTTCTTGTCCTTTACAAAAAGGCTGTTCTCTAATACTTTGCACATAGTATTAAGCCTCCCATGGCTGCATCATGTTCTCGGCGTTTTCACGCGTGCGTGTGTAGAAACAAATCATATCCGCAACCTCATCTGCAATTTGCAGGCCTTCTTTTGCTTCTGGAGATTCTACTTTGCCCATAAAAGCTTTTACTGTATTTGTCTCCGGAATGATCTGTGGAATTTCGACCAGGCTTTCCATCGATACCCCAAGAAATCCCGCTATTTTTTGCAGTTCGACTGCATTGATGATTCTGGCACCACTAAGCATCTTGCTTATAATCTGTTTTGACACGCCTAGATAAGAAGACAGGTCGACCTGCTTCTTTCCCTGCTTTTTCATGGCCAGCATAATATTATTGCTGATGATCTCATTCATATTTGCCATTGCTATACCTCCATCATTGTCCTCGTTCACTTCTATACTTGTATTATATGGAAAATGCTTCGGACGGTCAATGTTTCGTTGACTTCTCCGTGCTAAAGCAAATGCAATTTTGCGGATTCGGCGACTTATCTTGGTTGCTTTCACTACCTCACTGATCCGGACACCGGCAGGCCGTGATACTAAAAATCCGGAAACGACGCATTCACGTCATTTCCGGATTATCTTCAAACAGATAGATCACAGGGATACCTCCAGTTTATTCTTTTGAAGGGTCACAAAGCAGGTATCATCGAAATCGCAGAAGTTTCTTTCCGTCTTGTAATCTACAAGCGTAACACACTCACTATGCTTTAATGCTTCTAATTTTTCTGCCTCATGATCATATAGATCAAAGCGATCTAAAATTAAGAGCTGTGGCTTGCCGGCAATGATTTTTTCAAGGTCCAGCCCCATCAGCATATCATGGTATGTAATCGCGATTTTGTCCTTTTCCCCGATGGATTTCACCATTTTCACAAGCAGGGTTTTTCCTGTGGCGAAATCCGGATGAAAATTATAAAGCCCTGGTTCTAAATCGATATTCACTTTACGATTCATCGCCACAAACTCAATCATAGTACATCCTCGTTAAAACGTACACCGAAGCGGTCTTCAAACGTAGATTCATCGATCATATTTCCTGCATCCACTGCCTTAATGATATTTTTTACAGCATCGTTCACCACGATTTCGAGCTTCGAGAACGCCGCATCGATATCCACGATGTCAGCACGACAATTCTCAGCATCAAATACTTGTAGCATACAAACCTCTTTTTGATTCTTATCTCCATCTTTATAGACGCATCTATGGTATCACATCTTATTTATTTCTAACATAGACGATCATTACCAGTGATCCCAACTTGTTTTGTTGATGCTACCCGTAAGCACCAGCAGCTTCTTCACTGGTTCCTGTCCTTTTGTTATCGGAGTATTAACGCCATTTTTAGTGCCAAAATTAACGTCATTTTCGACGCCAATGGCGTTAATTTGTAAATCATCCCCAACTTGGGGACGATTTGCATCTGTAATCAATCGTCCTCAACCTGAGGACAAAATGCTGCATCCTTATCCAGTTCATATGTAATGATGAATTCCACCTTTATCTAAAATCTGATGGCTTAAGCTCAGTGTATCGTGAAATCCAAGATTATCTAAATCATTTGTGGCATGGTTCAGTGCATCGGCAAACTTATCTACCATGTCATCGAATCGGCGAAGTGCCATTTTTACGCCGAGACCACATAACTTTGCTTCATTTGCAAAATGATCTCGAGATATTTGGCGGATGTCATAAATCCCATCGATACTAAAGGCCATATTTTCGGTGCTGCGTTCATAAACTACGGTACTTACGATATCATAAGCCGGTGCGATATGAATGGATCGTAAATCTTCGCTATATAGTAGTGAAACATTTTTTATATGATTATCGGTGTTGCCGATAAGATAGTTGAAAACACAAAGATCCCATAATTTCAGCTGGTCATGTAGTGGGTCCGAACAGTTTTTTCGGATCGTATCAAACATTCTTTTGAGATAATGCTGCCCATTTTTTTCATATTTATTTATGGCGGCAATCCCTAATGCCTGTGAAAAATCTTCTTGATGCAAGCGGTACGGGACCGGCATATGATTCAGCGTTCTTTTTGAATCCTGCATTTTTCGATCGTAACGCTCAGTTGCAAAAAGAATATCTGCGTCATCACTACCGTTCAATTGTAAAATAAAGCTGTTTGGGACATCAATCCCGACATTCTTTGCGGTCAGCAAACATAATTGCTCATTTGCGACAATTCTCTTTAATCGAACATGGCTCTGCTTTAT
>Ga0129312_1001281_pt1 | contig 15241 bp, 13 predicted proteins | sample O827metagenome_FD_94434 | JGI IMG/M metagenome (GOLD analysis project Ga0129312, IMG submission 94434) | Orangutan group fecal microbial communities from Wisconsin, USA - O827 metagenome | ecosystem: Host-associated > Mammals > Digestive system > Large intestine > Fecal | place: USA: Wisconsin... | reverse complement strand
TAAACTATAACATGAAATAAGCCAGAGATGTAAAATTTGCAAGAGTAACTTCCGCGTAAGGATTTGCCAAAGTTACATCAGCCTTTGTGTTAGAGCGCCCGGAATTTACTTTGACAATTGAGAACTCTCAATTTTTTTGAAAAATTTTGCGTTTTGGGTGAGAGTTTTTTCGATTTTTTGTACCTATATAAGTGAAGAGGTTTTTAAGCCGTATTTCAAAGAATCCAGAGAAGAGGTTCAAACGATATGTACGATACCGCAAGACGGGTCGCACTCGTCAAGCAGCGGGTGCGGGAAAACACCCGCCGAAGGCAGCGGCGCGAGGTCGGAGGTCTGTCCGCCGTCTGTCTTTTGCTGCTTGCGGCGCTGATGGAGTCGGCAGACGCGCTTATCGCTCCGGGACAGACCGACGCATGGGGCAGCTTCGGCGCGATGCTGCTGCGGGAGGACGCGGGCGGCTACGTGCTGGTGGCCGTCGTCTCCTTTGCAGCGGCGGCAGCGATCACTGCGCTGTGCTTCCGGCTCAGAAGCAAGGAAAACCAGAAAAAAGGCGGGACAGGTAAGCCAGACCCGCAGAAACAGGAGAGAAAAACGACATGAAAAAACGAATACTTAGCATCCTGCTGCTGTGCTGCATGTTGCTGACGCTGCTGCCGACGACTGCGTTTGCTGCGGATGAGCTACCGGATGTCAAACTTTCCGTCCCAACGAAGTTTGACAAGATAGTAGACCTTACAAAGCAGAACCAAGAATTAAAAATCAAGGACAGCAAGACTTATCTAATTAAGGGTTCCACAGATCCGAACTGGTATTTTCAACACCGGATCAAAATTGATGGTAAGAACAATACGCCGCACATCTTTCTGGACGGCGTCCGCCTTCAGGCACCCAAGGACGGCCCTGCCATCGAGCTTTACGGCGGTGCCTCTGCCTGTCTGTACTTTATCGGCAACGACAGCGAGCTGATCGGTGCGGAGAACTTCGCCGCGCTGCAGAAAAACAAAACCGATGGTTATCTCCGGGTTCTGGTGCAGACGGGGACAAAGCTCACGTGTGAAGGCGGCAGGTATGGCGCTGGCATCGGAGGCTCAAAGGTCGGAATCAAAAAATTCTCGCAGGGACACGGCATGAACCTTCATTTCGGCTCTCTGGCGACGGGTATCTATGGCGGTGAGATTCTTGCGACCAGCGGCGTATACGGTGCGGGTATCGGCGGCGGTCAGGGCGGCGTCGGCGAGCAGATTTATGTGTATTCCGGCAAGCTGACGGTGCGGTCCGTTTCGGAAGGCGCAGGGATCGGCGGCGGTCAGGGCGGTCCCGGACGCTTTATTTATATCAAGGGCGGCACGGTGAATGCCGGCAGCGAGTCAGGCGGAGCAGGAATCGGCAGCGGCGATCAAGACGGACAGAACAAGTCGGAAGATGCGCATCATATCGAGATTTCCGGCGGAACGGTCGAAGCTTGGAGTAACTATGCCGGCGCAGGAATCGGTGGCGGAAGAGGCGGTTCGGGATATGACATTTCCATCACCGGCGGTGTGGTGAGGGCGCAGGGCTACTATGGCGCGGGCATCGGCGGCGGCATGAACGGCGACAGCGGGAACATTCTAATCAAGGACACAACGCTGACTGCGCTGGCCCTTCCGCTTTATCCGAGCTCCGATTATACAGAGCGGTCTGCATCCGCGGTCGGAAGAGGCTCGAACTGGGTGCACTACATGACAGTGATTCAAGATCAGGAATTTGCAATGACTAGAGAAGAGAACATCAAAATCGAAGCCTCGGACGGGAAGTCCGTGCGGCTGAGCGCGACAGGGTGGCAGTGGCGCCCCAACCAGGGAACGAATAAGTTGGGCTGGGGCACCACGACGGAGCTTCTCATTGGGTGCGTGGACCTGCAGCGGCTGAGTCTGCCGTATGCCTACAATTACGGCAGGGTAATTAGCGAGCTGGAGCTGCGCTGCGAGGAAAGCACACACAACCATGAATTTGGCTGGGCGATCAGGGACGACTGCCACATCTGGGCCTGCAAGAAGTGCGGCGCACGAGACCCCGCCGCGGAAATGTCCAAACAAAACGGAAAGCACATCCCCGGCGTCTGGCGCAATCAGGAGCAGCTCTGCGCTGTGTGCGGTCATGTGATTGAGAGGGACACGAAAGCCCCGGTTATGGAAACTCTGACGGACGGCGAAAGCTACACCGTCGAGGATACTCCCGATGGAAAGCCCGGCGCGTACACATTCACCGTGAGCGATCCGGCTGCATCGGGAGAGGCGTCCTCCGGCGTCAAGTCAGTGACCATCAACGGTGTGTCGCAGGCATTAGGCTCTTTCTATTCTCTTCCCGCACCCGACGGCAGCAACAATGACGCGGGAGCGGAATATACCGTGGTCGCAACTGACAACGCGGGAAATGAGACTACGGCGACAGTCAGAACATACAGGCGGCACCACGTGAAGGTCATCAGCCCGGACGGCACGAAGACCTACGCCGATCTGATGCTGCCGCACAATGAAGATCTGGTGCTCCAGATCAGGCTGCCGGCGGGCGCGTCGGCAACGCTGACCGATCAGGCAGACGGGACGACAATCCCATATGACAAGAAAAACGGAGAGTTTCGGGTAGGTCTGATCACCAAAAACCGGAAGCTCGTGCTGAATTATTCGACGGAATATCCGAAGGTCGAGCTTCGTTTGGGGACGGGGCAGTACTTCACGGGATATAATGCGGATTCGGACGAACCGTACTATCTCAAAGGCGCGTCCATGGATGGGAATTCCTATCAGATAGGCATGTGGGTCGACACGGACGCGAAGCCGGGCTATTACCTCAGTTCTCCGAAGCGCTACACGCAGGAAGAGCTGGCAGCGCTTGACAAGTCCTTCTGGAGCGAATACAAGATAGCGGAAGCCGAGCCGGGAACGATCGTGCTGCCATTTATCTTGATCACAATAGATGCCGCGGAGTATGAAAAAAACGGCGGTTGGTATATCTACGCCAAAGCCACGAACCCGACGGGAACGACCTTTGTATCTACGCCGAATATAATCATTGACGTCGAGAACCCGAAAGCCATTGATCTTTCGACCGACAAGGAACTGGCAAGCTGGGGAAGATACTGGGGAGACCTGCGATTCAAGGTAGAGGACTCATCGCCCGTCACGGTTCGTCATTATAAATCCCCGGGTGGGAACGCTGAACTTATGACGCCGGATGAAAATGGCGTTTATACGATCCCGGCAGAGTATGACGTCACCATCAAACACATGCTTGTCATCGAAGACGCCTGCGGAAATACGATCTCCTACAAGTCGTTCCAGGTGTGCTGGAACTACCTGCAAAATGTGCGGGAGAAGGACCATTGGAACGAGACGCCTGCGCAGCCGATTCGTATTTCCAGGGAACAGAATCTGCAAGAGGCGCTCTCCAATATCGAGATCGTGGTTTATGCAGCTGAAAGCAGCGGTTGGATACCTGTCAATGTTTCGTGGGGGATTCCGGCCGATTATGATCCGCAGTCCCGTCGGGAGCAGACTTTTACCGTCCTCGGCACGGTGATTCTGGAGGGCACCGGAGCACGCTGCTCATCAGGACTCGATATTGTCCCGCGTCCGGGAGAGGAGTGGAAGAAGAACATCTCGGTGCAGGTGACCGTGGAGGGTGACCCGCAGTATAAGGTGACGGTGCAGGATTGCGAAAACGGCAGTGTCACGGTGGTGAATGCCCTGGAAACCGCCGAGGACGGCACGCCGCTGTTCTTTAAGGACGAGTTTGTCGTGCTTTCCATTGCACCCAATGAGGGCTATATGCTAAGCACGCTGTCCGTCAACGGCACCCATGCCTCTGTTGCGGTTGGGGAGGATACCTATACCTTCGCCCAGCCGGAGAAAAACGTCATCGTTATCGCAGTATTTGAAAAACGCAACGAGCATACCGTCACTTTTGTCGCTAACGGCGGCTCCGAGCCTGAGGATCTGCCCGAGGAGGTCACCACCGCAATGCCCGCCAAGAAGGTATTGCACGGCAGCGAGTATTATCTGCCGGAGTGCGAGTTTGTTGCACCTGAAGGAAAGCAGTTCAAGGCATGGGAGATAGACGGTACGGAGTATAAGGTGAATGCCCCTGTGACCGTCACCGCTGACATCACAGTCAAGGCGCTGTGGGAGGACGCACCTCCTGCTCCTGTCGAGTATACCGTCAGATTCAATGCCAACGGTGGCGGCGGCACAATGGCAGATGTCACCGGCGTTTCCGGCAGCTACATCCTGCCCGCCTGCGGTTTTACTGAACCGGAAGGAAAGCAATTCAAGGGCTGGTCAACCAGTGCCGACGGTTCGGTTATTTCCGGCACGACCTATGAAGTAAGCTTGGATACTACCTTCTATGCAATCTGGGAGAGTAAAGAGTATTCCATCATCGTAACGGACGGCAAAGCGACAATCGGTGCAGGAAGCGAAATCAGTAAAGCGGCGCAAGGCACAACCATTACTCTGACCGCAAATGCGGCTCCTGACGGTATGGTGTTTGATAAGTGGGTAGTAGAAAGCGGCAGCGCTACTTTTGGAGATGCGAACAGTGAAACCACTACTTTCATAATGCCTGACAGTGAAGTCGGCGTGAAAGCGACCTACAAGAACGCATATGTCACCACCTATAGCCTCACAACACAGGTAAACGGCGGTCACGGAACGATTTCCGAAAGCAAAACCGGACTGACCGAAGGCTCCACCGAAACGGTTATCTTTACCCCTGATAACGGCTATGAAATCGACATTGTTACTGTGAACGGCGTTGCAACAGACGTACTTTCCAATACCCTGAATGTTACGATGGACGCAGACAAAACCGTTATTGTAACATACAAGGTAATTCCCCATACCCATACCTACGATCAGGAAATTCAGAAGCCGGAAACCCTCAAGTCGGCTGCCGACTGCACCAACGATGCAGTATATTTCAAGAGCTGCTCCTGCGGAGAGATCAGCACAACAGAAACCTTTACAGCAGCAGGTACACAGCTCGGGCACGCATGGGCAAGCGATTGGAGCAAGGACACAGACAATCATTGGAAAGAATGCTCTCGCTGCTACGCAAAGAAGGACGAGGCGTCTCACGATTACGGCAGCGATAACATCTGCGACACCTGCGGATATGACAAGACTGTACCGCATACGCACAATCTGACCCTCGTTCCAGCAAAGGCTTCTGCTTGCACGGAGAAAGGCAACACGGCATATTACACCTGCGACGGCTGTGACAAGTGGTTTGAGGATGCAACTGGTGCATCCGAAATTACCGACAAGACAAGCGTAATCCTTGCGGCAACAGGTCATAGCGTTTCCGACTGGAAGTCCGATAATACCGATCACTGGAAAGAGTGCACCGTTGTCGGCTGCGGCGTGATCATCGAGGGCAGCAAGGCGGCGCATACCGCCGGTGAATGGATTATCGACACCCCGGCAACTACTACCACAAGCGGCTCAAAGCATAAGAAATGCACCGTCTGCGGTTATACGATGGCAACCGAAACCATCCCGGCAACCGGCGGCGGTGAGCATACTCACAGCTACGGCAGCGAGTGGAAGAACGATGCCGACAACCACTGGCATGAGTGCTCCTGCGGAGATAAGGCCGATAAGGCGGCGCATACCGCCGGTGAATGGATCATCGACACCCCGGCAACAGCTACCACAAGCGGCTCAAAGCATAAGAAATGCACCGTCTGCGGTTATACGATGGCAACCGAAACCATCCCGGCAACCGGCGGCGGTGAGCATACTCACAGCTACGGCAGCAAGTGGAAGAACGATGCCGACAACCACTGGCATGAGTGCTCCTGCGGTGATAAGACCGATAAGGCGGCGCATACCGCCGGTGAATGGATCATCGACACCCCGGCAACAGCTACCACAAGCGGCTCAAAGCATAAGGAATGCACCGTCTGCGGTTATACGATGGCAACCGAAACCATCCCGGCAACCGGCGGCGGTGAGCATACTCACAGCTACGGCAGCGAGTGGAAGTACGACGCCGACAACCACTGGCATGAGTGCTCCTGCGGTGATAAGACCGATAAGGCGGCGCATACCGCCGGTGAATGGATCATCGACACCCCGGCAACTACTACCACAAGCGGCTCAAAGCATAAGGAATGCACCGTCTGCGGTTATACGATGGCAACCGAAACCATCCCGGCAACCGGCGGCGGTGAGCATACTCACAGCTACGGCAGTGAGTGGAAGTACGACGCCGACAACCACTGGCATGAGTGCTCCTGCGGTGATAAGACCGATAAGGCGGCGCACGACTTCAAGTGGGTTGTTGACACGGAAGCGACCGCAACCAAAAAAGGTTCCAAGCATGAGGAGTGCAAGGTTTGCGGCTACAAGAAGGCGGCAGTTGAGATTCCGGCTACCGGCTCCACAACAAAACCGACCGATCCTACGCAAACCAACCCGAACACCGGCGCAGAAAGCCAGAAAACCGGTGACAACAGCAATAGGATCCTCTGGTTCGCACTGCTGTTTATCATCGGCGGCGCAGTGATCGGCATCACCGTTTACAGAAAAAAGAAGAAAGAAAACGCTGAATAAATCAGCTGCGAACCTTTGAGCAAAGGGCGGTGACGGACATTGCCGTCATCGCCCTTTCGCTTGAACTGGAGAAGAACCACATGATGCAGGATTATCAATCGAACCGCCCCGTCAGGCAGCAACCGCCGGGACGATTCCCGAACGAGTCAGATCGAACGGTAGAGAGAATCAGAAAAAGGAAGAAAAAACAGACGCAGCGCCGTATGGTGCTTTGCGGTGCGATCGCCGCACTGGAGCTGCCCTCCATATCCTACGATTTCACCTATACCATCGACGGCAACAAGCTCATGATCGATTACGCCAACGAGTCGGTGCGGGATTCCGACAGTCACCTGTTCACGCTGCCGGAGCTGAAAAGCAATCTGTATGTTTCCGAAAGAGAAAAACCGCTGAACGAGCAGATTTACTATTTGGTAGATAATATCAATACGGCAATCAACCGCGAGAAGCAGATTTCGTTCCGGTACTTTCACTACGACCAACATCGAAAAGAAGTCCCCAATAACGATGGAAAGTCTTTAGGATATCTATAGGAATCGGGCGGGCGCCATTGCACCAGCGGCTGTACATTGTCGTGTCATCTGAAAGTAATTCAGAAGCGGTCAGAGTATCATCCAGATATGCAGAGAACAGACTGCGTACAAGCTGAGTACCTTGGTATTGGACAGACGAAAGCAAGAGAATTGCTTTCCAATCCGGCCAATGGTTTCACGGTAAGAATCGGTAACAGACTATATGCTCATAAGGGCAGATTAGACCACTGGTTACTGAATCAGATTCTTTCATAAATAAGAACACGGCGGAGTTTCAAAATGAGAATTCAATTTTTGAAACGGATTGATAATTGTAAGGCTTTATGGTAGAATAGGGACGATATTTGGAATCCTTCCTATTCTACACTTAGGAAGGAGGCACATATGGGTAAATCCCTTAATGGTAAAGAATTAGGTAAAGGCTTATCACAGAGAAAGGATGGTCTTTACCAGGGAAGATTCGTGAATCGTTTTGGCAAGAAACAGACGGTTTACGCAAAGACGCTGAATGAGGTAAGACAGAAGCTCAGAAACGAACAGTATGAGGATGAAAAGGCACTCAATGTTGTTACGAAGGATGTAACGCTTGACGATGAGACAATAATAAAGGCGTGAAAGCCTTATAAACAGGAGGTTTTAAGATAAATGGAACAGTATAAGCAGGAATTTATCGAATTTATGGTGGAGAGTCAGGTGCTGAAATTTGGCGATTTCACTTTGAAGAGCGGACGGAAATCTCCTTTCTTTATGAATGCGGGAGCATATGTTACAGGAACACAGCTTCGTAAGCTGGGAGAGTATTATGCGAAGGCAATTCATGACAACTTCGGACTTGATTTTGACGTATTGTTTGGACCGGCTTACAAGGGAATTCCCCTTTCGGTAGCAACAACCATGGCGATCAGTGAATTATACGGAAAGGATATCCGTTACTGCTCAAACCGTAAGGAAGTGAAGGATCACGGAGACACCGGAATTTTATTAGGAAGTAAATTAAAGGATGGAGACCGTGTGGTTATGATCGAGGATGTTACCACCTCCGGCAAGTCCATTGAAGAGACCTTCCCGATTATTAAAGCACAGGCTGATGTAGAGATTAAGGGACTGATGGTTTCCTTAAACCGTATGGAACGCGGATTGTCGAGTGACAAGAGTGCTCTCCATGAGATTAAGGAGAAGTATGGTATTGATGCCAGAGCCATTGTCAATATGGATGAGGTCGTAGAGCATCTGTATAATCGTCCCTGCCGGGGGCAGGTTGTCATTGACGATGAAATAAAGAAAGCCATTGATGCATATTATAAGGAATATGGCGCACGCTAAGAGGTTATAAAATCAGAGGCTGTTATTTTGGAAAGGAGATTCCCCTATGGATGAGAAAGTATATAAGACGATGAACAACACCGGAGCCTGGAGTATTGCAGTAGGAGTCGTTTCCCTGATCGTAGGGCTTGCCTGTGGTGTAATGATGATTGTGAATGGAGCAAGACTGTTAAGCAGTAAGTCCAAAATAATCTTCTAAGGAACGAAAATGATGTGGAACAGAACAAAGGGATATATTTTTACCAATAAAGTTCATTCACAAAAAGGTATTATGTCAACCATATTAGGACTGCTTTCCCTGATTACCTTAGGGACAGCGGTCTATTTTTCGTATTTGCATAAGGGAGAGCCATCGGTGCGGTATGCAACGGCGGCATTGCTCGCCTCGGTGTTTATGGTGACCGGGCTGATTCTCGGAGTCCTTTCCTTAAGAGAACAGGAGAAGTTCTGGCTGTTCCGGATTCTGGGAATTGTGATGAACGTGCTTTCCTTTATTACACTTAGCTTAATTTTATTAGCAGGAGCGTATATAGATTGAATTCGATAATCAAAGAACGCCTGGAACTGGCGGAGGAACGTATTACAGAAATTAAAAACGAGAGCAATGTCGGAAGCTTTTCCGGTTTTTTTGAAAAGACAGCAGCTTTTCTTGTGCTGCTTATGAAACAACGGGAGCTTGTAGAAAGCGGAGAGCTGTTCCGGTGGGGGCTTTTGCAGCTTCAGGAGAACAATCATGCGCTTTACGGGGATATCCTGCCGGAGCATTACGGTACAAGCTTTGGAAATCCGGAGTATTGTGCACAGGTTTTTGGAGAAGTGTATGGAAATATTCTGTGCTTTTTATATGGAGAACTCCGTGCCATGATTCCCTATACTTATGAGGGACGGGATGAGGATCTTTTAAAGGGGCTGGAATTATTCCTTGAAATTTACGGTTCTTTCCGGTGCAGCCTTGAAGAGACGGAGGAATCCAGGAAACAGGAAGGACAGTTTGATCTGCCAAAGCCGGAACACTTAAAGGAATCCCTGTATTACTATATCAGTGATTATACCCGGGAAGCATACCATACGAAGATCCGGAATATGCTGGATGTTCATGCGGATTTTGCAAGGAAGATCATCGAGGAAGCTGACCTTTCCGATGTGAGATATCTGTATTACTTTGGAGAATATATTTCTGAAAACGAATTAAAGACGGCGGCTTACTTAAATACCCTTCCGGAAGAGACGATTGCGAAGATGGCGGACACCTATACGGAAGGCTACCGGATCGGCTTTGAAACAGGAAATAAGGATATTACGAAGAAAAAGATCGTAAACATCCGCTACAGCCTGGGCTTTGAACGGATGATCCGCAGGGCTGTACAGAATTTCCGGAAGATCGGACTGGAAGCGACCATTTACCGGGCAACGACTTCGGTGCTGGAGGGCAGAGGGATGAGCCGGATCGGGTATTATGGCGGCATTCCGAATAAGCAGTATGATTTTGACCACAAGGACGATCAGGCGCTTGTTTTGGATAAAGCACTTTTGCAGGTGCGGCTCGAAGCCCTGAGGGAAGCCTATGAGGAATATAAAGAGCAGGCAGGCACGTTTGGAGGTCCTGCGGTAGTGGAAGTATTCGGAGAGAGGTCGGTAGAGTTAGTCAGTCAGAAGCATGCACTGCATTTATCCAAAGAACAGCAGCAGATGCTGGTGGAATATGCAGCGTCAGCCGGTGAACTGCAGAATAATTACATTCACGGGGAAGAGCGGAGCTTTACAATTATTGCGTTCCCGGTGCCGGAGATTGCTTCGGGACAGGAGGATGGCAAAGAAGGTAAAGACCGGTATCCGGAGATTTTCGATGCGGTGATCCGGATCAATACCCTTGATTATCAATTATATCAACGGATTCAGCAGAAGATCATTGATGTGCTCGATCAGGGCAAATATGTGATGGTAAAGGGAATGAACGGCAACCGTACCAATATGAAGGTGATGCTTCACACCCTGCAGAATCCGGACAAGGAAACGAATTTTGAGAACTGCGTGGCCGATGTGAATATCCCGGTTGGGGAAGTATTTACTTCTCCGGTACTGACCGGAACAGAAGGAACGCTTCATGTAAGTCACGTTTACCTGGAAGAACTGGAATATAAGGATCTGACTTTACGGTTTGAGGATGGTAAGGTGACCGATTACAGTTGTGCAAACTTTGCAGCCGAAGAAGAAAACCGGAAGCTGATTAAGGATAATATCCTGTTCCACCATGAGACACTTCCGATTGGGGAGTTTGCGATCGGAACGAACACGACCGCATTTGTGGCAGCAAGAAAATACCATATTGAGGATAAGCTGCCGATTCTGATTGCAGAGAAAACCGGTCCCCACTTTGCAGTAGGGGATACCTGCTATTCCCACAGTGAAGAGGTGCGGCTTTTTAATCCGGATGGAAAAGAGATTATTGCAAAGGACAACGAGTGCTCCATCAAACGTAAGGAGGACAGCCGCAAGGCCTACTTTAACTGTCATACGGATATTACGATTCCGTACGATGAACTGGGAGAGGTGAGCGTGGTGACCATGACAGAAGAAGTCATTCCGATCATCGAGGAAGGAAGATTTGTCCTTGCAGGCTGTGAGGAACTGAATGCTCCGTTTGATCAGGAAAGTATGGATTAAATACGAAAATATTTCGTTTTTCTTGCAATGAAGAGATAATTCGTATATCATTTTTAATAGTTACTTTTAAATGATCAGATAAGCGTCAATTACAGGAGGAAATAGAAATGCCAATGGTAGGAATTGTGATGGGCAGCGACTCAGACCTTAAGGTGATGAGCAGCGCAGCAGTAATGCTGGAAGAACTGGGGATCGAATATGAAATGAGAATTATTTCCGCTCATCGGGAACCGGATCTGTTAATTGAATGGACGAGAACGGCGAAGGACCGTGGAATTAAGGTAATGATCGCAGGTGCGGGCATGGCAGCAGCACTGCCGGGAATGTGTGCCGCATTATTCCCGCTTCCGGTAATCGGTGTTCCGCTTTCAGGTAAGAATCTTGAGGGAATGGATGCTGTGTTTTCCATTATGCAGATGCCTCCCGGAATTCCTGTTGCAACCGTTGCCATTGATGGAGCGAAGAACGCAGCCATTCTTGCAGCGAAGATGCTGGCAACCGGGGATGAGGAGCTGCTTGCGAAGATTGAGAACTATACGGAGAACCTGAAGAAGCAGGTAGAGGCCAAGGACGCGAAGCTGCAGCAGGTTGGATATGCAAATTATTAAAGGGACTTAATTAACTATAATAATATTATGTTAACTACATGATGAAACAAGAAAAGGAGAACGACATGGATTACAAGACAGCCGGTGTGGATATCGAAGCAGGATATGAATCCGTAGAATTAATGAAAAAGTATGTGAAGGAAACGATGAGACCAGAGGTTCTTGGAGGACTGGGCGGCTTTTCGGGAGCCTTTTCCTTAAAGAATATTAAAGATATGGAGGATCCGGTGTTACTGTCCGGAACCGACGGCTGTGGCACGAAGGTGAAACTGGCATTCTTAATGGACAAGCATGACACCATCGGAATTGATGCGGTTGCCATGTGTGTGAACGATGTAGCCTGTGCCGGTGGAGAATCCCTGTTTTTCCTTGATTATATTGCGTGTGGAAAGAACTATCCGGAGAAGATTGCCACGATCGTAAAGGGTGTTGCGGAAGGCTGTAAGCTGGCAGGAGCAGCCCTCATCGGTGGAGAAACCGCAGAGCATCCCGGACTGATGCCGGAGGATGAATACGATCTTGCAGGCTTTGCAGTCGGTGTGGCAGACCGTAAGGAACTGATTACCGGAGCAGATATCAAGGCAGGTGATGTGTTAATCGGTATTGCTTCCTCCGGTGTACATAGCAATGGATTTTCTCTGGTTCGTAAGGTGTTTGAAATGACGAAGGAGTCTCTTGCAACCTATTATGATGAGCTTGGTATGACCCTGGGAGAAGCGTTAATTACACCGACCAAAATCTATGTGAAGACCTTAAAGGCAATTAAGGATGCCGGTGTAACGGTAAAGGGCTGCAGCCATATTACCGGTGGCGGCTTCTATGAAAATATTCCCCGTATGCTTCCGGGCGTGCGTGCGCAGGTGCAGAAGGACAGCTATCCGGTGCTTCCGATTTTTAAATTATTACAGAAGACCGGAAATATTGAAGAAAAGATGATGTACAATACCTTTAATATGGGACTTGGCATGGTGCTGGCAATTGATCCTGCGGATCAGGATAAGGTGCTTGCAGCAATCAAAGAGGCCGGAGAAGAAGGCTATGTGGTTGGAAATGTCATTGCCGGTGAAAAGGGTGTAGACTTATGTTAAGAGTTGGAATTCTTGCCGCAGGCGGCGGAACGAATCTGCAGGCCATTATTGATGCGGTAGAAAGTAAGAAAATTACAGACGTCGAGTTATGCTTTGTATTAAGCAATAAACCGGGCGTACGGGCTTTGGAGCGTGCCAGGGCACACGGAATCAAACCGATTGTGGTAGATATGAAATCCTATGCGGAACGTGCAGAGTTCGAGAAGGTGCTGATCGAAACGATCGATGCAGAAAATCCGGATCTCATCGTTCTTGCGGGAATGATGATTATGATGCCGGTCGAACTGGTACGGAAATATCACAACCGGATCATCAATGTGCATCCGGCACTGATTCCTTCCTTCTGCGGAAAGGGCTTTTATGGAATCCGTCCGCATGAGGCTGTTTTGAAAAGCGGTGTGAAGGTAACCGGCGCTACCGTGCATTTTGTGGATGAGGTATACGATCATGGTGCGATCATTATGCAGAAGGCGGTTTATGTGAAGAACGGCGATACGCCACAGGAGCTGCAGCACCGTGTGATGGAAGAAGCGGAATGGCAGATTCTGCCGAAGACCATTGATCTTATTGCACATGGCAGGGTAAAGGTAGAAAATGGAATCGCAGTCGTAGAAGAATAATCATTTTCCGGCTGCTCGGCTTACAGTTACGAAGAGGCAGAATTACCATAACGGTTTACATAATGTAAATTACAGGACAGGAAGACGGAGGAAGCTATGAAAGTATTGATCGTAGGTGGTGGCGGCAGAGAGCATGCCATTGCAACAAGCGTCGCAAAGAGCAGTAAAGTAGATAAAATTTATTGTGCACCCGGAAATGCGGGAATTGGTCTGATCGCGGAATGCGTACCGATCGGAGCAATGGAATTCGATAAAATTGTTACATTTGCCAAAGAAAAGGAAATTGATCTGACGATTGTCGGGATGGATGATCCGCTTGTCGGTGGACTTGTTGACCGTCTCGAAGAAGCCGGATTAAAGGCATTCGGTCCCCGTAAAAATGCAGCAATTCTGGAAGGAAGCAAGGCATTTTCCAAGGATCTGATGAAGAAATACGGAATTCCGACGGCCGCATATGAGAACTTTGACAATGCAGAGGATGCACTCAATTATTTAAAGACCGCATCGTTCCCGATTGTATTAAAGGCAGACGGATTAGCACTTGGGAAGGGTGTGTTGATCTGTAATACCTTAGAAGAGGCGCAGGATGGCGTGAAATCCATCATGCTCGATAAGCAGTTCGGAACTGCCGGTAATCGTATGGTAATTGAAGAATTTATGACAGGAAGGGAAGTTTCCGTGCTTTCTTTTGTCGATGGAAAGACGATTAAAACCATGACCTCTGCACAGGATCACAAGCGTGCAGGAGACGGGGATACCGGATTAAATACCGGTGGTATGGGAACCTTTTCACCGAGCCCGTTCTATACGGAGGAAGTGGATGAATTCTGTAAGAAATACATTTATCAGGCAACCGTAGATGCCATGGCAGCAGAAGGAAGAGAATTTAAGGGCATTATTTTCTTCGGACTGATGCTGACGGAAAAGGGACCGCGTGTGTTAGAGTACAATGCACGTTTCGGAGATCCCGAGGCACAGGTGGTACTGCCCCGTATGAAGAATGACCTGATCGAAGTGATGGAAGCCTGCATCAATGGCACACTGGATCAGATTGACCTGCAGTTTGAAGATAACGCAGCAGTCTGTGTAGTACTTGCTTCCGACGGATATCCGGTCAAATATGAAAAGGGGTTCCTCATTCATGGACTGGAAAAGTTTGAAGGGCAGGATAATTATTTCTGCTTCCATGCAGGAACGAAACAGACTCCGGAAGGAATTGTCACAAACGGGGGACGTGTCCTTGGTATTACAGCAAAGGGTATGGATTTAAAGGAAGCACGTAAGAATGCCTATGCGGCAACCGAATGGGTTTCCTTTGAAAATAAATATATGCGCCATGATATCGGAAAGGCAATTGACGAGGCGTAAATTGTTCGTGGTGTGGAAAGGGTAGTTTATGAATGAGAAACGGCGGCTGGTGGCTTTGAATGGCTTTCTGCGGCCAACAATCTGCAAAGCCTGCGGAGGAATCCTTATCTATAAAGGATTGGGGGAATATCAGTGCGAGGATTGCAATGCATGTGAATATGATGACTACGGAAAGGTAAGATCATACCTTGAAAAGCACCATGGAGCTAACGTGGCAGAAATTTCCTCGCAGACGGGGGTGTCACATAAGGCAATTCGTGATATGATTAAGGAGAACCGTTTTGAGCTTGTTGAGAGTAGGGGCGGTTATCTGAGATGTGAATAGGTAATTGCGAAACTCGCTAGGCTCGTTCGCAATCTTGAAAGAAAACAAGGAAGAATTCGCACAGAGCACGAATTCTGGAATGAAAAATGGATAACTGGACATTTTAGGCGCACTTTAAT
>Ga0129312_1001278_pt1 | contig 15273 bp, 10 predicted proteins | sample O827metagenome_FD_94434 | JGI IMG/M metagenome (GOLD analysis project Ga0129312, IMG submission 94434) | Orangutan group fecal microbial communities from Wisconsin, USA - O827 metagenome | ecosystem: Host-associated > Mammals > Digestive system > Large intestine > Fecal | place: USA: Wisconsin... | reverse complement strand
TTTTCAACTTTTTCTTGTCGATCGCCATCAGACTCACGGTCTGCTTAGCGGCATCGATCGCGCTCTGCTGTTCTACCTGGCGCTTTTCCATCTTACGTCCGAGGAAGTAAAGCACAGCGAGGATAACGACAAGGATCAGGAGAATGACAAGAATGACATTTGCTACGATACTCCAGTTCATGTGGATACCTCCAATGTGTTCACGTTCGCCCTATATCATAGGGCATTACCTGTAAATTATACCATCGCAGATATAAAAGCGCAAGCGGTTTTGAAGCAGAGGGCGGCGCAATAAAAAGCAATTCCGCGCTGGATAGAAAAAAAGAGCGTGAGCACGGTAAACTGCCGCGGGCGCGGAGAAAATAAAATAGAGAAAAAATTCAAAACTATTTAAAATGGAAAATTTACTTTACGCACAAAAGCATGAAAAGGTTGCGCACAATAAAAGAAAATAGTATAATGATTGATAACTGGCTGGGATTTGCGTGAAAATTCAGAACAACTCAAAAAATACAATTCCAGAAACCGTCTTTTCCGGAAAAAGGAGAGGACAGGGTGGACAACAGCCGGAAATCATGTACAAGAAAGGTGATATGGAGATGGGAAAACAGACAGCTTGGGAAGAAATTGATAAGAAATCCAGCGAGATATTTACCGCCAGCGACGAGATCTGGGGCTGCGCGGAGACTGCTTTCACGGAAGAGAAGTCCATGAAGATCCTCTGTGATGTTCTGAAAGCGGAAGGTTTTACAGTTGAGACAGGTCTTGCAGGTGTAAAGACGGCATTTAAAGGTACTTTCGGCTCCGGAAAACCTGTGATCGGTATCTTAGGCGAGTTCGATGCCCTGTCCGGACTGGATCAGGAGGCGGGAGCTACCGAGAAGATCGTTGTGCATGATGGCGCCAGCGGACACGGCTGCGGACACAACATGCTGGGCACGGCGTCCCTCTCAGCGGCGATCGGAATCAAGAAGTACCTGGAGGAGAGCGGAAAACCGGGAACGGTGATCTACTTCGGCTGCCCTGGTGAGGAAGGCGGATCCGGCAAGGCATTTATGGCAAAGGGCGGAGTCTTCGCGAACCTCGACGCGGCGATCACATGGCATCCGGGCGATATCACCATCGCTGACACGGGAAGCTCCCTGGCAAACTATCAGGTAGCGTATAAATTCTATGGAAAGAGCGCCCACGCTGGCGGAGCGCCGCATCTTGGACGAAGCGCCCTTGACGCGCTGGAACTTATGAATATGGGTGTTCAGTTCTTGAGAGAGCATGTGATCCCGGAGGCGAGGATCCACTACGCGATCACAAACACCGGCGGATACTCCCCGAACGTTGTACAGCCCTACGCGGAAGTTCTGTACCTGATCCGTGCCCCGAAGAACAGTCAGGTGGAGGAGATCTATCAGCGTGTCAATAAGATCGCTGAGGGTGCTGCCCACATGACGGAGACCCGGGTGGAGATCGATTTTGTGAAGGGCTGTTCAAACCTGATGAGCAACAAAGTTATCGCGAAGGAACTTTGGGACAACCTCGTAGAGCTCGGCGCGCCGGAGTACACGGAAGAGGAGATGAAGTTCGCCACAGCCATCAGCGAGGGCGTTGGAGACAGCCGTTTCGAGTCTTTAGAGAAAGTTGCGAAGAACTGCAAGGATAAGGCGGTCAAGGCAGAGGTTCTTTCCCATAAGGGCGACAGTATTTACAGATTTGTTGCTCCGTTCAACCCGGATGGAATCATGTCCTTCGGCTCCACAGATGTGGGTGATGTGAGCTGGAACTGCCCGACAGCCCAGGCTTATGTGACAACATGGGCGGCGGGAACACCGGGCCACTCCTGGCAGGTCGTTTCCCAGGGCAAGAGCGGACTGGCACATAAAGGCCTGATCTACGCCGCGAAGGCAATGGCGGGCGCTGCCATCGATATGTACGAGGATCCGGAGATCATCGCGAAGGCGAAAGCGGAGATGGAAGAGGAGCTGGACGGCGATACCTACCACTGCCCGATCCCGGATGGCTGCAAGCCGAGAGCGATCGGAATGAAGATGTAAAATAAAACTGGAAACGCGCAGATGGCTGGCATAGAAGACATACAGCCATAGGCAGGATTACATAAAAAAACGGGAGAAGTTCTGAGAACCAGTACTTCTCCCATTTTTTGCTGCCATGATCCGGGAAAACTGCCGGATGTGGGCCGCGCGGATATCAGATCCGCTTTAATTCATACTGTCTTGTTCCGAGACCGATCTTTTCTGCCTGGTCCAGCGTTGCCTGCCACTCGATGTTCGGGTTGGAATCCTTGAAATGATCGTGGTGGCAGTGCCATCCCGGCTGGGAAAGATGTTCACCAAGCTGGCTGTTGGCGATCGGAGCCGCTTTCAGACAGGCGTCCGCGCAGGCCTGGTCTAAGGCAACCGGATCGAAGCTTGCGAACATTCCGATATCCGGAAGGATCGGGGCATCATTCTCACCGTGGCAGTCACAGTTCGGGCTGATATCCTGCACAAGGGAGATATGGAAGCACGGGCGGTCATAGCAGACAGCCTGCGCGTACTCTGCCATCTTACGGTCTAAGAGTTCGTTGGCATTGTAGTTTGGGTTATAGATGGCGTCAAAGCTGCAGGCGCCGATACAGCGGCCGCATCCTTTGCACTTGTCATAATCGATGACAGCTTTCTTATTTACATATGTAATAGCGTCGCTTCCGCATTCTTTCGCGCAGCGTCTGCATCCGCGGCAGACTTCCTCGTGAACGGCCGGTTTTCCGCTTGCGTGCTGCTGCATCTTTCCGGCACGGCTTCCGCATCCCATACCGATATTTTTGATGGCACCGCCGAAACCGGTGGACTCATGACCTTTGAAGTGGGTCAGGCTGATGAAGACATCGGCGTCCATGACCGCGTGGCCGATGAGGGCTGTCTTGCAGTATTCTCCGTTTACGACCGGAACTTCCACCTCGTCGGTTCCGCGAAGACCGTCACCGATGATGATCTGGCAGCCGGTGGAGATCGGGTTGAATCCATTGAGGTTTGCGCAGTCTAAATGGTCCAGGGCATTTTTTCTGCTGCCCGGATACAAAGTGTTGCAGTCAGTCAAAAATGGCATACCGCCCTGTTCCTTACAGAGATCCGCCACCGCTTTCGCGTAGTTCGGGCGGAGAAACGCCAGGTTTCCGAGTTCACCGAAATGCATTTTGATCGCGACGAACTTTCCGTCCATGTCAATGTTTTTGATTCCTGCCGCAACGCAGAGCTTTTTCAGCTTGTCCAACTGGCTGGTACCTACAGAACATCGGAAATCTGTAAAATAAACCGTTGATTTTTCCATGCTTATAAAGTCCTCCTTTGAAAATGTTTCGTAACGATTCAATAAAAGTATCCCCGCAAGTCCCGTGTTAGTCAAGGATAATTTTTTGCGGGACGGAATTTTTAGGGATCCAAAACAGATGTGGGAGCGGGATGGAGAAATTTTCTGTTTTGTGGTATAGTAGACAGGAAGCGGTGTGCTCTGGCGCGCACCGGAAATAAAAAAGGAAACTGCGAAGAACAGTGATAAAAGGTGGATCGTATGAACATAAGAAAATTTGTAAGACCGGCAGCGGCACTGGCGGCAGCGGCGTGCCTGATGGCAGGAAGCCCCGCAATGCGGATGGAAGCGAGAGCGGAATTTCCGGAATATTTAAAATCCGTGACATATTTCGGTGACGCGTGGCCCATCAACTACTGGGGAACCGAAGACGACAACATGGGCGCGAACTTCGCCCGCATCAAGGCGGACGGCTTCAACAGCATCATTCTTGTGATCCCGTGGCGGGAATTCCAGCCGGGAGATATGGGAAATATGTACAACGAGACCGCGTTCGCGAAGCTGGATCAGGTCATGAAATGCGCCGATGACCACGGTCTCATGGTGACACTCAGGATCGGATACTGCTGGGACTACAGCGGTGACGCGTCTCTCCCGGACCGCTATGCCGGCGTGGTGCAGGACGGAAGCAATGACCGGAAACTCTGGCTGGATTACTGCAAGACGATCTATGACCGGGTCTCCGATTATGGAAATTTCCAGGGCGGTTTCATCACCTGGGAAGATTTCTGGGATTACACCTCCAATATGGACCGCGACCTCACAAGGGCGCTCAGCATCCGCATGGCGTCCAGAAGCGGATACCAGGATTATCTGAAGGCACACTATTCCCTTGCGGAAGTTGGCGCGGCTTACGGAAAGACCTTCAACGACTATTCCGAGATCTGGATCCCGGAGAGAAAACGCCCGGAGGCGAAGCTGTTTTTTGAGTTCTATGACAGCTTTTTAAATAAGCTCCTGTCCGAGAGCCAGGAAGTATTCCCGGGACTCTCCATGGAAGTCCGGTCCGACGGCGATCCGATCTATCAGCCTGACGGCAGCTACACTTACTATTCCCATTCCGCAACCTATCCGTGTGCCGACGCGGAGTATTCTGCCCTTATGTACAGTGTCTCCTTAGGACAGCAGAACGTGGGGGACCATATCTCCGCGGAGACAGCGCTGGCAGCTATGCAGAAGAGCATGAATGGTCTTGTGGAAAAGAGCGGAAAGAAATATTTCATGGAACAGCTTCTCTATATGGACTCCACAGAGGCCTTCTCCTACAACACGCAGATCGAGGAGAATCAGGTGGCGGACTATGTGAAGAACATTGCCCCGATCTTAAAGGATACCACCTGCGGATATGGACTCTGGGTATACCGGAACTACGTGAATGACTGTGTATACAATGGCCAGTTTGCCCTGGGACTCACCGGCTGGTATACCACCGGAACTGTCGAGAAGACGGAACATGACGGATCAAAGGCGGTTACTCTCGCAAAGGACAGCGTGCTCAGCCAGAATGTCCACGGACGTCTGGGCCAGAGGGATAAGATCTATGTGAAGTTCTGGGCAGCTCCGAAGAACGGCACGGCGAAGGTCACTTTCCAGATCGGTGATGCCAAAAAGTCGGTCCAGGTGACAGGAGCGGGAAATTATGAGTTCTCCATCCCGTGGCAGGCAAATTATAATCTTTCGATCACGACGGACCGCGGTGTGACCCTGGACAATATTAAAATGTACTCCCACGAGCAGTATGGAAGGATCTATGACATGGACGGAAATGAGCAGGATCTCGCGGCGGCGTTCCGGGAATTAAACAAGACACTGGATCAGACCCAGGGCACAGGGAACGCCGTGGCAGCCGATTCCAGTAAATAAAATTTCTGTTAAAAAAACATAAAGAAATTTGAAATTCCCACTTGCGGAATTGTTCAGACTACGATATAATCTCCGGGATAGTTTGACAGGGATCGACAAGATCCTGTCAGCGTCCCGGAGATTTTTCTGGTCGATCGATTTTTCAGACCGATTGGGACAAGGTTTGGGGAGCCGCCCTCAGTCCTGCGTTTCCGGGCGTGTTACGCGGTAAAAAAAGGAGGATCACATGGAGAAAAAGAAAAGTTCACTCGCTGTCAGAATGAGTATTTCCCTCGTCTGCGGTCTTGTAGCAGGTCTTCTGTTAATGATGTTAAGAGAAAACCTCAACAGCACAGGTAAGGAAGCCGTATGGGCAACGATCAACAGCATCCTGTTCCAGGATATCACAGCAGCAGGCGCTGAAAAGGCACTTGGTATCTTCTACATTATTGGTCAGTTATTTATTCGTTCTTTACAGCTCGTCATCGTACCGATGGTATTCACATCCATCACACTTGCGATCGGACAGATCTCCGATACAAGAACTCTCGGCAGAATTTCCGTAAAAACGATCGCAGGTTTCCTGATCTGCTCTTTCTTCGCATTACTTATGGCATGCGTAGTCGGAATCATGATCTATCACGCAGGCGTATTCAACATCCAGGTCGAAGGCGTGGAGGGCGCTGCTGGTTCTACTGGTTCCAACCCGTTAAATGTGATCCTTAATATCGTTCCGTCCAACATCACAGCGGTATTCAGCACAAATACTTCTGTTCTGGCGATCGTATTCTTAGCCGTATCTCTCGGCCTCTGCATGAAGGCAGTCGGCGATGAGAAGAGCGCGACATTAAAGAAGCTCATCACAGAAGTCAACGATATCGTTGTTGTATTCTTAAACTACGTTGTAACAAACTTTGGTCCGTTCGCGATCTTCGTTCTTCTTTCCAGAACATTCGCGACATACGGAATCAACCACTTAAAACCGGCGCTGGCTTACGTTGTTGTAACCGTTCTCCTGCTTCTGTTATTCCTCTTTGTAGGATACCCGATCTTCGTAATGATCACAACAAAGCAGAATCCGGTGAAATTCGCGAAGAAGATCTTCCGTGTAGCAGTATTCGGATTCTCCACTTCCTCCAGCGCGGCTGCTCTTCCGCTTAACGTGAAGACCACCACAGAGGAACTCGGTGTCGATGAGAAGATCGCTTCCTTCGTACTTCCGCTTGGTATGACCATCAACATGAACGGTACCGCAATCATGCAGGTCGTTGCGACTCTGTTCATCGCAGGCTGCGCGGGCTACGATGTAACCCTGTCCCAGCTTATCGTGATCGCTCTCTTAGCCCTGATCGCATCCGCCGGTACACCGGCAGCTCCGGGCGCAGGCGCGATCATCCTGTTCACGATCCTCTCCGGTCTCGGATACATCAACGACGGCGCGCTCTTAGCATACAGCCTGATCCTTGCGATCAACCGCCCGATCGAGATGTTAGTAACCGCGTTAAACGTTGTCGGCGACTCCGCGACAGCGATCTACGTTGCGAAATCTGAGGGAATGTTAAACGAGGATATCTACAATTCATAAATAAATACCGGTCTGGTCTGCAGACGGTTTAAAAAGATCCGGAAGACCCAGGGGAAGAATCCCTGGGCTTCCGGATCTTTTTGTTTAGACTGCGCCGGCAGCCGGCCCTTTGCGGTCTATATGGGAATATTGATATTTTCTGAACAAATAAGTCGAAAAATGTGATATGATAAAAAGACACGGAAGAGGCAGACATAGAAATATCCGGTCTGCGGAGACGGGGGAAACGTTATGACAGGAACCATGTTTTTCAACATGCTTTTAAATATCGGGCTGCTGGTACTTCTGGCGACGCTGCTCACAAATATGGCGTCAGTCCGGAAACTGTTCCGGGGAGAGAATAATACGATCGTCCAGAAAATGGCGCTGGCGGTGATCTTCGGCGCGATCAGCATCGTGTCCACCTACACCGGTACAAAGACCGGCGGCGCCATCGTCAATACCCGTGTCATCGGAGTTCTGACAGCGGGCATCATGGGCGGACCGATCGTCGGGATGATGACGGCGGTCATTGCGGGGGCGCACCGTTTCCTGTTTGATATCGGCGGCTTTACCGCAGTCTCCTGCGCGGTGTCGACGCTGGTGGAAGGTGTGCTGGGGAGCCTGGCCCATAAAAGATATAAGGCGGGGGAGATGGACGGCGTCGATCTGTTTTTTCTGACAGCTGAGGCGGAAATTTTTCAGATGGTGATCATTCTGCTGATCTCAAAGCCCTTTGGGGCCGCCATGGATCTTGTGGGGAAGATCGCGGTGCCGATGATCGTCATGAACTCCGTGGGAATGGTGATCTTTTTCAAGACCTTTGATATGGTATACATGCGCGAGGACAGCCTGTTCGCGGAGCGGATGCGGCTCTCCATGGGAATCGCGGACAAGAGTCTCGTCTATCTGAGAAAAGGTCTCGGAAAACGGGAAAATATGGAAGCCGTGACAGACATTATTTTTGGGGAGATCCCGTGCCAGGCGGTGATCATCACGGATGAAAAGGAAGTTCTGGCGGTGAGTTCCCTGATCGACGCCGGGCGGTTCCATGAGGAAAAGTTCCTGGAACACTTAACGGGACCGTCGAATGGTCCTGAGGCGGAGTGCATCTGGGAAGAAGACCTGGATGAGTCGATCCGCCCGTTATTCCGAAATCTTGTGACGGTGACAGTCCCGGTCATGTCCGGGGATGAGAAGATCGGAAGTCTTTCCATTGTCGTAAAAAAGAGACGGCGCGTGGAACGGTCTATTGGCCATTTTCTGGAGGAACTGGCGAAAATGTTTTCCACCCAGTTGGAAGTCTACAATGTGGAATATCAGAAGAAGCTGCGGAAGAAGGCGGAGTTCAAGGCACTGCAGTCCCAGGTGAACCCGCATTTCCTCTATAACGCGTTAAATACGATCTCCTGCATCTGTGATGAGGACGCGGGGAAAGCCAGCGACCTGATCCTGACGCTGGCGTCCTACTACCGCCAGACGCTGGAGAACGACCAGTATATGCTGGATATCGACACGGAGATCCATCATGTGCGGACGTATCTGCAGATCGAGAAGGCGAGGTTTGAGGAGAAACTTCAGGTGGAGATCGGCGTGGAAGACGGCCTCTCCTGCCAGGTCCCGTCCTTTATCCTGCAGCCCATCGTGGAGAATGCCGTCCGGTATGGAAACAGCGCGGACGGGGTGCGGAGAGTGGAGATCACGGCAAAGCGCGTGAAGAGCGCGGACGGGGAAGAACTGGTGCGGATTGGAGTCCGGGATCACGGAAAAGGATTTGAACCCGGACAGGCGGAGCAGGTCCTTAGCGGAAATAAGACCGGCAGTGTGGGACTAAAAAATGTGAATGAACGATTGAAGAGCACATATGGAAAACGGTATGGGCTGGAGATAAGGAATACGGATGACGGGGCGGATGTTTCGTTCTGTATTCCGTGTCAGGCAGAAAACTGAAAAAAATGCCGTGACGGGCAGACATTATACATGAAAAAATCTGAGAGACAGGGGGAGATGTTTTGAAGATCGCAGTGATCGATGATGAGAGACCGGCAAGAAAAATGCTGATCCGCCGGGTGAAGGAAGTGATTCCAGACTGTGAGGTCACGGAGGCGGAGAGCGGGGCGGACGCGCTTAGAATGTTTAATGAGGCAGATTCCTTTGATCTGATCTTTGTTGATATGGATCTCGGGGATATGGAGGGAATCACGCTGGCGGCCACGGCAAAGCGGCTGTTTCCCGGGGCAAAGATCATTTTTGCCACGGCTTATTCCCAGTATGCCGCGAAGGCGTATGAGATGGAGATCGATGATTATATTTTAAAGCCCTTTGATCCGGAGCGGGTGCACCACGTTGTGGAAAAGTGTATCGGTGGAGCGGATCGTGATCCGGTCCAGACCGCGGAAAAGGCGGATATTAAGCCGCAGTCAGCAGAAGATCGGGAAACGGACCGTGAGAAAACCGGTTCGGAGGAGAATGGCGGCACGACGGTATTTGGAAAGATCCCTGTGACCGCGAGCCACGGGATCCTGTTTCTGGAGATTGCCCAGATCGTGTACGCGGAGACCGACGGGCATGGGTGCGTGGTCCATACCACGTCGAGATCCTATGAGATCAACCAGCTTTTAGGGGAGCTTGAGAAGAAGCTGGCGGACTTTGGATTCTTCCGGATCCACAAGAGTTATCTTATAAACCTGTCGTTCATCTCGGAACTTTTCGCGGGAAGCGGAAACGGACTTTCCGTACATATGAAAGGGTATGAGAGCCAGGAACTTCCGGTAGGAAGAGAAAAATTAAAGACCTTGAAGCAGCTGTTAAAGATCAGCTGACGGAGAGAAAAGATGCGGCATTCCGTTCATGATGAAAGGAATGCCGTTTGTGCAGATAACCATGCCGTTCATGCAGACCATCTTTAAAACTTGTGCAAAATATACTATAATGCAATTGCTTGAGGGAATAGAACTAAGCATAATGTATATTCAAGGAGGGATTTGTATGATTAGTTTTCTCGTCTGTCTGGCACTTTTGATCGGAGGATATTTTGTTTACGGCAACATCGTGAACAACATTTTCAGTCCGGATGACAGAGAAACACCGGCAGTCAGAATCAACGACGGCGTTGACTACGTAGTCATGCCCCAGTGGAAACTCTTCCTGATCCAGCTTCTTAATATCGCTGGTCTGGGACCGATCTTCGGAGCGATGCAGGGCGCATTGTGGGGCCCGATCGTATTCCTGTGGATCACCTTCGGTACGATCTTCGCAGGCGGCGTTCACGACTTCTTCTCTGGCATGATGTCCGAGAGAAATGATGGCGCTTCTATCTCAGAGGTATGCGGAATCTATCTCGGCGGTCTGATGCAGAACGTCATGCGTGTATTCAGCGTTGTACTTCTTGTCATGGTCGGTACTGTTTTCGCAGTCGGCCCGGCTGGTCTGATCGTTACCCTGTTCAGCAACAGCGGTGCTGAGGGCATGGTCGTAAACAAGGAGATGTGGCTCTGGATCATCCTGGCTTACTACTTTATCGCAACATTTATTTCTATCGATAAGATCATTGGTAAGGTTTACCCGTTATTTGGTATCTGCCTGATCATCATGGCACTGGGCGTTGCTTTCGGTATCTTCACAAAACCGGAATATGTGATTCCGGAGATCTGGAACAACTTCAGAAATATGCACCCGAGCGGAACTCCGGTATGGAGCTTCATGTTCATCACCGTTGCCTGCGGCGCGATCTCTGGTTTCCACGCAACACAGTCACCTCTGATGGCCCGCTGCATGAAATCTGAGAAACAGGGACATTTCGTATTCTACGGCGCAATGGTATGTGAAGGCATTATCGCCCTGATCTGGGCGGCAGCAGGATGCTCCCTTTACGAAGTAACAGGTGGTTTAAACACAGGTCTTGCAGCGATCATGAAGAATGGTCAGTCCGCAGCGATCTACGATGTCTGCCAGAAGACCATGGGCGGTGTCGGAATCGCACTGGCTATGTTAGGTGTTATCGCCTGCCCGATCACTTCCGGTGATACAGCATTCCGTAGCGCACGTTTAACACTTGCCGACTGGTTCAAGGTTGACCAGAAGAACTGGAAGAACCGTCTGATCCTCTGCGTACCGTTACTTGGTATCGGTGCAATCGTTGGACATATGGATTACAGCATCGTATGGAGATACTTCAGCTGGACAAACCAGACATTAGCTATGATCGTTCTCTGGACAGCAAGCATGTACCTCTACAAGGCTAAGAAGAACTACTGGATCACAGCAGTTCCGGCAACCTTCATGAGTGCGGTTTCCATGACATACTTCTTCTGCGCAGGTGAGTGCCTGAACCTCGGAACAGCAGTTGCGTACCCGGTAGGTATCGTACTTGCGATCGTATTCCTGGGAATCTTCATTCACGCGACAAAGAAGCAGACAGCATAATGTAAGATTATAATGACACGAAAGACAGGCTGAAAAGCTGGGAGTGTCTGACTGCAGATGATGCAGAAGATATAAGCTGCCCCGGTAATTGAAAGGCTGAGGGCAGCTTATATTGGTTATATCGTATTGGGAGGCGGAAATTATGTTCTTAAAACCGGCAAGACTTGGAGAAAAAGAGATTCCGGAGAATATTCTTTCAGAGGACAAAAAACACTGTAAGAAGATCGGACCCTGCGGAATCGGAAAAGAGGCTCTGTACCTCAACAGCTTTTATCTGGAGCGGCGCTATTACGTCCCGGTATCTTCCGTCTCCCGCGTATTTAAGCGCGTGGCGATGAGCAAGGGCGGATTCACCGGAAAAGGCCTGTTCGCCACTATGCCGTATCTGGTAGTTGTCTATGAGGACGGTAAGGAGAAACAGTGCAACTTTAAGTATGAGGACCAGGTGGACGCATTCGTGGCATCTGTGAAGGAAAAATTCCCGCAGATCAAGACCGTGAGCGAGGCAGCGGAAAAGCGCCTCGCGGAGGCTGAGAGAAAGCAGGCGGAGAAGCGTCTCGTTCCACTCTCTGAGCAGGCGAAGGAGACGGTAGATGTCCTGGAACAGGCAAAGACAAGTCTCACGAAGCGGATGTCCCTGTTCACAGAACTCACGAACGCGGCGAAGAAAAAGAGAACCTACGAGAAGACAAAGCCGTTCTACAAATGGCTGGCACTTTTCATGGTGATCATGGGGGCAGCGGCTCTGGCTTACGGAGTATTTTCCTTTATGAACCATGACACGTTTGCCGTGTACTTCGTACTCTTTGGAATGGCGGCGATCTTCCTGTTCTCCGGAGCGAATATCATGCCGACGAGCACGAACAACCGGAAAGCCATCGAGAAGCGTCTCGCGGCTGCGGAAGAAGCCGTTGTGGGCTATGTGGACAGTCTCCATCTCGGACTTCCGGTTCCGGCATATTACCTCCATCCGGTGACCGTAGAGCGGATGCAGCGTGTCGTCCGCGAGGGACGCGCCGAGTCGGTGGAGGACGCGTTTGATGTTGTAAAAAGTGATCTGAAAAAGATCAACGCGGATGTGTCCGTCACACAGGAAGAATTCGACGAGATCATGGCGATCAAGCCGGTGTTCCTGGTTAGGGATTACGCGTAAGAGATAAAAACAAGACTGCCGGACCAGCAGGTTTCTGTTGGACGGCAGTCTTGTTTTATTATTAATTCTTTCCAGCAGCCATCTGATAGATCTTAAGCATGTCTTCCGCTTCCAGCTTCTTCGCAGATCCTTTCGGGCCGCCTGCAGCTTTTCTTGCGTTCTTTGCCATGGTCTCGAGCTGTTCTTCGGTCGGGTCGATGCCGAGTTCCTTTAAGTTTGTCGGCATATTGATGGCGCGGTAGAAGTCTTCCATCGCCTCGATGCCTTTGAGGCCTGTCTCCATATCGTCTTTTCCAGGAGTGACACCCATAACATTTACCGCAAATTTCGCGAAACGCGGTGTGCAGTTATCGATAACGTATCTCGCCCAGCTGCCCCAGATTGCCGCAAGACCTGCGCCGTGGGCCACGTCGAACATGCCGCCGATCTCATGCTCTAAGAGGTGGGAAGCAAAGTCACCGCCGTCGTTTCCGCAGCCGGTGAGACCGTTGTGGGAGAGACTTCCGGACCACATCACTTCGGCTCTTGCCTCATAGTTGTTCGGATCATCCACGAGGATCTTCGCGTTTGTGATCACGGTGCGCATAAGACCTTCCGCGATCGCGTCTGTGATCTCCATATTTCCGCCGTTTGTAAAGTAGCGCTCCATGGTGTGCATCAGGATATCGGTGCAGCCGCAGGATGTCTGGTACGGCGGGAGAGTCATAGTAACTTCCGGGTTCATGACAGCGAATACCGGGCGGGAGATATCGTTGTTGTAGCCGCGCTTTTCAAGAGTCTCATCGTTTGTGATAACGGAGCTGTTGCTCATTTCACTTCCGGAAGCCGCGATAGTCAGGACAACGCCAACCGGGAGGCATGCGGATGCCTGGCGGGTGTGCTCATAGAAATCCCAGACATCGCCGTCGTTTGCGAGACCGTAGCCGATGGCTTTCGCGGAGTCGATCACACTGCCGCCGCCCACAGCGAGAAGAAAATCAACGCCCTCTTTCCTGCAGAGCTCGATTCCCTCACGGACTAAGGAGAGACGCGGGTTCGGGACAACGCCGCCGAGTTCCACATAGGTGATTCCAGACGCGTCCAGGGATTCCTTGATACGTCCGAGAAGACCGGAGCGGATCACGCTGCCGCTTCCATAGTGGAGCAGGACCTTTTTGCAGTTTACATCTTTTACAAGTTTGCCGATTCGGTACTCTGTTTCTTTTCCGAAAACGACACGGGTCGGGGTATAGAAATTAAAGTTGAACATCATACATCCTCCTGGTTTTGCGCGGCGGTAAAAAATGTGCCGCTTTGTAATACAATGGGGGATCCGAATGGATCTCCAATCGTTAGGATAACGATACCTAATGTATCAAGTATACTAAGAATTTTGATGATCTGCAAGGAAGATCGTATATATTTCCGGCGCTTTCAAGCGGATCTGTGCTGTTTACTGAAAATATTCCGGGGTATTGATTTTACATAGATTTTAGATAAGAACGGTGCCAAATTTTACAGAGCAAAGCTAGGATAAAGGCAGAATAAAGGAAAACAGTGAAAATGGGCAGGAAAGTATGGCGGAGGAAAAAGATATGAGTGCAGAGCGTCAAGAAGTGATATTAAAAATTGAGGATATATCAAAGAAATTCGGAAAGACTACGGTTCTTAACGGAATCAGCATGGAAGTTAAAAAGGGTGAGATCATCGGCGTCGTGGGAGCTTCCGGATGCGGAAAATCCACGCTGTTGGGTGTGATCGCGGGAGAACTTGCCCCGGACGGCGGAAAGATCATGATGAACGGAAAAGTGATCTCCGAAGAGTGCAATGTCCTGGCACCGGAGAAACGCCATATGAATCTGGTATCCCAGAGCTTTGAGACATGTTCCCACAAGACCGTCTATGAAAATATCGTCAGCGGTTTAAAGAAGAGCTGGTTTGGAAAGCAGGAGGACGGAGAACTGGTGCCGGAAGTGATAGAACTCCTGCACCTGAACGGTCTGGAACATAAATATCCGGCAGAACTTTCCGCCGGACAGCGCCAGAGAACGGCGATCGCCGCAGCGTTAGTCACAAAGCCGGAGATCCTTTTATTGGATGAGCCGCTCTGCAGTCTCGATATCGGGCTGCGGGTGGAGATGAGAACGAAGATGGCGATGCTGTTTCGGAGACTCGGCACGACGGTATTTTATGTGACCCAGGATCCGTCGGAAGCGTTTTCCATGGCAGACCGGATCGTGATCATGAACCATGGCAGAATCGAACAGATCGATTCCCCGCAGGAATGTTACCGGAATCCGAAGACTGAGGCGGCGGCAGCGCTTTTAGGTATCGGAAACCGTGTCCATGGATACGCAAGAGAAGACGGCGGAGAAATGATCGATATCGGCGGCGGTGTCTGCAGAACACTGGGCAGAGACGGAATCCGCCAGAATGACCAGGTGACTGTTCGGTTCCGCGCGGAGAATGCGGTGTGGACAGGCGACGAGCGGAGAGAAAACAGCTTTCCGGTCGCTGTGGAAGGTTCCTTCTTCGAGGGCGACCATTACCGTGTCATGGCAAAGATGGGCATGGGAGAATCGGTCAGCTTTTTGAGCCGGGAATATCTGGAGAAGGGAACGGAAGGATATATCAGTGTGGACGACGGAAGCGTTTATGTGTATGGGGCACGGACAGTAGCGTAGCGTTTCGGGCGGCTGGAGTGCTTTGAGGCGTCGGAAGCAGCAGACTGGTATTATCTGTTAATGATAAAAATTCCTGCTAAAAATACTTTACAAAGTTAAAATACAGGAGTATATTGTAGACAATCGCTGATGGAAATACCGGTCAGCGGTACGATAATTAAATAATAAGTCTTCAGGGCAGGGTGCAAGTCCCTACCGGCGGTAAAGCCCGCGAGCCGAAAGGCATGATCCGGTGAGATTCCGGGGCCGACAGTATAGTCTGG
>Ga0129312_1001272_pt1 | contig 15318 bp, 18 predicted proteins | sample O827metagenome_FD_94434 | JGI IMG/M metagenome (GOLD analysis project Ga0129312, IMG submission 94434) | Orangutan group fecal microbial communities from Wisconsin, USA - O827 metagenome | ecosystem: Host-associated > Mammals > Digestive system > Large intestine > Fecal | place: USA: Wisconsin... | reverse complement strand
TTTACATCAGAATCTGTTTCTGAAGGACATCCAGATAAAATTGCTGACCAAATCAGTGATGCAATCTTGGATGCAATTTTAAAACAAGATCCAACAGCACGAGTAGCGTGTGAAACGTCTGTAACAACTGGTCTTGTTTTAGTATTTGGAGAAATATCTACGACGGCATATGTAGATATTCAAAAAGTCGTACGGGAAACAATAAAAGAAATTGGTTATACACGTGCAAAATTCGGATTTGATGGAGATACAGCAGCTGTATTGGTTGCGATTGATGAACAATCTCCTGATATTGCTCAAGGAGTTGATGAAGCACTTGAGATCCGGGATGAAGATAAAAAAGACGTATTAGATGAGATTGGTGCTGGTGACCAAGGTTTAATGTTTGGGTTTGCTGTAGATGAAACACCAGAATTGATGCCTTTACCAATCGCTTTGAGTCATCGTCTGGTACGACGCTTGGCAGATTTGCGTAAATCAAATGAATTAACGTATTTACGTCCAGATGCAAAATCTCAAGTAACGGTTGAATATGATGATCAAGGACAACCGGAACGCGTAGATACAATCGTTATTTCAACACAGCATGATGATGCAGTAGATAATGAAACAATTCGTCATGATGTCATCGAAAAAGTAGTGAAGGAAGTTATTCCAGCTGAATTATTAGATGATCAAACGAAATATTATATCAATCCGACTGGCCGATTTGTCATTGGTGGTCCTCAAGGGGATGCCGGATTAACAGGAAGAAAAATCATTGTTGATACGTATGGCGGTTATGCTCGTCATGGTGGCGGTGCTTTTTCTGGTAAAGATGCGACAAAAGTTGACCGTTCTGCCAGCTATGCTGCACGTTATATTGCTAAAAACATTGTTGCAGCAGGGCTTGCTCGCAAAGCAGAAGTACAGCTAGCTTATGCGATTGGTGTTGCTCAACCTGTTTCGATCTCAATCAATACTTTCGGTACTGGAACGGTTCCGGAAGAAGAACTGATTGCTGCAGTGAGAGAAAACTTCGATCTTCGGCCAGCAGGAATCATCGAGATGCTTGATTTGCGTCGTCCGATTTACAAACAAACAGCTGCTTACGGTCATTTTGGTCGTACAGATGTAGATTTGCCTTGGGAACATACGGACAAAGTAGATGCGTTGAAAGCAAGTTTAGCAAAATAAGTTATATTCAGCTGGAACGATCGCCAAGTGGTGGTTGTTCCAGCTTTTTTTATGGCAGTTAACCTCTTGAAAAAGATAGTAATTATTTATCTATTTTTAGATCCTGTCATAATGAAAGGGAGGAATAAGATGAAAAAAGAAACAAATGTTACTTTGGTCACAGTGAGTATTTTCATTGCAACGTTCATGACGGCTATTGAAGGTACAATCGTAACAACCGCTATGCCAACGATTGTCGGTTCATTACATGGAATGGAAATCATGAACTGGGTATTTTCGATTTATTTGCTGACAAACGCTATGCTTACTCCGATTTACGGAAAACTTGCGGATAAAGTGGGACGGAAACCAATCTTTATTTTTGGGACATTATTGTTTATTATCGGTTCGTTATTTTGCGGTTTATCTCAAAGCATGATTGGGTTGATTGCTGCTCGTGCGATTCAAGGGATGGGTGCTGGGGCAATGATGCCAGTAGCTTTGACGATCATCGGCGATCTTTATTCTATTGAAAAGCGAGCAAAAGTTTTAGGTTTGAATAGTTCAGCCTGGGGGATTGCCAGTGTTTTTGGACCGCTTGCGGGAGGATTCATCGTTGAAACGATCAGCTGGCACTGGATCTTTTTTATCAATGTGCCGATCGGAATTCTATTAATTATTTTGATTTGGCTATATTTAAATGAACCAAAAATCATACATGAGTCTAAACCAATGGATATTTTTGGTAGTTTTAGTTTGATGGCCATGCTTGTCTCATTGCTGTTAGGGTTCCAATTATTAGGAGACGAAGGAATGAGTCCGCTTGTTTCTGCTTTGCTGCTAGGTAGTATCGTAATGTTAGGTATTTTTGTTTTTGCCGAAAAAAGAGCTAAAGATCCTGTCATCATGATGCATTTATTCAAAAATCCACTATTTGTTGTGGTCAACTTGGCTGCAGCATTGGCTAGTGGTTTTTTGATGGGAATCGATGTTTATATCCCTATGTGGATGCAAGGTGTATTAGGGCTGAATGCAGCAATTGGTGGGCTGGTATTAGCACCATTATCACTAGTCTGGATGGTCGGTTCTTTCCTTGCAAGCAAGTGGATGACTCAAATGAAAACTCATTGGGTCTTGAGAATTGGACTACTAATCGCAGCTATTGGGGGCGCTTGGTTGTATCTTATGCCTTTCAGAAGTAACTATTTATGGTTTTTTGCTATATCAACGGTCATCGGTATAGGCTTAGGTGTGACCATGACTACCTCGACTGTCAGTGCACAAAATAGTGTATCTCGTGACCAGCTTGGTGTAGCAACTTCTTTTAATACGTTAGTTCGAACAATTGGTCAAACAGTCATGGTTTCTATTTTTGGTTTATTGATAAATGGGGTAACTAAACGAGAACTTGCAGCAGCAAATTTAACAAATGATGCAGATATCATGAATAAACTGGTGAATCCACAAACGGCTAAATATATTGATGCGGATATTTTGTTACCATTAAGAAAAATTCTTTATGATGGGTTACATTCCGTTTATCTAGTTGGCTTGTTACTCGTGATCATTGCTTTGGTCTTAACGCTTTTCGTTCATGAAAAAAGTGGTAAAATAAAACAGTAGTTTCGGTTAAGATATATACGTAGCCGAATCATTCAAATTTAAAGTTATTCAAAAATAACTTCTTACTAAGGAAGGCGAAAATATGGCATTTATTCAAGCAAATATTTATTCGAATGTGTTAGAAATGGAAGTCAATCTAAATGTGATACTACCGCAAACAACAAAAAAGGTGATTGGCACCAGTTCAGAGCAAGAGACAACGGATATACCTGTTTTATATTTACTTCATGGAATGGGTGGCAATCATAGTGTATGGGAAAGACGTACGTCGATTGAACGTTATGTAGCAAACTACGGATTAGCTGTCATCATGCCATCTACTGATCTTGGCTGGTACACAGATACAGTTTATGACATGAAGTATTGGACATTCATTGCAGAAGAGCTACCTGAGATTTGTCATGAATTATTCCCGCAATTAACAAGAAAAAGAGAAAAAACATATGCCGCTGGATTATCGATGGGCGGATATGGCGCGTTAAAACTAGGCCTTGCAAAATCAGAAAATTTCGCAGCAGTAATCTCTCTTTCAGGGGCTGTTTCTGTAGGAAATCGAATGGATGATCTTTTGATGGTTCGTAAAGCATCTTTTTGGGAAGGGATCTTTGGACCATTGGATCAAATCGAAGGTTCAAAAAATGATCCGCAATACTTATTGAAAGAACTAGTAAAAAGCGGAAAACCAGTTCCAAGATTTTATATGGCTTGTGGGGAATCTGATTTTCTTTATCAGGCAAATCAGGAAATGGTATCTGCTATGCAGGAACAAGGCTTGGCGGTCACCTTTGAACAAGGACCTGGCGATCATAACTGGATCTTCTGGGACCAATGGATTCAACGTGCATTGGCGTGGCTAATGGAAGAAAAATAAAAAAAGAGTCTTAAAAAGATAGCTCCTATAGAGATCACAAACATAGTGATCTCTATAGGAGCTTTTTTACTGCTCGTTTTCTCTTCTTTTATTTTGTTGGCATAAGCCTTCAATATAGGTTTGTGCACTCGTTAGAAAGAGTGCTTTTTCATTCAATTCTGCATGGGACTGCATACTTTCTTTAAATCCCTCTAATTGATTTTCAACTACATAATTACGCATAAATAGAACTGTTTCTTTCAAAAATTCATTTCCGTCCATAATTTTTTGTCGAAGCTGCTGTTCATGCTGCTGATCCATTAACTGTCCAATCAATAAATTGTGGAGAGAGGCAATGGCCTGATGACTTTGGGTGACTGAAAATCCTTCACGAACAAGTAATTGGATCATTTGCTCCAAATGTTCTAATCGACTCGGAAAAGCGGGCACAGTATTGATTTCTAATTCTGCCCCACAAGGGAAACGTGTATAAAGGTCATAGTAATTTTCCATATACTGCAGCAACTGTTCATTCCAAGGCAAAGTTGGATCTGGAAGCGCTAATTCTTCTTCCATTGTTTCAGCCATTTTTTGCAAGAGCTGTTGTTTGTTTTTGAAATACCAATATAAAGCAGGTGCTTGAACATGAATTCTGTTTGCGATGTTTCGCATGGAAAGCTGCGAAAGAGCTTGTGTTTCAGCCAGGATATCAAAGGCGGCCTGAATGATGATTGCTTGAGAAAGCTTTATTTCCATTTTATCAACCTCGTGTATTGCATTATCTTTTTAAACATGGTAAATTGTTAGTCGGTCTAATTTTACAGTGTTAAATTAGTCCTGTCAATTTAAACAAAGGGGTGTAATCAACGAATGAAATTAATCTTACGACATGCGAAAAAATATAAAGTAGCTGTTTTTATTTCCTTGCTGTCCGTAGCAGTCATGGTTGCAGCAGCATTATGGCAACCTAAGTTACTACAGCAAGTATTGGAAGCTATTATTACAGAAGATAATGATGAAATGAAAACAATTGGTATTTACCTGATCAGTCTGGCTTTGCTAGGATTAGCCGCAGGTGTAACGAACACGATTTTCTCTGCAAAAGTAGCTCAAGGCGTAAGTGCAGATATCCGAGAAGAAGCATTTCGAAAGATCCAGACATTTTCATTTGGAAATATCGAACAGTTCTCTGCTGGAAATCTTGTTGTTCGTCTAACAAATGATATCACGCAAATCCAAAATTTAGTGATGATTTCTTTGCAATCACTTTTTCGAATTCCATTCTTATTTATTGGTGCCTTCATTTTAGCTATGATCACGATGCCGCAATTATGGTGGATCATCGTAGCGCTTATCGTTACGGTATTTCTGATTACGGCACTTTCATTTACAAGGATGGGCAAGCACTTCATGATCATTCAAAAACTGATTGATCGTGTGAATAGCATTGCAAAAGAAAACTTACTAGGGATTCGTGTAGTGAAATCTTTTGTACAAGAAGAAAACCAATTGAAGTCATTCAGCAAAGTAAGTGAGGACTTAACAAAACACAACATCATAGTCGGTACATTATTTTCTGTGATGATCCCGTCCTTCATGCTGGCTGCCAATTTGGCTGTGGTTGGGGCGATCTTTTTTGTGAGCGATCTTGTTAAAGATGATCCTACGTTAATTGGTGGAATTGCTTCATTCATGAACTACTTGATGCAGATTATGATGGCAATCATTATTGGCGGAATGATGATGATGATGACTTCAAGAGCAGCCGTATCGCTGAAGCGGATTGCGGAAATTTTAGATGCTGAACCAGATCTTACTTATTTAGACGTTCCAGAACAAGAGTTGACGGGTTCTGTCACTTTTGACCATGTTTCTTTTCGTTATCCTGGTGAGGATACAGATACGCTTAAAGATATCAGCTTTTCTATCAAACCTGGAGAAATGGTTGGTATCGTCGGGGCGACTGGTGCCGGGAAGTCAACACTAGCACAATTGATCCCTCGTCTATTTGATCCGACAGAAGGCAAAGTTGAAGTAGGTGGTGTAGATCTTCGTCAAGTAAATGAAAAGAGTTTAAGACAAACGGTTTCCTTTGTTTTGCAAAAAGCAATTTTATTCTCAGGAACGATTGCTCAAAACTTGCGCCAAGGGAAAAAGAATGCAACAGAAAAAGAGATGGAACATGCTTCTTCTATTGCTCAAGCAAAAGAATTCATCGAAAAGTTATCTGATCGTTACGAAGCACCAATAGAAGAACGTAGCAGTAACTTTTCTGGTGGTCAAAAGCAACGTTTATCCATTACTCGTGGCGTTATCGGTAATCCAAAGATCTTGATCCTAGATGACAGTACGAGTGCACTGGATGCTCGCTCTGAAAAGCTGGTCCGAGAAGCACTCGATCGAGATTTGAAGGGAACAACGACGATTGTCATCGCACAAAAAATTGCTTCTGTTGTCAAAGCAGACCGCATCTTAGTATTGGATGAAGGCAGATTAGTCGGCGAAGGAACCCATGAGGAATTGGTAGCTGGAAACCGTGTCTATCAGGAAATCTTTGAAACTCAAAAAGGAACGGAGGAGTAAGTATGACTGATCTAATAAAAGCAAGTAAATTTTTCTATCACTATTTGAAGCGGTACAAACTCTCCTTTTTCTTTATCTTTATCACAGTGATCATTGCTACCTATCTACAAGTAAAGGCACCTCAATACATCGGGGAAGCTTTTCAAGAATTAGCTAATTACGTAGGAGGCTTGATGCAAGGCGTAGACGATAAAAGCAAATTTGTTTCTGTAATATGGAAACTCTTGCTGTTTTATGTACTAGCTAGTGCAGCCAACTTTATCTATAGTATTTTGTTCACACAAGTAGTAGGGAAGTCAACGAACCGAATGCGTATCGGTCTATTCAACAAATTGGAAAAATTGACGATCCGTTTCTTTGATTCTCATCAAGACGGTGAAATTTTAAGTCGTTTTACCAGTGACTTAGATAATATTCAAAATAGTTTGAACCAAGCTTTGCTTCAAGTCATCACGAATGCTGTTTTACTTGTCGGGATCTTGATCATGATGTTCCGCCAAGATGTAGAGTTAGCTTGGGCTACAATTGCTTCCACTCCAGTAGCCGTTTTGATAGCTGTCTTGATTATCCGCAAAGCACGGAAATATGTGGATCTTCAGCAAGATGAAGTGGGGAAACTAAATGGTTATATGGATGAAAAAATCAGCGGACAACGTGTCATCATCACAAATGGCTTACAAGAAGAAACGATTGAAGGATTCTTAGAGCATAATCAAAGTGTTCGCGAAGCAACCTTCAAAGGACAAGCTTATTCTGGTCTACTATTTCCGATGATGCAAGGAATGTCACTGGTCAATACAGCGATAGTTATCTTTTTCGGCGGCTGGTTAGCATTAAATGGTGATTTGGAACGTTCGGTGGCATTAGGCTTAGTTGTGACATTCGTCCAGTATTCACAACAATATTACCAACCACTGATGCAGATTTCATCTGGATACAGCATGATCCAATTAGCGATTACAGGGGCAAGACGATTGAATGAAATATTTGATGAAAAAGATGAAGTCAAACCAGAAAACGGTAAAGCATTTGATGGTGTTGAAAAAGGTCTTGCGTTGCAGCACGTAGATTTTGGTTATTCTCCAGAAAAACTAGTCTTGAAAGATGTCTCGATCAATGTGGACAAAGGAGAAATGGTTGCTCTTGTTGGTCCAACAGGATCGGGGAAAACGACGATCATGAATCTGCTAAACCGTTTTTACGATGTCAATGATGGTTCAGTAGTCATCGATGGAATAGATATCCGAGATTATGATCTTGATGCATTACGTAGACATGTAGGAATCGTTTTGCAAGAATCTGTATTGTTCTCCGGAACGATCAAAGACAATATCACATTCGGCAAACCGGACGCTTCAGATGAAGAAGTCATCAATGCAGCAAAACAAGCGAATATTCATGACTTCATCATGACGTTAGAAAAAGGTTATGATACAGAGATATCCGAAGAAAATAACTTATTCAGTACAGGTCAAAAGCAGTTGATCAGTATTGCTCGAACGATCATCACAAATCCATCTTTATTGATTTTGGATGAAGCAACAAGTAATGTAGACACGGTAACAGAAGCAAGGATCCAAAAAGCAATGGATGAAGCAATCAAAGGAAGAACCAGCTTTGTGATTGCTCACCGGCTGAAAACAATCTTGAATGCAGATAGAATCGTTGTCTTGCGTGATGGGGAAGTCATTGAAGAAGGCAGTCATCACGAGTTATTAGCAGAAAATGGATTTTATGCGGAACTTTATCATAATCAATTTGTATTTGAAAGTTAAATTAAAAGAACCTCGTTATAACGGGGTTCTTTTTATATAATTTATGTTGCTTGTTTTTATAAGGGGCAGAAAAGGGGCAATTTAAATTTCTATTTTTCCTAGTTTTTCTACTAGTTGATTTTGCATATTTTTAGTTGTATGAGTATAAATCTTTAATGTTGTTTTTGAATCTTCATGTCCTACACGATCCATAATGGCTTTTAATGGGATTCCTAATTCTGTAAGTAGAGAAATGTGGGAATGTCTTAACATGTGAGAAGAAACTTTTTTATCTATGTTTAATTCTTTGGATACTGCTCTTAAAGATTGATTATATGCTTGAATAGATATCGGGTTACCATTTTTGGAGATGAAAATGTATTTATCTTTATTATTCTTAATTAATTTATTTTCTTCAATTAATTGATCTATGATTTCTTTAGCATTACTTGATAATTCAATGGTTCTATAAGAACCTGTATTTTTAGTTGTTGTTTTAATTTTTAACTCGTAATCATAAGTACCAGAAACCGTAATTTTATTACCATCATAATCAGATTCAGTCAAAGATATCAATTCACCATAACGTAGTCCAGTTAAAAACAAAAATTTAGTAATTAAAGAATAACGTGACTGTTGATGTGAACTTTTTTGTTTACTAGCAATCATTTGGACTTCTTCTTTTGATAAATAACCATCTTTTTCTTTTTTTATTTCTTCGTTTGTCTTAGGTTTTCTTGCTAAAGAAACCCCATTTACGGGATTATATTTTAATCCATATCGACGGTTGGCGAATTTAAAAATCATTCCTGTAAAAGTTTTTAAATGTATTACATAATTATATGATAAATTTTTTTCAAAATAGTAGTAATCTAGCATATCTTGTATAAGATTACTATTAACGTTTTTTACAAGTACATCATCTTTTATATATTTTGAAATTAATGATAGATAAACCTGAGTTGTTCGATAGGAACTTTCTTTTACAGTTGGCTTGTATTTTTCATCCCATTTAGTTTTTAATTCTCCAAAAGTTAGTGGTAATTCTTCATTTCGTTTTATTTTTTCTGCGATTTTTTCATTCAAAAGTAAGTTAGCTTGATTCCAAGCTTGGCGTGAATTGCTAGATAAAGTTACGGACACTTTTCTCTTTTTTTCAGTTAAGGGATCCGTATAACGTTCGGTGTACTTAAATTTTTTGTCATTTATTTTTTCTACCCACATTATTTCTATTCCTTTCGAATGTATGTTCCTATTAATTGTAAAAATAAAAAGCCCAAAGGCTTTTTATTTTATTCTTAATTCTTGACCAGGGTAAAGCATAAAGTTGTTTGGATCTAATCCGTTCAAATTAAATAGTTGATCTACTGTAATTCCAGTCCGTTGTGCTACTTCTTTTGGACCTTCACCTACTTGAACGGTTGTTGTACTCGCTGCAGTTGATGAAGGAGCTATTTCTTCAGAATAATTTACTACTTCTCCGCCATAACATTTTTCACAAGGTGTTAACCCCCTATTTATGGCCTCCTGCAGAGTTGTAGTATTATAACTGCCGTTTCCACATTTCATTCGATGATATTTTTTGCCAGTTGGTGTAATTAAAACTGTTTCTTGATTATTTTGCTGTTGAGCTTGAGCAACATCTTGTCTTGCTTGCTCAGCTATTTTAGCAGCTTCAGCTTGTGCGGCTTCATTTGCTTTTATTGCAGAATCAACATTGGCTAATCGATTGGATAATGATTGATTTCCACCTGGTATTGCTTGGATAGCTGAGAGAGCTGAATTATAGTTATCTCTAGTTGGGTTAGCTTCAGCTTGAGCAAGAATTGTTTCGGCAGATGAAGTCTTTTGAGCTATTTCAGCTTGTTTTTGTTCTTCAGCTTTACGTTTGTCTTCTTGTTGCTTTTTCTCAGCTTCCTCCCTAGTTTTTTGCTCTTCAGCCTTTTTCTTAGCTTCTAGTTGAGCTTGTTTTTTCTTTTTAGCTATTTCTTTAACTTTTTGTTCTTCTTTTTCTCTACTTTCAGAAGAGTTATCTTCAGTGATAGAACTAGTTGTTGTTGATTGGATAGTGCTATGTGTTGTTGCTTGTTCTGTGTCTGGTGGGGAGATAGTAACTCCACAAACCATAGCTGCAAATGCAGATATTATTCCAACAATAACTTTCTTTCTAGATATTTTTTTCTTTGAGAAAAAGGAATAAATAAAAATCCCTATACCCAAAAACCATCCTATTAATCCAACCGCAAATAAAAAATCTCCCATAAATTCCTCCTTGTTCTTCTGGGTTTATTTTTATATAATTTTGTTGTAAAGGCTCTCAGAAATGAGGGGAGGTCCATGTGAAAGCATGGGCTTTTTTATTTTTAATGTTGTAATACTAAATGTTCAAGATTATGAGGAAGCCCTAAATATTCAATAATTTGGAACTGACTCATATAAGATAAATCTTGTTCATCTATTGTTCTAGTTAACATTTCAATTGCAAACATGTTAGCTTCTGCTTCTATACCATAAATCATACAACTAAGGTTGTTTGCTCTAAAAGCTGCTGTGCAAATACCTTTATGGAGTCTAACGTGGGCTATTTCATGCCATAATACAAATCTTTTCATAGAAGGTGATAGGTTTTGATTAATTAATATCACATAACATCTTTTATTGTGTATCGTTTGTCCTAATGTTTTATTCCCTAAATCAGTTTCAATTAAATCTATATCAGAATATTTGATTATTTTATATGGATTAATTGCATCAGATCCAAACTCTACAAATAATTTTTCTATTTCTTCTAATATCCAGTATTTGTTTAAATGCATACAAAAGTCCACCTATTGACGATATTTTTTAGGAGTGAATTTTTTCTTTGCTTTAACTTAGGTTAAGGCAAGTGCAAGTTGAATGGCATCGTATAATTTTTCCTTATCTTCATCGTCTAAAGGTTCACCATAATAATTTGTTTCAGCATCTGAATCTAAGCCTTCAAGTAATTTTTCAGCTTGTAAAGCAATATCATGTTTATCTTTTTCTGTTAAATCATAGTAGTTACGTTTATCAGTACGTCCCAAAAGATAGTCGGTTGATACATCAAAATAATCTGCTACTTTTTGTAATCTTTCACTAGAAGGAGACTGTTTTATCCAACGCGATATACTTCCTTGGCTAAAATTTAGTTTTCTTTCTAATTCAGCTATTGTTATTCCTTTTTCTTTTGAAAGTTCTTTAACTTTTTCTAATAGCATAAAATCAACCTTTCTGCTATCAAACAAAATAAAATTGATAAAAACGCAAAATAATTATTGATTTATTGATTATTATCAATTATAATTTGCTTGTAAGCAAGATATTTACGGCATACAAAATAAATAAGCAGTACTAAATAGTCTCCCCAGACCTAAGTAAAGCTCACTTTTTGTGTGCTGTATTTCTTATGCTTACATTATGGATTATAATCAATTTTTTGTCAATAAAATTGATTATAACAATTGTAAATAATCAATACAGAAAGGTGATACTTAATGACTTTAAAACAGCAAGTATTAATTGCTTTAGTAAAGAAAGATTGGAGTCAAAGAGAGTTAGCTCGACGAATGGGTATATCAATTACTTATTTACGAGATATCTTCATCGAAAAAAGAAAACCTAAAAAACGTTTAAAACAAATCGAAGAACTTTTGGATATCAAGTTAGAAGTAGATTCTAATGATCAGCCATCAGAACAGGAGGCGTAAAAATGGTACAACGTTTGAGCAAAGCGGAGTTTAAAGAGAGATATCAATATTCTGAAAGTACTTATCAAAGAAGAATGAAGGAATTTAAAAAATCACGTTTTAGTGAGGGGTATAACGCAGTTACTGCCAAAGAAATAACAATTGATGTCGATTTATATGAACAGTTTAGAACATGGCGTTCTAAAAATCGATTTAGAGTTAGAGCTGTTTGTTAATAGCTAAAAAATCTAAATTCACCACTTCTGAAAAGAGGAGTTGCTGCTCTCCTTTCAAATTCGCCAAAGACCACGTTTTTTCATTTTGGCAACTCCTCTTCTTGGAGGTGGTGAAGATAAAAAATTAAGGGAGGAATCGAATGACCTTACAAGAGCATCAACGATTAATGCAAGATTTGAATCGAAAATATCACGAAGATATGAAATCTGAGTTGTTAGGTAGACAATGGCGTGAACGCCAGAAAAAGTGGCAGGAAATAAAAAGCCCACATTAGTTTCCGCTAATGTAGGCAAGTGACTATATCTAAACGGAAGTTTATCACACATGAAAAATAGATACAAAAAAAGTGACTCTGCCAGCCAGCAAAGAGTCACAAACAAATTTATAAAACTAGGAGAATTATATCACATGAATAAGAAAATTGAAAATCTTATCGAAGAATTGAAGAAAGAATGCGACAAAGAAAATATTGGTCTTTCTTTATCATTAGTAAATGAGGAAACATTTGGAATGATAGCTGCTGGTCCAGCTAATCTTGCTGTTATGGGTGCTTTACTGCAAGGAAAAGAATATATAGAAATCGCTGAAGGAAGTTGCCATTGTGAAGAGTGTAAGAAAATAAGAGAAGTCATTAATGCGGTTGATGATGAAGTTTCTTCCACACAACATACTTTTGTTATTAATAACAAGGAAGATTTCGCTGATGTGATGACCCGTATTTTCAAGGGGGAATTTCAATGAAAAAGACACGAATTAATGTGAAGGGAGCATACGCCCTCGTTGGTGTGGGTATGTGCTTTGCAAGTATTGATATCCGTTGCGGTTGGATATATTTCATGGCGCTAGTATTTACTTGGTTTGCCAATTCTACTCTCAAGGAAGTGACTGAGGAATGAATGAGTTAGCCAATTTAGATAACTATTTAATATCTAAGCATTGGGGAGTACCTAAATGTAAAGAAAAAAATATGGATAAAAAATACCGTAATAATCTTTTAAATTGTCAACATTTAGAAAATGATCAAGATGACTTAGGAAATGTGATTACTAAGTATGATCATATTTATATTATCCACTTAGGTAAATATTGCGGAAAACCAGAATATATCCATGTTATCGAAGATGGCTTGCTTGAAGCATTAGATGAATTTGAACGTGATAATTTGATTGATATTCAGTACTACGGACGAGGAGAAAAATTTATTCAAGAATTGGAGTCGAGATTTGATGAGTGAAGAAAAGGGAAATATATTTTTAACTTTGAATTCTCTCAATGTTAATGAACATGTTGAAAAAAAGAAAACAGGAAACATTGAGTTATCGTATCTTTCATGGGCTTGGGCATGGGAAGCAGTAAAAAAACGTTTCCCAGATGCTTCCTATCGAATACTAAAATTCGAGGATAACTTGCCATATGTATTTGATGAAAATACAGGTTATATGGTTTTTACTGAGGTAACAATAGATGGGATAACTCATGAAATGTGGCTACCTGTAATGGATAGTTCAAACAAAGCAATGAAATCAGAACCTTACACGTACGATACAAAAAACAGAAAAAATATACCAGTTGAGAAAGCCTCAATGTTTGATATTAATAAAACAATTATGCGTTGTTTGGTGAAAAATTTAGCGATGTTTGGATTAGGTCTTTATATCTACGCTGGTGAGGATTTACCAATGTTACCAAAGGCAACGAAAGAGCAACGAGATGAAGCCAAGAAACTCGTTGATGAAAATGCAAGACTTGCTAATATGACACAACAGAAAGCGATGACGAGATTCTTAACGCATTTACAATATGCTGGGAAATTTGAAGATATCGACGTAGAAACTTGTGAAGCATTGATACAAACAGCTTCCGATGCGTTAGAAAAGATGAAAGAAAGAGAAAAAAAGAAACGACATGAAGAAGAAACATCAGCGTTAGATAAACATGAAGAAAAGCTAAACGAACAGCAGAATTCATTATTTGACCCTAAAAATCCACCATTGTGAAGTGATTAGATGCAACAATCATTCGTTATAACAAGTTACAACAAAAAGAAACGTTTGTTGACTGTTCAGTTAAAAGAAGACTTAAATATTGATCGTTTGAAAACAATGTATTCAGATGATTTAAGAGCTGTTTTCGGTGTTTTGATGCTACCAGACCCTAGAAGATTTAGCGAAGCCCAGAGACTATTATATTGGGCTTTGCTAGGAGATATTCATCGCTGGTCTGGTACTTCTACAAGACAATTAAACGATTATTTCCGAGAAGAATATGCCATTCATTATTTTTCAGAAATAAGCATTGCAGATACTTCAGATGCAAGTGTTACAGAAGTGAATAACTTAATTGAAATGGTGCTTGATTTCATGTTTGAGTGGAATGTTCCTTTTCCACGGTCTTACGAAATTTTACCAAAGCATGAACAGTTTTATCACTATCAATGCTGTAAACACCGCAAATGTGTAATATGCGGACAATCTGGAGCAGATATTCACCATTTACAAGCAGTAGGAAATAGAAAGAGATCACAAGTTGATCATCGCAAATTTCCGTTAACATCGTTATGCAGGAAACATCATAACGAAGCGCACAATATGGGGGTTACTCAATTTATAAATAAGTATCAAATTCATCCTGTTTATTTGAATGGTGCAGATTTGGTACGTATTGGTGTGATGAATATGAGTAAAATAAAAAAATTCAACGAGAATGGAGAACAATAATGATTCGTTCCAACATACGAACAATGGAAAAATTATGGTTATCTAAGTACGAAAAAATGAATACTAGAGATAAGTTGTTTTTAGAAATTTTGACATTTAGCTTTATTGGAACACAGGCTGAAAAAAGTGACATTTTTGTAGAAAAGAACGAAATAGACAAATTGATTAATGGAGAAATAAAAACTTGTTATCAGTACACGATTACTGTTACAGACGAAGAAAGCAACGTATGAGGAGGAAATCATGAGTAAGCTATTGATTGATGATTATCCGATCCAAGTGTTACCTAAATTAGCCAAAGTCATTGGATTGAATGAGGCAATTATTTTGCAACAACTTCATTATTGGCTAAATAGCAAAAGTGCAAAAATGATTAAAGGAAAAAGATGGATTCATAATACTTATGAAGAATGGCAAGTACAATTTCCATTTTGGAGCGTAGCAACAGTTAAGCGTACTCTCACTTCGCTAAGTAAACAAAATTTGATTATAAAGGCAAATTATAACAAAGCAGGATTTGATAAAACAATTTGGTATTCCATCGATTACGACAAGCTTGAAGAGGTGAGCCAACGATTGGGTCAAAATGACCCGACGGATAGGTCAAATTGCACTGATGGATTAGGTCAAAATGACCTCACCAATACCATAGACTTCCCAGAGACTACCACAGAGACTACAAGCATGCTAGC
>Ga0129312_1001271_pt1 | contig 15327 bp, 10 predicted proteins | sample O827metagenome_FD_94434 | JGI IMG/M metagenome (GOLD analysis project Ga0129312, IMG submission 94434) | Orangutan group fecal microbial communities from Wisconsin, USA - O827 metagenome | ecosystem: Host-associated > Mammals > Digestive system > Large intestine > Fecal | place: USA: Wisconsin... | reverse complement strand
TGTTCGGTGTTGGCGGCGGCATAGAGAAAGCCAACAAGCTGATGATGCCAGTTTTCTTTGTATTATTTGTGATCCTGGGAATCTATGTGGCATTTCAGCCGGGAGCACTGGAAGGATATAAATATATCTTCCGCATTGATCCAAAAGAACTGGCAGACCCTGCAACCTGGATCTTTGCACTTGGACAGGCATTTTTCTCCCTGTCTGTTGCCGGAAACGGAACCCTGATATATGGTTCCTACCTTTCTGACGAGGAAAATATCCCTGCGTCTGCGGCAAGAGTGGCATTTTTTGATACAGTGGCAGCCATCCTTGCGGCGCTGGTGATCATTCCCGCAATGGCAACCACCGGGGCACAGTTAGATCAGGGAGGACCGGGACTTCTGTTCATCTATCTTCCCAATCTGATCAATACCATGCCGGGAGGGAAACTGATCGCAGTGCTCTTCTTTGTGGCAGTCCTTTTTGCGGGAATGACATCACTGATCAACCTGTATGAGGCGCCGGTTGCCACAGTCCAGGAAAAGGCAAAACTTGGAAGAGTTCCGGCCTGTGCGGTTATTGCGGTCATTGGTGCGGTGGTATCCATTCTTATTCAGGGGATCGTATCTGACTGGATGGATGTGCTTTCTATCTATATCTGCCCGCTGGGGGCAGGCCTTGCAGGAATTATGTTTTTCTGGGCTCTTGGAAAGGAATATGTGGAGCAGCAGGTCAACAAAGGAAGGGAAAAAATCTTCACAAAATTATACGTTCCCATTTGCCGTTATATCTACGTGCCGGTATGCATTCTGGTGCTTGTCCTTGGAATTGTTTTGGGCGGAATTGGCTGACATAATCTGTTGCTCACTCACAAAAAACATGGTATATTATAAGTATGTAGTGTGAAAATGCACAAAAAATAAATAAAGCAGGAGTGAGTGGTATGTATCAGGAAGAATATAAACGCTGGCTGGCTGCAGATCTGGAAGATGCAGATCTTAAGCCGGAATTATCCAGGATCGAAGGAAATGATGAGGAGATCAAGGAGCGTTTCGCAGTTGCTCTGAAGTTTGGAACAGCCGGACTCAGAGGTGTTCTTGGAGCAGGTACGAACCGTATGAATATCTATGTGGTACGTCAGGCTACACAGGGTCTTGCCAACTGGGTCAAGACACAGGGCGGAACACAGACTGTTGCTATCAGCTATGACAGCCGTCTCAAGAGTGATGTATTTGCCAAGACAGCAGCCGGTGTGCTGGCTGCCAACGGGATCAAGGTAAGGATCTATGACGCACTGATGCCGGTACCGGCGCTTTCCTTTGCAACACGTTATTATAACTGTAATGCAGGTGTTATGGTAACTGCTTCCCATAACCCGGCCAAATACAACGGATACAAGGCATACGGCCCGGATGGCTGCCAGATGACAGACGATGCGGCCGCTATCGTATATGATGAGATCCAGAAGACAGACGTCCTTACAGGAGCTAAATATATGTCCTTTGCACAGGGTGTTGAGGAAGGTCTCATCCGCTTTGTAGGTGATGACTGCAAGCGTGCTCTCTATGATGCTATTGAGTCCCGCCAGGTTCGCCCGGGCCTTTGCAAGACAGCAGGACTGAAACTGGTTTACAGCCCGCTTAACGGTTCCGGACTTGTACCTGTAACACAGGTTCTTAAAGATATCGGAATCACAGATGTTACTATTGTTCCGGATCAGGAATATCCTAACGGATACTTTACAACCTGCAGCTATCCGAATCCTGAGATCTTTGCAGCTCTGGAGCAGGGACTGAACCTTGCCAAGGAGACTGGAGCAGACCTGATGCTGGCTACAGATCCGGATGCAGACCGTGTAGGTATCGCTATGAAATGCCCGGATGGTTCTTACGAGCTGGTAAGCGGTAATGAGGTTGGAGTACTTCTTCTTGACTATATCAGTGCCGGCCGTATTGAGAAGGGAACCATGCCTGAGAAGCCGGTTGCAGTGAAGTCGATCGTATCCACTCCTCTTGCAGATGCAGTTGCCGAGCATTACGGAGTTGAGCTCAGAAGCGTACTTACAGGCTTCAAGTGGATCGGTGATCAGATCGCACAGCTTGAGGAAGCAGGTGAAGTTGACCGCTTTATCTTCGGATTTGAGGAGAGCTATGGATATCTTGCAGGACCATATGTACGTGACAAGGATGCTGTTATCGGTTCCATGCTGATCTGCGAGATGGCTGCTTACTACAGAAGCATCGGAAGTTCTCTGAAGCAGAGACTGGAAGAGATCTATGCAGAGTATGGCCGTTACCTGAACAAGATCGACAGCTTTGAGTTCCCTGGACTGAGCGGAATGGACAAGATGTCCGGAATCATGCAGGGACTTCGTGAGAACCCACTTACAGAGATCGCAGGATACAAGGTTGTCAGTGTAACTGACTACAAGAAACCTGAGGAGACAGGACTTCCGGCAGCCAACGTACTGATCTACAAGCTGGAGAACAAGGAGACAGTCATTGTTCGTCCGTCCGGAACAGAGCCGAAGATCAAGATCTACTACACAACACTTGGCAAAGATCTTGCAGAGGCAGAAGCTGAGAAGGAGAAACTTTCCCAGGCAATGAAGCCGATCATGGCATAAGATTGCCGCAGTTGCTCCTGGATCATATAAATACATAAAAACTGATAATGAGCCGTGACAACTGGCGGTTATTCTGAAATCTGTCAATAGAGTCTGTTTGAGAAATCATTCCGGCAATCTGTATGCACCATTTTGCAGAAAGCCTTTTTCAAACACACGCCGGATCTGGGACGTATAGGTCCTGAACTGAGAGTATAAAAATATTTATGTAAAAAAATGCTGTACCTTATCACAAACAGAAGATAAGGTGCAGCATTTTTTGTGTGAACAATGTACGAAACCCCGATGACTGCTGAGATAAAAGATAAAAACCCGGGAAAGTGACTGTATCTACAGTTTCCGGCAGCTATGGCGTTCGATAAGGTGGTGAGGAACAATGATCTTGGTTGCCGGAAGATTGGGATTTTCGATATGGTTTATCATCTGTGCGGCGGCTTCGCTTCCAAGCTGGCCTGAGCTGATATCAATAGAAGTAAGCTGAGGTGAGGTCAGTCTGGCGAAAAGCGAGTTATTAAAAGAGATGATAGACAGATCTCCGGGAATGGAAATCCCCGCTTCCAGACAGATCCGTTCAAGGGAAACTGCCAGGATATCATCACTTACGATCATGGCAGTAGGACGGTCATCACTTAAAAGAAGCTGCCTGATACTGTCAGATTCTGTCTGGGAGGCACCTGGAACCTCCAGGCAGTATTCCGGACGCAGAGGAATATCGTGGCTCATAAGGGCATACTGATAACCGGTCTTGCGGTCGGCGGAAAAGATAAGAGAATTATCCACGCCCAGATAAGCAATCTTGCGGTGTCCCAGGTTGTAAAGATATTCCGTAGCCTCCTGTCCTGCAAGGAGATTGTCATTATCAATGTAAATGGTATGGTTGGTGTTCTGCACAGGTTTACCGATAAGGATGTACAGAAGCCCCTCATTAAAGAGAAAATCAATAACCGGATCATCTACCCTTGAGTACAGAAGGATAAAACCGTCAGCCTTACCACCTCTGGCCATGGAGCGCACTGCCTCCAGGATCTCTTCCTCATTCTGTCCCGTGACAATGGTGCTGATATACTGATGTGCGTTGCAGTAATGGCTGATACCACGGATCGCTTCCAGATAAAAAGAGTTCTCATAGGCTTCTTTCTGGGATGGGGGAAGGATGATACCGATGGATCTGGAATTCTGGTTAGCCAGATTACTTGCCTGAAAATTAGGTTCATAGCCAAGCTGAGCCATAGCCTTACGTACCCGTTCTTTGGTTTCTTCACTGATAGATGGATTATTCTTGCAGGTTCTGGAAACTGTAGAAGGTGAAACTCCGGCCAGAGCTGCTACATCCTTGATGGTTACTGCCATAAAAAGCCTCCTGATGATTGATGGTAATACAGAGTTTTTGTTACTGCTATTGTAGTTTAACTGAAATGCAATGTCAAATGATTTGCATAGAAATTGCATAAAAATATGCAAATATAGATGAAAACAGGTGATAAAAAAATAATTATGTGCCGGGAATGCCTGACGCGGTAAGTTATATCCCGGGAGAGCATATCTGATGTATAAATTGCCCGCAATATTATAAATGTAGGAAGGATAAAAAATTGCACAAAAACAGGAAACATAATTTGTATAAAAAAGAGAAATCTTAAAAACAGATTGTATTTTATGCAATTACAGGATATAATTCATGCAAACGGTTGCGTAACAAATGCAAAGAATTGCAAAAAAAGAGAAACATAAAACAGGGAGGATTTGCGATGAGCAGCGAGAAAGAAAAGGTGCAGTCAGTGATCTGTGCACCACTGACCGGAAAGGCAGTACCCCTTTATGAAGTTCCGGACCAGGTCTTTTCCGGTAAGGTTCTGGGAGACGGTGTGGCTGTCATCCCCAGTGACGGAAAGATTTTAAGTCCTGTGGACGGCGAGATCGAATCTGTTGCAGAGACAGGACACGCATATGGATTTTCCACAGAAAATGGACTGGAGATCCTGGTACATGTAGGACTTGAGACAGTATCTCTTAAGGGTGAGTGCTTCAAGGTTTATGTGAAAGAAGGAGACAAGGTTAAAAAGGGCGATCTGGTGGCAGAAGTTGATCTGGCATATCTGGCAGAGCGAAATATTAACCCTGTCACACCGGTTCTGATCTGTTCAGATACAGATGGCCAGAAGCTGATCTGTGCAGATGGCGCCGTTGAGGCAGGAAAGACAGAAGTGCTGATGCTCTGTGCAGCAGAAGAAGCTACCACAGTGACACCGGAAAAACCGAAAGCAGAAAGTACTGAGACTCCGGTAGAAAATACTTCAAAACCGGAGAAGAAAAAGAAGTTCAGTTTTAACTTCGATTTCCTTCAGAAACTGGGTAAGGTTCTTATGACCGTTATCGCAGTTATGCCGGCAGCAGGACTGATGATCAGTATTGGTAAGCTGGTACAGATGGCAGGCGCAGATGTTTCCATGGTCATGACTGTCGGAAGCACAATGGAAAACATCGGATGGGCAGTTATCAACAACCTGCATATCCTGTTTGCAGTAGCTATCGGCGGTTCCTGGGCAAAGGAACGTGCAGGCGGCGCTTTTGCTGCACTGATCACCTTTATCCTGATCAACCAGATCACAGGATCAGTATTTGGTGTAACCTCAGCAATGTTAAGTGATCCGGATGCAGTGACACATACACTGTTTGGAAAAGAAATTCTTGTAAATGGTTATTTCACATCTGTTCTGGGTATGCCTGCCCTGAACATGGGTGTGTTTGTAGGTATTATTTCCGGTTTTGCAGGCGGTGTTATTTACAATAAATATTATAATTACCGTAAGCTTCCGGATGCGTTGTCATTCTTTAACGGAAAACGTTTTGTACCAATGGTTTGTATCCTCTGGTCAGTGATCATCTCCCTGGTACTTGCAGTTATATGGCCGGTAGTACAGTCCGGCATCAATGCTTTTGGTGTATGGATCGCCAATTCTTCTGATACATCACCGATCCTGGCACCTTTTGTATATGGAACACTGGAACGTCTTCTGCTTCCGTTTGGACTGCATCATATGCTGACCATTCCAATGAACTATACCTCTTTTGGAGGAACCTATACTATTGCGACCGGTATCAATGCAGGAAAAGAAGTATTCGGACAGGATCCGCTCTGGCTTGCATGGGTGACAGACCTTATCAATTATAAAGATGCCGGAAACATGGATGCATACAAAACTCTTCTTACAACAGTAACTCCTGCACGTTTCAAGGTCGGACAGATGATCGGTGCTACAGGGCTTCTTCTTGGTATCGCGCTTGCCATGTACCGCAGGGTTGATGCAGACAAGAAAGGGAAATACAAATCCATGTTCTTTTCAACAGTACTGGCAGTATTCCTTACAGGTGTAACAGAGCCGCTGGAATTTATGTTCATGTTCTGTGCACTGCCGTTGTATATCGTGTATGCAGTTCTTCAGGGCTGTGCATTTGCAATGGCGGGAATCATCCATCTGAGAGTTCATTCTTTTGGAAACCTGGAATTTATCACACGAATTCCCATGAGCCTTAAAGCGGGACTTGCAGGAGATGTGATCAATTTTGTGATCTGTGTTGTTGTATTTTTTGTGATCGGATATTTTGTGGCGTACTTTATGATCGGTAAATTTAAGTTTGCCACACCGGGACGTCTGGGTAACTACACAGACAGCAACGATGATGACAATACGGCAGCTTCCGGAAATTCCGGCAGTGGCAAAGCAGGTGGAAACAGCCAGGCAGAGCGTATCATTGCTCTTCTGGGAGGACGTGAGAATATTATTCTTGTGGATGCCTGCATGACGAGACTTCGTGTAACAGTCAAGGACCTTTCCAAAGTTGCCGAGCTTCCTGCATGGAAAGCAGAGGGTGCCCTTGGCCTCCTGAAAAAGGACAACGGTATCCAGGCAGTGTACGGGCCAAAGGCAGATGTGCTGAAATCTGATATCAACGACATTCTCTGATATCTTTATTAAAACAGAAAAGAAGTGACATAAATGAAGCTTATGACATTAAATACCCACAGTCTGGTAGAGCCGGACTGTGAGGAAAAATTAAAACTTTTTGCAGAAGTGATAAAAGAAGAAAAGCCGGATATCCTGGCACTTCAGGAAGTCAGCCAGACAGCGGGAGTAGTAAGCCTGTCTGAGATCGATCCGCCGAATTTTACCAGGTGTGAAGGTTTTCATGTAGCAGTAAGAAGTGACAATTATGCAGAAAGGCTTGCCCGTCTTCTGGAAAATTCCGGGGAAAAATATTACTGGTCCTGGGTATCTGCAAAGCTTGGCTATGAAAAGTATGATGAAGGAATTGCCATTTTTTCAAGGAAACCTATCTGTGAGGCAAAGGACTGCCTTATCAGTGAAAGCGGTGATTACAGTAACTGGAAGACAAGACGTGCGCTGGGAATCCGGACAGAGGGAAGCAGCGACTGGTTCTACACCGTTCATATGGGATGGTGGAAAGATCAGGAGGAGCCTTTTGACAGACAGTGGAAACGCCTGGAAGAATTTGTGAGAAAGAACAGTGGTGGTGGAAACTGCTGGCTTCTGGGAGATTTCAACAGCCAGGATACAGTCCGGGATGAAGGTTATGATCTGGTATGTGCTTCCGGCTGGAATGATACTTACATACTGGCAGAAAAGAAGGATTCAGGATTCACTGTGGAGGAGGAGATCGACGGCTGGCGGGACGGTGATCCGGGCTGTGATGAGAGCCAGCGCAGGAAGCGCCTGGACTATATTTTCTGCAGTGAAAAAAAGAATATTTTAACATCTGATGTGATCTGTAATGGCAAAGATCATCCGGTAGTTTCGGATCATTATGGAGTCAGGATCACAACAGCATGACCATATAAGGAGAAAAAATTATGAGTGAAAGAGCAGCCGGCATCCTTATGCCGATCACAAGCCTTCCGTCAGAGTACGGAATCGGTTGTTTTTCAAAAAGTGCATATGATTTTGTGGACTGGCTGAAGGAAGCCGGTCAGAGTTACTGGCAGATCCTTCCGCTGGGTCCTACAAGCTATGGAGACTCCCCATATCAGTCTTTTTCCACTTTTGCGGGAAATCCTTATTTTATCAGCCTGAAAGAACTGATCCGTGAAGGTGTCCTTAAAAAAGAGGACTGTGATAAGGTCAACTGGGGAAAAACAGCAAACAGTGTTGATTACGAAAAGATTTATAAAGGCCGTTATAAACTTCTTCGCAAAGCCTACGAAAACAGCGATATCAGCCAGAATCCGGATTATCAGAGATTTGTTGAGGAAAACCGCTGGTGGCTTTCTGACTATGCTCTTTTTATGGCAGTAAAAGAACAGTTCGACGGTGTGGAGTGGACTAAATGGGCAGAGGACATCCGCCTTCGCTGGAATAACGCCATGGATTATTATCGCAGGGAGCTGTATTTTGATATTGAGTTTCAGCAGTATATGCAGTTCAAATTTTATGAGCAGTGGATGAAGCTGAAAAAATATGCCAATGACAAAGGCATTAAGATCATCGGTGATATTCCCATCTATGTTGCCATGGACAGTGCAGATACCTGGGCACATCCGGAGCTTTTCCAGCTTGATCAGGACAATGTGCCATGTGCTGTGGCAGGCTGCCCGCCGGACGGATTTTCCGCAACAGGACAGCTCTGGGGAAATCCGTTGTACCGTTGGGATTACCACAGAGAGACAGGCTATGCATGGTGGCTTTCCAGGCTCAGTTATGTTTTCCGTCTTTATGATGTTGTACGTATCGACCATTTCCGCGGATTTGACGAGTATTTTTCCATTCCCTATGGAGCGGAAAATGCCATTGGCGGACACTGGGAAAAAGGTCCTGGAATTGATCTTTTCCGCAGGGTTGAGCAGGCACTTGGCTGGAAACCGGTTATTGCGGAGGATCTGGGGTATGTGACAGACTCTGTACGTCAGCTTGTACATGACAGCGGTTTTCCGGGAATGAAAGTTCTTGAGTTTGCTTTTGATTCCAGGGATTCCGGATGTGCCAATGACTATCTTCCACATAATTATCCGGAGAACAGTGTGGCATATACAGGAACCCACGATAATGAGACTATTGTCGGATGGTGGAAGAGTATTACAGCAGCAGAACGGAAGCTTGCAAGGGATTATCTCTGTGACCAGGCTACACCGGATGAGGAGCTGTATAAGTCCTTTATCAGCCTTGTTATGAGAAGCAGCGCAAAGCTTTGCGTGATCCCAATGCAGGACTATATGGGACTGGATAACAGAAGCAGAATGAACCAGCCGTCAACAGTAGGCAAAAACTGGAAATGGCGGGTTACAAAGAGAAATCTTTCCAGGAAGCTTCTGAAAGAGGTCCATGATGTGACATTAAGATATGGACGTAAGAACTGGGCAGAATAAATAACAGTTTATACAGGGATAAAAAAGCCCCGGGCTTTTCAGATGAGTTACTGAGAACATCTGAAGCCCGGGGTTCTGTTATATCCGGATATTATGTATCAGTGTTTTTTCCTCTGTGCCTGAAGGCATGCACATGCTGTATAAAGTACATCTGTGGAGGAGTTAAGGGCTGTTTCACAGGAATCCTGGATAACACCTACGATAAATCCTACACCAACGACCTGCATGGCTACATCATTGGGGATTCCAAAAAGGCTGCAGGCCATGGGGATCAGAAGAAGGGATCCGCCGGCAACTCCGGAAGCACCTGCGGCACTTAATGCTGCAAGGATACAGAGGATCAGAGCTGTAGGGAAATCTACGCTGATGCCAAGTGTATGTGCGGCTGCCAGAGACATGATGGAAATGGTGACGGCTGCACCGCCCATGTTGATGGTAGCACCTAAAGGAATGGAAATGGAATAAGTATCCTCGTCCAGACCAAGATCTTTGCACAGCTCCATATTGACCGGAATGTTGGCAGCAGAGCTTCTTGTAAAGAAAGCTGTGATACCGCTGTCTTTCAGGCAGCGAAGAACTAGTGGATATGGATTTTTACGTGTGCAGATAAATGTAACGATGGGATTGATCACCAGTGCAACAAAGAGCATGGTTCCAACCAGCACACAGATCAGGCGGCCGTAGCTTAAAAGTACACTTAAGCCCTGCTCGGAGATGGTTGTGAAGATAAGGCCCATAATACCGAAGGGCGCAAGACTGATGATCCATCTTACGGCTGTTGAAGTTGCATCAGAAATATTTTCGATGACAGTCTTGGTGGTTTCGCTTGCGGCCTTCAGTGCGATACCGAAGATGATAGCCCATGCAAGGATACCGATATAGTTGGCATTTACAAGAGCGTCTACCGGGTTGGAGACAATGTTCATCAGCAGGTTTTTCAGGACTTCAGCAACCCCGCTTGGCGGTGTAACGTCAGAAGTATTGGTATTTTCGGAAAAAGTCAGCATAACAGGGAACAGACGGCTGGAGAGCACGGCTGACAGAGCTGCCAGGATATTTCCAAGAAGATATAATACAACTACGAATTTCATGTTTGTCTTCTGACCTTTTCCCATATGGCAAAGTGAGCTCATAACAAGGAAGAATACCAGAAGAGGTGCGATTCCGCGGAGAGCTCCTACAAAGAGATCACCCAGAATGGAGATAACAGATGCTTTCGGAACAGCAAGACCAAGAATGATACCAAGGATCAGACCGCAGATAATACGCTTGATCAGATTGATACTGTTCCATTTTTGAACCAGTGTTTTCATAATGTTTTCCTCTTTCCTTTTCTATGGAGGTGCTTTCTCTGTTTGAAAATGTACTACTGCATCACAGAAAAGCACAATATAACGATTATATACAATTTTGTCCGTGTTGTAAAGACAAATGTGCAGAAAAGAAGAAAATCAAAAGAAAATCAGCTTCAGGTTCTGATTTTCCTGAAGCTGACTGCAAAGTAGATGATCTCGAACACTGCTGTGATACCCCATGAGAAGATATACAGAAGGTACAGAGATGAGATCGTATGAAAATATGCAAAAATTGTATAAACCCAAATCACACGGAATACACAGGATCCCAGGATGACGATGATCATAGGCGGGATGCTTTTTCCGATTCCACGGGATGCGGCTATGGTTGCATCCATAAAACAACTGAATGCATAGGAAAATCCCATGATCCGTATTCTCTGCATACCGGCATCAATAACTGCAGGTTCTGTGGCAAAGAGGGACAGGAACTGTCTTCCGAATACCAGGAGAAGACCACCCAGGATAGCCCCTGCGGAAAAAGAATATGTAAGGGTTACAAAGTAGGAGCTTAACATTCGTTTTTTGTTTCCGGCACCCCAGTTCTGTCCTATGAAGGTGGCACATGCGGTGTAAAAAGCGAACATGACATTGTAGATCAGGGAGTCCGCATTGGCTGCAGCCGCATTTCCCGATACCATTACTGCGTCAAAGGAATTGACACCTGTCTGTACGAACAGATTGGCAATAGCAAAAATACCGTTCTGTAATCCTGTGGGAATTCCAAGGAGAAGCACAGCACGACAGGCCGTGGGATTGAAACGGAGCCTGTGCAGGTTTACCTGACATTCATCCTTGCGGTGCAGCAGATGGATCATTACCAGGGATGCGGAGATATACTGGGCAATGACGCTGGCTGTTGCAACACCGGATGCAGCCATGTGGCAGCAGATGACGAAAAACAGGTTCAGGATCACGTTTAATACTCCGGCAATGGTAAGATAGATCAGTGGAAGCCTGGTTTCACCCCGGGCACTGAGAACACCGTTTCCGAAGTTATAAATGGCAAGGGCCGGCATACCAAGGGAATATATTTTCATATATAATATGGCATCGTCAATAAGTTCCGGTTTGGTGTTCATCATGGAAAGCATACCGCCGGAAAAAACAAGACACACAGCACAGACAATGATTCCTGCAACAGCACAGATAATAAGTGATGTGTGGATGGTCTCCTCTGTTCCTCTGGAATCTCCGGCACCCAGTTCATGGGCTACACGTACATTGACACCTGCGCCCATGCCGATGAGAAGTCCGGTAAACAATGTTACCAGCAAGGTTGTAGAACCTACAGATCCCAGTGCTTTATAATCTGCAAAGCGGCCTACAACAGCCACATCGCTTAAATTAAACAGAACCTCCAGCACCTGGGAAAACATAAGCGGTATGCTGAACATAAGCATATTTTTCCACAGAGAGCCTGTTGTCATCTCTATGGCAGAAGATTTCTTTTGTTTCTTATCACACATATGATTACCCCTCAATTATAAAATTACCTCATCCATTAATAAGATACTATTCGGGAAAATGTTTGTAAAGAGAGGGATTGTTATGATTGGTATTATATTTTGTTATGAGGTGGGAGAGGGACTCTGCAGGAAAAGAACCACCTCCGGATCAGCGAAAGTGGTTCTCTTAAGATCAGTAATAGAGGTACTGGGACATATAAGGATTGATCCAGGTATATCGGCCATTTATATAAACTTTATAATAAGGTGCATAATAATAATCAGATGTTTTTTTCAGATATACTTTGGTGATTTTAAGTTTCTGATTTGGACGGATCCGAATACCATCCGGGATGGTACTGTTTACTGATTTATATGTCCGGAAAGCTGTCTGTGCAGTGACATATTTTCGACCTGTGACTTTTGCGTTTCGGCTTGCAAGAGAAATGCGACCGTTATTTACTTTGGATACAACACAGTACTTGGTGATGTAACCGCCTTTGGCGTAAGTGTTGTATTTGATATTATTTCCGGAAAGGGAAAGTTTTCCGGTGAAGTAGTCACCGGGGAGTACTCCGATCCTGGTTAAAGTTTTGCGTCCATGGTATACAGTATAATCGGTGTATCCGCCTTTATAATGGGTACCAACGATCAGATACTCATTTGAAGTGCCGGTTTTATAGTAGTAAACAGGCTGTGTACCATAGGACTGGAGATCTGCGACCTTCTTTCCGTTGATGTAAATAATTCGATGACACTGTGCAGGGTAATCGGCCTGAATATTTTTCTCTACGATCTTAAGGCGGTCAGCCTTGCCATCGCCGGTGATGTCAGTTTTGTAAGTTTTGTTAAATTTCAGGCTGACCAGGCGGGCCTTGGCGTAGGTAGTGGAGGTGCAACAGAAGATCCCCATGATAAGCAGCATGAATCCCAACAAAAAACGTGTTTTCCTTTTCATATTTATCCGTCCTTTCTTATTTGCCAGAGACAAATTGCGGAGTGATTGCATTGATGAGTATATAGCAGAACAGGAAGTGAATGTCCGCTTTACTCTGGCACTTCTTTATATAAGAAATTATAGCAAACAGAGATGGCAGGTTCAACAAGGGTTAATAAAATATCGAGGAAATGTGGAAAAGCGGTTGCAGGTCATTGGCTGAACTGTAATTTAAATGATGGAACACACTGTAAATATTTGGGTTTCAGGTAAATTAAGCTTGACATATCATGTGCCACAGCTTACTCTTTTGAGAGATATTGCGTTTTATAATGAAAAGTTGTTTTGAAAAGGGGAATAGCACATATGAAAAACTGGGATAATGTACGTCTGGTACCGGAGTTTGATGAGCAGGGAGTTGCCTGCTACCGTCTTGATGGTGGAGATTACGTGAATGAATATTATATTACTTCAGAGGCAGAGACACGAAAGCTTCTGAATACACCGGAAGTGGTGGGATATGAGGTTTATAACTGCCTGATCCCGTCTACCTGTCAGATGCTTTATTATCTGAAAGAGCAGAAGAAGGTTACAACTGCAAATATTCTTTCTATTTTAAGAGGTGCGCTGAATTATCCGCTTGAGGAGGCATGTTATAAAGAGCATATCCGTGTCCATGATATCAGCTTCCTTTCCAGTGAGCGTGTTTTTGCACAGGATGAAATGACCGGGCTTGAGATCAAGTACAGCAAACTGACCATGGTTCCGGACAGTACGCTGATGATCGGTGATATTATTGCAAGCGGTGAGACGCTGATCCACTGTCTTCGCTATGTGACTGATTTCTACAGAGACCATGGTGCGAAGCTTCGTAATATTATCATCTTTACTATCGGTGGCACCAAAGGAATTGATATCCTTGAAAACCTGACAAAAGAGATCCGTGAGTTCTGGCCGGATTTTGAAGGATTTATCACAGTCTTCTATGAGGGCATTTTTGCAACCTATCAGGACAAAGGTGTTTCCGGGATCAATCTTCCGGATGTTGATTTCTACTGGAAAGGTGGAATTGTTGCACCGGAATTCAGAAGAGAGACGCTTTCCATGTGCAGCCCGCTTTTTGAGAAATGTATTATCTACGATGGGGGTGCAAGACGCTATGAGATCCACGAGCATGTAGAGGAAGTCCTGGAATTCTGGGAGGGCATCCTTGAGCGTGGGGATAAGATTGATTTCAAAGAGCTTCTGGATGAAAAGCTTGGCTACCCCACACCGGTCAGCTACGAAGACTGGATTCATTACAACCACTATGAATCCATCCGCCCCGCCGACACCAGATGGCTCTACCGCCAGGAGCAGGGATATATTGAGAGTATGAAGAATATCACACTGAAAGAACTCGCTGAGCAGAGGATCGGAGAGTTTAGAAGTGTATTGAGGAAATACATTCTGTAACAGCTATAAAACCGGTAAAATCAGGATAGTAGAAAAGTCAGGGGGAAGATTGCACATTGATTTCAGTATGAATAATGACTATAATAAATGATAGCAATGTGACAGTGTTTTCAGAAATATTGTGTTCCTGACAGGCATAAAAAATGGAAATAGCTGTTTTATTTGCTGGATGATGCTATGAAAATAGCGATACTTATTGAATCGCTGTAAGAAAGAGAGTCGGAAATACAGCAGACCAAGGAGGATCCTAATACAATGAAAATCGGAAATGATATTTATTATGTAGGCGTAAATGACCATCAGGTAGATCTGTTTGAGGGACAGTATGTAGTACCAAACGGAATGTCCTACAATTCCTACGTGATCAAAGATGAGAAGATCGCAGTCATGGATACTGTAGATGCCAATTTTACAGAAGAATGGCTGGGAAAAGTAGCAGAAGTTCTGGACGGTGCGAAACCGGATTACCTGGTAGTTCAGCATATGGAGCCGGACCATGCCGCAAATATTGAGAACTTCATGAAGGTATACCCGGATACCACCGTTGTTGCCAACACAAAGACATTCACCATGATGGAGAACTTCTTCCGTGGAATGGATCTGGAAGGAAAGAAACATATTGTAGCAAATGGTGACACCCTGACACTTGGCAAACATGTCCTTACTTTTGTATTTGCACCGATGGTACACTGGCCGGAGGTTATGGTCACATATGACAGCACAGACAAGGTCCTGTTTTCCGCAGACGGATTCGGTAAATTCGGAGCTCTTGATGTAGAAGAGGACTGGGACTGCGAAGCACGCCGCTACTATATCGGAATCGTTGGAAAATATGGTCCGCAGGTACAGAAGCTTCTTAAGGCAGCAGCAACCCTGGATATTCAGACGATCTGCCCGCTTCACGGACCGATCCTTACCGAGAACCTTGGACATTATCTGGAAAAATACGATATCTGGTCTTCCTACAAAGTAGAGAGTGAAGGTGTAATGATCGCCTATACATCCGTATACGGAAATACAAAAAAAGCAGCAGAGCTTCTTGCACAGAAACTGAAAGAAAAAGGCTGCCCGAAGGTTGTTGTCTGCGATCTTGCAAGAGAAGACATGGCAGAGGCAGTGGAGGACGCTTTCCGCTACGGCAAGCT
>Ga0129312_1001270_pt1 | contig 15331 bp, 10 predicted proteins | sample O827metagenome_FD_94434 | JGI IMG/M metagenome (GOLD analysis project Ga0129312, IMG submission 94434) | Orangutan group fecal microbial communities from Wisconsin, USA - O827 metagenome | ecosystem: Host-associated > Mammals > Digestive system > Large intestine > Fecal | place: USA: Wisconsin... | reverse complement strand
GGCTATGAACGGCAATATCCTGCTGACCATCGGCGCGGTGGTGTCCGGCGGCATTTTCGGCGACCACTGCTCTCCCCTTTCCGATACCACGATCCTGTCCTCCATGTCCGTAGGCACCGATCTATATTCTCACGTAAAAACGCAGCTCCCCTACGCGCTGGTAACTGCGGCGTGCGCGGCGGCCCTCTATATCGCCTTCGGTCTGATCCTGTAACAGCGGGATGCGGGACGCTTTCGCAGCACCGCATTTGACCGCTAAAATTAACAGTCCATAAAATTACCCTGCCGGAACCGGCAGGGTAATCTTGCGTATGGAAGAAAAATCCCCCCTCCGCGTTTGTTTTCCAAACCTTCTAAACGTATGGGTGCTCAAGCGCCTCCGTGGGGCCGGTCCTTCAGTCCGGTATGTCTCATCGGCTCAACAGCGGCGCGTTTTTCGGCGTCCAAGGCAGTCCCCGGAGGCGGCGAGGCAAAAAAAGACAGCTCATTTTTTACAAAGTTTTAACTGGCTCATTCAGAATTTTAGCGCAATCAAACGAAATGTAAAAAAACCGTTGCAAACGCCAAAAGGCGGTGCTAATCTAATGCAAAATTGAACGAGGATAGAGGCGCGGTGCGCAAGAGTACCTTTGGTATGTAACAGGCATATACCGAAGCGAAAGGGCAAACCGCCGAAGGGTCGCTGCTCTGGCCTGTATGAGGGCGATCACCTGGGCCGTCGGAGAACATCCGCCGGACTGCCACAATGTGGAGCGCTATCGAACGGTAAAGCGGGGAACGTGTTTCCCGGCTCATGTTTCAGCTATGATCTCCACGGGGATCATAGCTTTTTTATCCTTTTTCAATTTTCAACGACCCAAATTGCGAAAGGATGAACAAACATGAACGAAAAGAGAATTGTAAAGCCGTGGCAGGCGGGCCTGATGCTCCTGGTGGGCATCGCGGTCATCATTGCGGGATTGCTGGTGATGAAGCTGAATAACCGCATCGTTCTGGCGCTGGACGGCGTCATCATGTGCCTGATGGCCTGGTGCTTCGGCATCCCCTATGCGGAATTGCAGCAGGGTGTCAAGGACACGGTATCCTCCATGATCGTGGCCATTCTGATCCTGCTGTCCGTGGGTGTTCTGGTGGGCGTCTGGATGGCCAGCGGCACGGTGCCGGTGATGATCTACTACGGCATGAAGGTGCTGACGCCGGGGCTGTTCCTGCCGGTGGTGTGCATCCTCTGCACCCTGATGTCCACCATGGCGGGCACCTCCTGGGGCACACTGGCCACCGTGGGCGTTGCCTGCATGGGCGTGGCCCAGGGCCTTGGCGTCCCTCTGCCGGCAGCGGCAGGCGCTGTGTGCACCGGCGCGTTCTTCGGCGACAAGGTCTCTCCCCTGTCTGACTCTCCCGTCATCACCGCCACCGTGTGCGATGTGCCTCTGCTGGAGGGCATCCGCCACGCGCTGCTCTCCACGGGGCCGGCTTACCTGATCTCTCTGGTCTTTTTCTTCCTCTACGGCCTGCGCTACGCAGGCGGCACCGTGGGCGGCGAGGTCTATGAGGACATCCTTTCCACCGTTTCCGGCAGCTTCTGGCTCAGCCCTGTGCTGCTGATCCCCGTGGTGGTCGTGGTGGCGCTGATCCTGCTGAAGAAGCCCACCATCCCCACCTTTGTGGCGGGCATTGCCGCCGGTGCGCTGCTGGCCATGGTGTGTCAGGGGATGGGCCTGAGGGACATTCTGACGGTGATGTATTCCGGCTATTCCGTGGATTCCGGTTCCGAGGTGGTGAACTCCATGCTCAACCGCGGCGGCTTCACCTCCATGCTCTCCACCATCGGACTGCTGATCGCCGCCGGCATCTTCGGTGCACCTCTGCGGACCGCCGGCGTGGTGGATGTGCTGCTGGTTTTCGTGCGGAAGATCGCCAAGACCTCCCGCTCCATGTCTCTGGGCGTGCTGCTCCTCCATGCTGTGTTTTTCAGCATCACCGGCGCTTACTATGTTTCTTACCCCGTGGTGGGCGGCATGGTGAAGGACCTGTATCCCGAATATCATCTGGACCGGAAGAATCTGATGCGGACCCTGCTGGACACCGGAACGGGTCTGGCCCCCATGGTGTCCTGGTCCACCACCGGCTCCTATACCGCTACGACACTGGGCGTGGGGAATCTGGCTTTCCTGCCCTACGCGCCGATGCTGTGGCTGTCCATCGTATTTTCGATCATTTTTGCGGTCACCGGCATCGCTACGGCCAAGGCAGAGGAGGACTGACCCATGGAACGGATCTTACAGCGCTGGTATGACATGATCGCCATTCGCTCCGTCAACGGTCACGAGGCTGCTATGGCGGACTATGTGGCCAATGTACTGCGGGAGCTGGGGATGGAGCCCCATTACAGCTACTTTGAAGAGGATACCGCCCGGCAGCGGCCCTCGGTGTGGTCGGTGCTGGACAGCGGCCGCCCCGGTAAAACGGTGCTGCTCATCGGCCATCTGGACACGGTGGACGTGTCCGACCGCTGGAAGACGGACCCCTTTGTTCCCACGGAGATCGACGGCAAGGTCTATGGCCGTGGCGCCATGGACATGAAGGGCGGACTGGCCGCCCTTCTGGAGACCCTGACCTATTACGCTTCCCATACCGACGAGATCTGCGGAAAGATCCTGGCCTGCTTTGTGGCGGATGAGGAGGGTCTGAGCAAGGGCAGCTACCAGCTGGTAGCGGAGGATGTGATCCACGCGGACTATGCCATCATGGGCGAGTGCCGGTATGACAACGTGGCTGTGGGCTTTCGCGGCCGTTACAGCTTTGAGGTGACGGTCCACGGACAGACCGCCCATGCCAGTCACTATCCCGAAGTGGGTGAAAATGCCCTGATCTCCGGCGGACGGCTGGCGGTAGCCATCGAAGCCCTGCCCACCTTGCAGCATCCCCATCTGAAGCACGGTACCTGGTGCGTCCGGTATATGGAGGGCGGCAACCCCGGTACGCTGGTGGTGCCGGAGAAGTGCTACCTCTTTGTGGACCGCTATGTAGTGCCCGGTGAAACAGACGAGACCTGTATCGCGCAGATCCTCGGAGCCGCAGAGGAACTGGGGCTGGCCGGAAAGGTGGACGTGCGGCTCAAGCCCCGCAATTCCCCCTACATGCAATCCTTCGCTCTGGCGGAGGAGCACCCGCTGGTGCGGACGTTGCAGGAGGAATTCCGCGCCGTTACCGGCAAGGAGCTGCCCTGTGCCTATGACGCTTCCGTTTGCGACTCCAATATTCTGGCGGTGGTGCTGGGGATCCCCACGGTGACCTTCGGTCCTGCCGGCGGCAATATGCACGGCGACGATGAGTACGGCTATGCCTGGCAGGTGAAAAACTGCGGTGAGATCTACCGCCGCACCGTGGCCCGCCTGCTGGCGGAGCAGGCGTGAGCGGAAGGCAGGACCGTGTACGGATCCGCCCGCCATATACAGTGAATGGCGGGCTGGTCAACAGCTTTGAAAAACGCTCCGATAGTCGAATGGCTATCGGGGCGTTTTTCTGTCCGGAGACTGTGTAGCAGGGATCCAGAGGATCTGCTCAAAAGCATCCGCTCCCCTGTAAACCAGAACTAGAGTTCTATAATATAGAATAAATTTATTTGTCAAAGAATGTAAGACAGATCGAGTCGTTTTGCCAAATGCAAATATCTCTCAAAATTTTGTGCAAAGCGCAGATAGAGCGCCTATCAAAGCCTCTGTTTTCAACAAAATATTGTGGAAGTGTTGACATGAATATGAACTTTGTGTTACAATCCAGTTGTTCGTTAATACAGAACAGTAAACAGCAAAAAAGAACAACATTCTGAATTCTGTGTAAATGGAGGGAAAAAGGAAAAACGTATCTGTCCCCGCGCGATCCAAGCAAACTATATAAAAAAGAGGAGAAAGAAAAATGTCTGCTGGCTTATTCATTGTAGTTCTGATCGCGGCAATTCTGCTTTTGATGCTGCTGATCATCAAGATGAACGTGCATCCCGTGATGGCACTGTTTTCTACCGCTCTGGTCACCGGCATTGTCCTGGGTTACGGCGTCACCGGCACTGCCGATATGATCGGCAGCGGCTTCGGCGGCACCCTGGGCAGTGTTGGTATCACTATCATCCTGGGCGCTATCATTTCCATGGCGATCGAGGATACCGGCGCGGCGAAGGCCATCGCCAATTTCTTTATCAAGCTGTTCCGCGGCAAGAACATGGAGTTGGCTCCCGCTCTGACCGCCTTCATCATGTCCATTCCCGTGTTCGGCGACATCACCATGGTGCTGACCGCCCCCATCGCTTCCATGCTGTCTAAGCGGAAGCACATCTCCATGTCCACCATGGCCTCTTTCACCGGTCTGGGCCTGTTCCTCACCCACGGTCTGGTTCCCCCCACCCCCGGCATCCTGGCGATTGCCCTCATGTTCGAGGCTGATCTGGGCCAGGTCATTCTGTGGGGCGTGATCGTCTCTCTGGTCGGCTTCTTCGGCACCTGGCTGCTGATCAAGAAGTGGACCGCCAAGGAGTGGATCGATCCCAACCCCGAAATGGTCAAGGGCCTGGCTGATGGCAGCAACAGCGACAGTGTCGAAGATATCCTGATCAAGGACCCCAACATGCCCGGTACCGTATCCGGCTTCATGCCCCTGCTGCTGCCTGTGGTTCTGATCTCCGCTTCTTCTTTCGCTTCCATGTACGCCGATCCCGACGGAATGGTCTATAAGATCTGCTCTATCATCGGTCATAAGGTCATCGCCCTGTTCATTGGCCTGCTGTACTCCCTGTGGCTGGGTTATCGCCAGCGCAAGGCTGTTATGGAGGCATACAAGGCCAACTTCCCCGCTGAGGCTGACTCCAAGCTCTCTGACATTATGCTGAACAAGTGGGTCGTCCGCGGCCTGATGGTCTGCCTGTCTCCCCTGCTGATCACCGCTATGGGCGGCGCCTTTGGCACCATCCTGAAGAGCGCTCCCGCTCTGCAGCCCCTGTCTGAGGCCATCGGCAACAGCCCCATCCCCGGTATCCTGGTCCCCTGGGCCGTGGCTGCCATTATGATGACCGCTGTCGGTTCCATGACCACCGCCGGCATGACCGCCGCCGGTATCGTGCTGCCCATGCTGCCCTCTCTGGGTATCTCTCCCCTGGCTGCTGTTCTGGCCATCGGCGCCGGCACCCTGATGGTGGACCATGTAAATAACTCCGGTTTCTGGGTCATGGGCCAGTTCTTCCATCTGGATACCAAGCAGTCCCTCAAGTATGTGACCTTCCCCAGCGTGGTGGCCTCCATCATCTGCATCATCTTTATTGCCATCATCAACATGGTAGGCGTGCTGGGCTAATTCCAAAAATTCTTACTTCCTTTTCTCTCGGGGAGGGACGTCTCTTTGCCGGGATGTCCCTCCCCAAATTTTTACGATACCCGTATGAAAGGACAGACGATCTATGAATATTCGATTTGACGGAAAAGTGGTCTTGATCACCGGTGGTTCGGCCGGCATCGGTCTGGCCGCCGCAGAGCTGTACGGTTCTCTGGGGGCCAAAGTTGCGATCTGCGGCACCAACGCAGAGAAGCTGAGCCACGCGGCGGACGGCCTGAAGGAAAAGGGGATCACCGTGTTCAGCGAGACCTGCGACGTGGCAAGCGGTGAAGATCTCCAGCGTTTTGCTGACGATACGGAGAAGGCGCTTGGTCCCATCGACATCTGGGTAAGTAACGCAGCCCTGTGTCCTCAGTACAGCATCCTGGATACGGATGACGCCCTGTGGGACAAGACGGTGGACACCAACATGAAATCCGTATTTCTGGGCGCTAAGATCGCCTTCCGCAAGATGAAGGACCGGGGCGGCGTGATCCTGCTGGCATCCTCCTTCGCGGCGCTGTTCCCCTCTGTGGGCAGCGGCGTCTACGCGGCTACCAAGGCTGCGGTCACCTCCATGATCAAGACCCTGGCGGCGGAAATGGCCCCCTACGGTATCCGGGTCAACGGCTATATTCCCGGTGTGATCGACACGGAAATGAATCGGGCGCGTATCCTCCGGGATCGCGAAAGCCTGCTGACCGCCATCGCCACCCATACCTTCGGCGAGCCGATCGACGTGGCCTGGGGCATGGCCTTCCTGTCTTCTGAATATGCAAGATATATCACCGGCACCACCCTGGAGATCAGCGGCGGCAAGATGGGCGTCCAGAACCCCCAGCGCGCCTGGGAAGATAAGGCGACCAGAAAGTAAAAGAAAGGATCGAAAACCATGAACGTAAAGAATAAGGTAATTGCTATCACCGGCGGCGCAGGCGGCATTGGTACGGCGCAGAGCAAGCTGCTGGCAGAGAATGGCGCTATCGTCTGGATCCTGGACCTGGCAGCAGACAAGGCGCTTGCCCTGGCGGACGAATTGACGGCCCAGGGCTATCAGGCAAGGGGTGCTGCCATGGACGTAGGCTGCGAGGAAGATTGGAAGAATATCGTGGACCGCATCGTGGCTCAGGATGGCCGTCTGGACGTTGTCGTAAACAATGCAGGCATCAACATCCGCAAGCCCATTGAGGAAATGAATATGGATGAGTGGATGAAGATGATGGAGGTGAACACCGGCAGTGTGTTCCTCTCCGCCAAGTATTCCATCCCCGTGATGCGGCGTCAGGGCGGCGGCGAGATCATCAATACCTCCTCCATCTGCGGCCTGATCGGTCACATGCACACTCCCGAAGCCTACACAGCCACCAAGGGTGCCGTGACCCTGCTGACCCGCTCCATCGCCGCCCGGTACGGCAAGGATAACATCCGCTGCAACTCCATCCATCCCTCCACGATCGACACGCCCTTCGTGGCTGCGTTGATGGCCGATCCTGTAAAGAAGCAGGCCCGTATCGACGAGGTCCCCCTGGGCCGCATGGCTACGGTGGAGGATGTCGCCAACGCCATTCTGTACCTGTCCAGTGAAGAGGCTTCTTACCTGAACGGCGTGAATCTGCCTGTTGACGGCGGTGTGACCTGCTACTAAGCGGATCCGCTCCGGCAAGAGGAGATCTTCGGCTTCCCCCCTTTCGCAGTCAGCCGCTTCGATCAGCGCCTCGCTGATCGCGGAGCAACAAAAAGCCCGTTCTGCTATGCAGAACGGGCTTTTGCTTTGCAATTAAAAATCACTCATGGCAGAGGGCGGCACGGGAGGCGTATAGCCGAAAGCATTTCTGGAAATTTGGGCGGAGATCCGCTTCAGATCGTTAACAACGCCTCGTTCCATAGCCATCTGGATCCGGGCAGTCATGCCAGAAATACTGATGGCGCAGGCCACAGTATCCAGTCCGGAGAAGATCGGTACCGCTACGCAAGCCACACCGATGGCAATTTCCTCACATTCCGTTGCGTAACCGTTTTGGCGTACCTTGGCCATCTCCTCCCGCAGCTGTTCGGAGTTGGTGATCGTGTGGTAGGTCATGGTGCGGAGATTGCTGGCGTAGATCCGCTCCTGTTCCTCCTCCGGAAGGTAGGCCAGAATACATTTGCCCACACCTGTGCAGTGAAGGTCATTTACGGTGCCGATCTGGGTGCTGATATAGATAGACCCTGTGGCCTCCACCTTGTCCACATAAATGACACCGTTGTTGTATTTTACGGCGCAATGGGCGGTCTCGCCGTATTTTTGCTTTAACTCTTCCAAATAGGGATGTACTGCGCGGATGATAATATTTTGAACTTTAACAGCATTGGAGAAGCTGAGAAGCTTCAGTCCCAGAGCATATTTCTGATTCTCAGGGTTCTGTTGCAGGTAGCCCAAGTTCGTCAAGGTGTTGATCAGGCCAAAGGCAGTGCTCTTATTCAAGGCCAGGGACTCGGAGATATCCTTGACGCTCAGATCGGGAGTCCCGCTGTTCTGGAACAACTCAAGGATGGAAAACGCGCGCTCAATAGACTGGATATTCTTTGTTGTAGCCATGTCGCCCTCACATTTGTTCTGCATTGCAGAATATATATTGATACTCATTATAATTTAATGGAGTTTTTTTGTCAACATGTGAAAAAAATAACCTACATATTTTATATAACTGACCATCATTCGATATTGACAAACGCAAAGCAACGTCATATAATTATTTCAGAACAAAGAACGGCAATGTAGAACAAACTACAATCTTAGGGAAGTTCACAGAAATAAGGAGGACATTATGGCTCTGCGAAGCAAAACGATTTTGGGTGAAGAAGACAGCGCATTCGCCCGCTCTCTCTTCAAATCCATGGGCTACACCGACAGCGAGCTGAAGGAGGGCAAACCCCTCATCGGCATCGCCAGCACCTGGAACACGCTGGTCCCCGGTCACTACAATCTGGACAAGGTCGCCGAGTATGTGAAAAACGGAATTTACGCCGGCGGCGGCACTCCTGTGGAATTTGGTACGATCGCCGCCTGTGACGGTGTGGCGCAGGGCCACGAGGGTATGCACTACATCCTGCCCTCCCGTGAGATCATCTGCAACTCCGTCGAGATCATGGCTCAGGCTCATCGGCTGGACGGCCTGGTACTGCTGGCTTCCTGCGATAAGATCGTGCCTGCCATGCTGATGGCTGCGGCCCGTCTGGATATTCCCTGCATCATCTGTGTGGGCGGCCCCATGCTGGGCGGCATTGAATTTGACGGCCGTAAATCCGACCTGACCTCCATCTCTGAGGCGCTGGGCATGGTGAAAGCCGGCAAGATCACCGAGTGCGAATACGCAGCGTTGGAAAACACCGCCTGCCCCGGCTGCGGCTCCTGTTCCTTCCTGGGCACCGCCAATACCATGTGCTGTGTGGCCGAGGCGCTGGGTATGTCCCTGCCCGGCAGCGCTTTGATCCCCGCCGCCTATGCCGGCCGTCTGCGGAGCTCCTTTGAATCCGGTCGCGCCATTGTGGAGCTGTGCAAGAAGGGCATCACTGCCCGCCAGATCATGAGCCCCGCCGCCATCCGCAACGCCGTGAAGGTCACCATGGCCATCTGCGGCTCCACAAACGCCGTGCTGCATTTGCCTGCCATCGCTAATGAGGCGGAAATGGACATCAATGTGCTGGCTGAGTTTGAGGAACTGAGCAAGGTCACACCTCAGATCGCCAAGGTCAACCCCGCCGCTAAGCCCGACATGGAAGCATTTTTCCGCGCCGGCGGCATCCCCCGCGTGATGCAGAATCTGGGTGGCCTGCTGGACACCTCTGTGATGACCGTCACCGGCAAGACCCTTCAGGAAAATCTGGACGCTTATGTCTACGAGTATCCCGAGGACCCCTCCATCATCAAGACGGTCGAGGAGCCGTTCTCCAAGACCGGTGGCGTAGCCGTTCTCCATGGCAATCTCTGCCCCAACACAGCCGTTTCCAAGCCCGGCGCCATCGCTCCCTCCATGCATCACTATGTGGGCAAGGCCAAGTGCTACAACAGCGAGGAGGAAGCTGAGGAGGCCATCCTGGGCGGCAAGATCGCTGCTGGTGACGTGGTGGTCATCCGTTATGAGGGCCCCAAGGGTGGCCCCGGTATGCGCGAGATGTTCAAGGCCATGAAGTATATCTACGGTGTGGGCCTGGCTGAAAAGACCGCTCTGATCACCGACGGCCGTTTCTCCGGCACCAATAACGGCTGCTTTGTGGGCCACATTTCCCCCGAGGCTGCCGAGGGCGGCCCCTTGGCCATCGTTCAGGACGGCGACGAGATCCTGATCGATGTGGACGAAGGCCGTCTGGAGCTCCATGTCTCCGATGAAGAGATCGCCCAGCGCTACAAGACCCTGAAGATGCCTGAGAAGCACATCCCCAACGGCTACCTGCGCCTGTATGCCAAGACAGCTACCTCCGCAGATCAGGGTGCTGTGATCAAAATGTGATCCGTGAAGCTGATAGATATAGGAAAGAACATTTAGGAGGATATCTGAACGATGTCTCAGAAGAAAGTCATGAAAACAATGGACGGCAATGAGGCCTGTGCCTATGTTGCCTACCATTTCACCGATGTAGCGGGAATTTTCCCCATCACCCCCTCCTCCCCCATGAGCGAGAAGGTGGACGAGTGGGCAGCGGCCGGCCGTAAGAACATGTTCGGTCAGCCTGTGACTCTGGTGGAGATGCAGTCCGAGGGCGGCGCCGCCGGCGCGCTCCACGGCATTGCGGAGGCCGGCGCTATGGCGACCACCTTCACCTCCTCTCAGGGCCTGCTGTTGATGATCCCCAATATGTACATTATGGCCGGTCACCGGATGCCCGCCGTGTTCCATGTGGCGGCCCGGTCCGTGGCACAGCAGGCCAACAACATCTTCGGCGATCATCAGGACGTGATGACCTGCCGCACCACTGGCGTTACCATGATGTCCACCGCCAGCGTGCAGGAGGTTATGGATCTGGCTGCCGTGGCCCATTTGACCACCGTCAAGACCCGCGTGCCCTTCCTGCACTTCCATGACGGCTTCCGCACCAGCCATGAGATCCAGAAGATTGAAGTGCTGGATCTGGACGAGGCCGCCAAGCTGCTGGATCAGGACGCTATGGCTGAGTTCCACAACATTGCCATGAACCCCGAGCACCCTGTCCACCGTACCACCGTGCAAGGCCCGGACGTGTATTTCCAGGGCCAGGAAGCCAACAACACCACTTACGATTCCATCCCCAACATCGTAGAGGGCTATATGCAGGGGATCAACAAGATCACCGGCCGTGACTACCACATCTTCAACTACTATGGCGCTGAGGATGCCGAGCGGGTCATCGTGATGATGGGCTCTGCCTGCGAGTGCGCCAAGGAGGTCGTCGATTACCTCACCGCACAGGGCGAGAAGGTTGGCCTGTTGCAGATCCACCTGTTCCGCCCCTTTGACATCCAGTATTTCCTGAACACCCTGCCCAAGACGGTGAAGAAGATCACCGCCATGGACCGCTCCAAGGAGCCCGGCGCTATCGGCGGCGCCGTTTATCTGGATACCTGCGCGGCCCTGGAGGGTCAGGCCAACGCCCCCACCGTCTATGGTGGCCGCTACGGTATTGCCGGCCGGGATGTGACGCCCGCCCAGATCAAGGCCGTCTATGACAACATGAAGGACGAGAACGCCAAGAAGATGTTCACCATCGGCCTCGTGGACGATGTGACCCATCTGTCTCTGGACGTCCATGAGCCGCTGGTCACCGAGTCTGCCGACACTGTGTCCTGCAAATTCTGGGGTCTTGGCTCTGACGGTACCGTTGGCGCGAACAAGAACTCCGCCAAGATCATCGGCGACCACGCCGGTATGTATACCCAGGCTTACTTTGAGTATGACTCCAAGAAGTCCTACGGCATCACCAAGAGCCACCTGCGCTTCTCCAAGAGCCCCATCCGCTCCACCTATCTGATCAAGGCCGCCGACTTCCTGGCCTGCCATTCTCAGTCCTATATCACCAAGTATGATATGATCCACGAGATCAAGGACGGCGGCACCTTCCTGCTGAATACCTCTTGGGACGCCGCAGAGCTGGAGCTCCATCTGCCCGGCGATGTGAAGAAGTACATCGCTGATCACAACGTCCAGTTCTATACCGTGGACGCCAACAAGATCGCCCGGGAACTGGGGCTGGGCAACCACGCCAACCTGATCCTGCAGGCCGCTTTCTTCAAGCTCTCCAACGTAATGCCCGTGGACGATGCCGTGCGTTACATGAAGGAAGCCGCTCAAAAGACCTACGCCAAGAAGGGCGAGAAGGTGGTGGCCATGAACCTGGCCGCCGTGGACGCCGGTATCAACAGCCCCGTGAAGGTGGAGGTCCCCTCCTCCTGGGCACAGGCCAAGGACGAGCGCACCGTGGACGAGAGCCTCCCCGATGTGGTGAAGAACATCGTCATCCCCTGCAACCGTCAGCGGGGCGACGACCTGCCCGTTTCCGCTCTGGCTCCTTATCAGGACGGCACCTATCCCATGGGCACTTCCAAGTATGACAAGCGCGGCATCGCCGCCAGCCTGCCCACCTGGGATCCCGCCAAGTGCTTGCAGTGCAACCAGTGCACCTTTGTCTGCCCCCACGCCGCCATCCGTGCTTACCTGGTGAACGAGGAGGAGGCCAAGAACGCTCCCGCCGGTTTCACCATGGTGGACGCCAAGGGCGCCGCCGGTCTGAAGTATCGTTTGCAGGTCAGCACCCTGGACTGCACCGGCTGCGGCAGCTGCGCGGAGTCCTGCCTGGCTAAGGATAAGGCTCTGACCATGCAGCCCGTGGATGACACCATGTATGACGAGACCAACTGGAACTACGCCCTGTCTCTCAGCGATAAACCGGGTGTGTTTGACCGCAAGACCCTCAAGGGCAGCCAGTTCGCGCAGCCCCTGGTGGAATTCTCCGGCGCCTGCGCAGGCTGCGGCGAAACTCCCTACGCAAAGCTCATCACCCAGCTCTACGGTGAAAAGACTTACTGGGTCAACGGCGTGGGCTGCTCTACGGCGTGGGCTGGCGCGTTCCCCTCTCTGGCTTACGCGAAGAACAAGGAGGGCCGCGGTCCGTCCTACTACGCCACTTTGTTTGAGGATCAGGCAGAAAACGGCATGGGCGTGGTGCTGGCAGTCAAGCAGCGCCGCAACTATGTGAAGCTTCAGGCTGAGTCCCTGCTGGGCCTGACCGGATCTGAGGAATTGAAGGCCGCCATCAACGCGTGGCTGGAGAGCTTCGAGGATCTGGATCGGAATGACAGCGACGCCCGCGTCCTGATCGCCGCTTTGGAAAAGGCCGAATTGACCGGCGAAGCCAAGATCGCTGCCGAGAACATCCTGAAGAACAAGGATCAGCTGGGCAAGAAGGTCGTGTGGCTGTACGGCGGCGACGGCTGGGCTTACGATATCGGTTACGGCGGCCTGGATCACGTCATGGCCTCTAACGAGGATATCAATGTGTTCGTGGTGGATACCGAGGTGTATTCCAACACCGGCGGTCAGTCCTCTAAGGCTACGCCCATCGGCGCCAGCGCCAAGTTTGCCGACGGCGGCAAAAAGACCGCCAAGAAGGACCTTGGCCGTCTGATGATGAACTATCCCAACACCTATGTGGCCTCCGTTGCAATGGGCGCCAATCCCGGCCAGCTGATGAAGGCCCTCACCGAGGCTGTTGCCCATAAGGGCCCCTCCATCATCATCGCTTACGCGCCCTGCATCAACCACGGCATCAAAGCCGGTATGGGCAAGGCCCAGGCCGAGATGAAGAAGGCAGTGGATTGCGGTCTGTGGCCCCTGTACCGCTATAATCCCGATAAAAAGGAGAAGCCCTTCTCTCTGGATTACAAGAAGCCTTCTCGTCCCGTTGTGGATTTCCTGGATGGCGAGGTTCGCTATGCCGGTCTGAAGGTCAAGTTCCCCGAGACCGCTGAAAAGCTGTTTGCCGAGGCGCAGGTCGAGGCTGACAAGCGCTACGATTCTTACGTTCGTCTGGAAAAGAGCTTCAACGAACAGTAATTCCTTTTCTCTCTGAACAAACTCTTCCCTTCCCTGTTCAGCCCGCATCGGATCTCGGTTCGGTGCGGGCTGCCTTATTTAATCTCTCAGGAGGCGATATTCATGGCAAAGATCATTGTGCCTGTGGTTACGGTATTTGGACATGACGGAAAACCCGATTACGAAGATAATAAAAAGGTGATCGATTACCTGATCGCCAACCACGTGGACGGTATTCTGGTGCTTGGCTCCACCGGTGAATTTACAGAGCTTTCCGTGGCGGAAAAGAAGGACTTCCTCTCCTTCTATGCGAACTATGTGAACGGCCGGGTGGCGCTGTACGCCGGAACCGGGTGCATCACCTTCGACCAGACCCTGGAGCTGTCTAACTTCGTATACAGCGCGGGCTACAAAGCCCCCTTGGTGATCGGCCCCTTCTATTACAGCATGGATCAGGAGAAGATCTTTGCCTATTACGACGCTTTGGCCAAAAAACTCCACGGTGATATGTATATCTACAACTACCCCGCCCGCAGCGGCCACTGTGTCAGCGCCGGGACGATCCAACGGCTGACGGCGGCGAACCCGAACATTGTGGGTCTGAAGGATACGGTGAATGAGCCTTCCCACACCAATCAGGTCTGCTGCGCGATGGCAGGCACCGGATTTGAGGTCTATTCCGGTTTTGACGACCAGTTTCTCTATAATGCAGCCGCTGGCGGTGTAGGCTCTATCGGTGGCCTTGCCAACGTAGTGCCGGATATCTGGAGCGACCTGATCCGCGCCTATAACAGCGGCAACCTGAGCCGCACGGTCGCTCTTTCTCACCTGATCGACCGGCTGATGCCGGTCTACGAGATGGGTTCCAGCTGCTCCTTGCTCTTCAAGAAACTGTTGGTCCACAGAGGTGTAGAGATCGACCCCAAGGCCATCTTCCCCTTCGACGAAGCGGACAACGCCGCCTTTGGAACAGTGAAGGAAATTTTGGATGATGTTTTGGCGGACTACGCAGCGTTGAAGATCTGATCGCCGACCTACCACGTTGCAATTCCACCTCATTGGACAGTGACCATTGCGTATATTTGAAAAAACCTTTTCCTCTCGGATCAGCAGCTGGCTCACCGGGCATTTTGAGCGGCGGATGCGGGAACTATACACCGTAATTCTGAAGTCCCTATTGTATAGCGATGCGCTGACGATGGATAAGAGCGGTCAGATCTACGGCATTTCCAAAATGGCGGTATCAAAGCGGCTGAAAAAGCAGAGAATCCCTGTCATAAGACGGGGCTTCTCTACTTTTTTATCTTTCCGGTTTACAAACGCGCTCCGTCCCATCTTACCGTTACGGAGAATTTACCGCTTTATCGACAGTCTCAGAATTACCCTGCCGGAACTGGCAGGGTGATTTCGTGTATGGAAGAAAATTCCCCCTCCGCGTTTGTTTTCCAAACCTTCTAAACGTATGGGCGCTCAAACACCTCCGTGGAGGCCGGTTATACGCGTAAAGAGCTTTTACCGTCATGCGATTGCAGCACAATGCTTACATAAAACAAGAGACCGGGCAAGTAAGCCCGGTCTCCTGTTTTGTATCCGATTCTCTCAATGCTCCAGCTGGTCCACAAACTGCCGGGCCGTCCGTCCGGAACGGCTGCCGCTGCGGACCTGCCAGGTGGCGGCTGCGGCCCGGAGCTGTTCCGGCGGGAGGTCCGTCCCCGCCTTTTCCGAAAGTGCGGAGACGATCTGCTGGTATTCCTCGAAGGTGGGGGCCGGGTAGAAGATCTGCAAGCCGAAGCGACTGGCCAGAGACAGTTTTTCCTCTACGGTGTCGGAGCGGTGAATGTCGCCGTTGTGCTCCACATCGCTGCGGTCGCTCCACACCTCCCGCACCAGATGGCGGCGGTTGGAGGTGGCACAGATCCGCACGT
>Ga0129312_1001269_pt1 | contig 15333 bp, 18 predicted proteins | sample O827metagenome_FD_94434 | JGI IMG/M metagenome (GOLD analysis project Ga0129312, IMG submission 94434) | Orangutan group fecal microbial communities from Wisconsin, USA - O827 metagenome | ecosystem: Host-associated > Mammals > Digestive system > Large intestine > Fecal | place: USA: Wisconsin... | reverse complement strand
GGCCATTGACGCATCGCCCGGTTAGTTTTAACCTTGTCCACCGTGATTCACGTTCGTGAACATGTCCTTTCAGGGCCGATATAGCTCAGTTGGTAGAGCAGCGCATTCGTAATGCGAAGGTCGGAGGTTCGACTCCTCTTATCGGCACCATTCTAACGTCTCCCCAAGTCTACTAAAGTATTTAAAAACCTCTTATAATCAGTATATTAATGCCCCTTTTAGTCTTTTGACGTCTACTTAAGTACCCCAAAATCTACAGTCAATTGGGGGTACTTTTGGGGGTATTTGCTGTTCGGTTTAGTGGAGGTACCCCCAAGTGAAACTCAATGCCCGTCAAATAGACACTGCCAAGCCAAAAGAGAAGGCTTACAAGCTGGCTGATGGTGGCGGTCTGTATCTCTTGGTAAAACCTAGTGGAGGAAAATATTGGCGCTTCAAGTATCGTGTAGCTGGTAAAGAGAAGCTGTTAGCACTAGGTGTGTATCCTGAAGTTACCTTGGCTGATGCTCGTGCAAAACGTGAAGAAGCTAAAAGGGGTATCGCTGGGGGTATCGATCCGATGGAAGCGAAACGAGAGGAAAAGATTGCCCGGGAAACGCAGTTAAACAACACCTTCAAAGATATTGCCCTTGAGTGGCACAGCAGCAAATTAAAAAAATGGTCTGCTGGTTATGCTTCAGACATCCTCGAAGCCTTCAACAAAGATGTGTTCCCTTACATTGGCAAAAAACCAATCGCCGAAATCAAACCACTTGAACTGCTGAATGTGCTGCGGCGCATCGAGGGGCGCGGTGCTACCGAAAAAGCCAAAAAAGTGAGGCAGCGATGCGGGGAGGTTTTCCGCTATGCAATTGTCACTGGACGTGCTGAGTATAACCCTGCACCGGATCTCACCAGCGCGATGCAAGGTCATGAATCTAATCATTATCCTTTCCTCACAGCCAAAGAATTACCTGATTTTTTCAAGGCATTGTCCAGTTACTCAGGAAGTGCATTGGTTGTTATGGCGGCTCGTCTACTGATTATCACCGGTTTGCGGACTGGCGAACTGCGCGGTGCATTATGGGATGAAATCGATCTCAACAAGGCTATCTGGGAGATACCTGCTTCACGGATGAAAATGCGTCGCCCTCATGTGGTGCCTTTGTCTAAGCAGGCTCTTTCGCTTATTGGGCAGATTAAAGAATTAACTGGCAATTATCCGCTTATGTTTCCCGGCCGTAATGATCCAAGGAAAACAATGAGCGAGGCTAGCATAAACCAAGTATTTAAACGCATCGGCTATAACGGAAAGGTTACTGGTCATGGATTCCGGCACACCATGAGCACCATTTTGCATGAGCAGGGCTATAACACCGCGTGGATAGAGACACAGCTCGCACACGTCGATAAAAACTCAATTCGTGGCACATACAACCATGCGCAATATCTGGATGGTCGCCGGGAGATGCTCCAGTGGTATGCCGACTATATGGATTCGCTCGAGCATGGCGGAAATGTGGTGCATGGTGAGTTCGGAAAATGCGGGTGACTGGTTGAGTATACAGTAGTAGACTTTGAGCACCTAAAAAGGCTGATGCAAACAGAGCTGGCTCGGCCTTAACATTAGACCGCTTGAAGGGGGAGAATATGCCAATTGTGGAAAACATTCCTGACTTATCCCACTGGCGAACAGTACAGGAGTTTTCTATCACCCAGGCCGCTTTATTGTTGGCCGGAATTGATCCTTATGATTACCCTACTCTTGAACATGTCAGAGATAATAAACATGAACGTTGGAAAATGGCATGGGGGTTGGCTAATGGAATGGTAACAGCCATCCGTCGTGGTGTCTTAACTCCTGTTGAATGTACCTCTGAAATAGTTGAATACGATAATTGGGGAAATGTTTGTGATATTGAGTACAAACGTCTGACATCAGCGCAACTGACCGATCGTGCATATGAGATAAGCAAGGATAAAACTTTAATTAGTCGCCATTCTTTATATGAGTGGATAAAAAATGAGAGCGTTGATTTTGCGAGATGCCCTCGCCCTATACCTGTTAAGGAAGTTAATCCGCCAGCAATCATTGAATCATCTCATCAGGTAATTAATCCTGACGAGTATTTGTGTACTTATGGGCATAAGAGTGATGGGTTGGAGTATGTGCAGGATGCTATAAGAGAACTATGGTCGACGTATGACCCAGATGACCCACAGACGGCTCCGACAGAGCATGAGGTACTTGAATATTTGAAAAAAAGGGGGGCGGGTTCTAATGTTGCTAGGGCTGTGAATCTGATTTTAAGGCCTGAACATCTGAAGCGTATTGGTAGAAGACCAAAAAAACAAAAAGTTAAATAGTGGTCGCTATTCCAGAAAAATGGTGGTTTCCTTTCAAAAAAAAGTAACCACCAATGCAGATTAAATCGTAAGAACAGTAATTTTTCTTCGTGTTTCACGTCAGCATGATACTTAAAATAGTAAACGCCATTATTAAAAAAAGGTGGAGCTATTTCACTGAAATGGTATTCGCCATTCATAATGGTAAGCATCTATAAATATCACTTTTCTTAATGCAAGCTATGTACACCTTTATAGACGTTACAAGGTGAATATATGGCAAACTCTCTTATTCGTTTAACGGAAGTTCAGCGTAGAACTGGATATAGCAAGGCATGGATTTATCGCCTTATGGGGCAAGGTAAATTTCCTGCATCAGTTAAAATTGGCTCGCGAGCTATTGCTTTCGTTGAGAGTGAAATTGACGAGTGGATTAATCAGCGTATTGCGGAATCACGCGGAACAGCTACCTGATTAAATGGCTACGGGGCCAGAAGCCCCAACTATCCACCAGCAAATAAAAAGTAACTTAATTCGATAGCAGGAGTTTTTATGAAACAGCGAAAAACGCCCGTACAGGGGCAGGGCTTCGTTCGGCCTGAAAACCAGAATCTGCAAAATTTCGGCGAAATTATCCCGGTTATTTCCGGCGTTATTGGCGGACGTGAAACCAATATTGTTAGCGCCAGAGCGTTGCATAAGGCGCTGGGTGTGAAGCGTGATTTCACAACCTGGATTAAAGGACGCATTGATGAGTACGGATTTAAAAAGGGCGTGGATTTTGAAGTTGTAGATAATTTGTACTTTGATTCCCCGAAACGGGGGAACCAAAGTGTAAATATTGAACAGTTTGATTTTGATTGGACAACAAAGCGCGGCGGTGATCGTCGCAGTGAAGACTATTTGATCTCCACGAACATGGCGAAAGAACTGGCGATGGTCGAGCGCACCGAACAGGGCCGCGCCGTTCGTCAGTACTTCATCAAATGCGAGGAGGAGCTACACAAGGTAGCGCCAGTGCGTTCCGCAGCGTTACGCCGGGAACTGAAAGCCCGTATCTCCGTTGCCAGCTACTTTAAGCCGATGTGTGCCGCGCTGGAGGCGTACCGGGCTGAACTGGGTAAAAACACACTCCAGCACCACTACACCACGGAAGCCAATATGCTGGCGCGTATCGTGCTGGGTGGCATGACTGCAAAACAGTGGACGCAGGCGAACGGCATCACAGGCGAACCACGCGACCACATGAGCACGTTGCAGCTTGAGCACCTTTCTTACCTTGAGCAGAGCAATATCACGCTGATTGAGTTAGGCCTGGACTACCACCAGCGGAAAGCTGAATTAATTCGTCTTTCGCAGCGTTGGTTAGCCCGTCGCATGGAGGAAAACAGCCATGTGTAACGCTCTGACCGTTACAAAAAGAGAAAGCGCCCCGTTGCCGGAGCGCCTTTGTGAACGAATAGCCTACTGCGCCATATTGCTTACTGTCTACGAGGCAGATTATAGCGTTGTGGTCGCACAGAGTGAAGGCGCTGATCACCGTTACTACAGCACGCCAGAAATGCAGAATATTTTGCTGCAAAATGTCGTTGGTCACGCTGTCCGGAAAGCAAAAAATTTTGCTGGTGGCGCGACTGATGCGATTTTGTCAGGTCGCAAGGTGATGATCAATCTGATGTCTAATTTCGTTCTGGATAAAACAAAGGCGACCGCAGAGGGCCACCAGTGGGAAAGCTACACACTTGAACACATCGCCAACAATGCCAGATTTGCGGCTGGTGGGCAATGTGATCAGTGTGTTGGCTTGCTGGTGGGCTATTCCTGCTCTTTAACATTGCCATGCCGCGATGTTTTCCAGGTATGCGACCCCATTTTTGTGCGCCTGTACTCTTTAAGGAATTTCTCAAGGATAAACGCACAGGGCGCGAATCTGTCTGACTCATATTCGTACGTTATCTTTCTGCGCTGTCTTTTCCGTGCCGGTGATGGTGTATTGGTCGATTCTTTGTTGGTCATTCTGTGTACCTGTAAAGCAATGCGCCGGAGTTCCTCACACCACGGCGATGATAGTTATTATTCTGATTCTTTGGCCTTGCGGCGCTGGAGTTCTTCACGTGCGACGGTGACGAGCTGCCCGATCTCCTCGACAGCTTTGACTCCGATTTTTTCCACCTGCGCCAGTGCATTGAGCGAAGAAACCAGGGGATTTTCTCCGCTTCCTTCTGCCTGGCGGCGGGCGATCTCACCACGCATGGCGGTTACTATGAATCCGGCGTTGCTTTCGCCGTCCAGTTTTACGGATTCCATGCCTTCAAAAGCATCATGTGGGATACGAATTGAAATCTGTTTTGATTTGTCGTTGATAGTGTTTTTTGCCATGTGCATTCTCCTAAACAAAAGATGTGATTCAGTATACACAAAAAAGAATCACAAAAAATACTTGACCTGTGATTCAGTTAAATTTAATTTAAATCACACCTCAGTAAGAGGATATAAACGACAACGCCCCGAACTGTTTGCGGCAGTAGCGGGGCGTCTAACCAAACCGTTAAATGAGGTAACGATTATGGCTGGGGCACAGCATACCCAAACTCACCCTAAATTTATATACACCTTCTTGGCGGTGCACCGTGATTGCATGGCTGACGGTAAAAACACTGTTCATGTAGCCGCCGATACGCTGGTTGATGCCTGCGAGATGCTCAATGACATGGGCTATATCTCGGCAACATGGAAAGGGCGCGAAGAAAACACGTTGTTTATTCAGAAATGCGAAAACAATTTTATCTGGCGTTTTATCGCCCTGAGTACGGCACAACCGCGCGTGATTCACATCGAGGCCACCAGCGAACAGGAAGCACGCCAGCAATCTCCTGATGGCTGCGTGATGGTATTCGCTGCCCGTATTCGCCAGGAGGTGGAGCATGTGTAATGCAACATGGCCTGATGCAGCGGTAGACGCTATCAAAACGCTGATGGATTCACTTATTGAGATTTCTGCTATCGCTGGTGTGGCGCATAAACACGCAGCCAGAGAATCAGAATGCATCTCCCATTATTTAGCATTTGTGCAGCTGAAAGCCGATCAGGCACTGGATAAGGCCGGAAAAATTATCATGGCTGATGTACAGGAGGTGCACCATGCATAACCTGTCAATTTCTGACCTTAACAGCATTCAGTTTGACGAGATATTTTCCGGGCAGCTACTGGTCAACGTGGAGAATGGACGCGTGGTAAGTAATTATCACCTGCCGGATGGTGCAATTGCCGGAAGCGTTGAAGCATTGCTGGAACTGGCGGAACGTGCGCGACTGATTAAGCCGTCAACGTGCCATCACGATGATGATCTGCATTTTACCGGACGCATGGTGAGTCACTACGAAAACGGCGTTGAAGTATCCCGCGAACGTCTGCGTGATGATTGCTGTTTCGGCACACTGCCGGAATTTATCGAATTGCTGACCAGTTGCGGTTATCAGGTCATTCAGGGGGGGTAAACATGCGTGATGATCGTTTTAATTCCCTGAAACGGGAATTTGATGGCGCACCGGAAGATGCAGCGGGCGCATTGTTGAGCGTTGCTGACATGATGAAAGCTGCATATTTTCTTATCAATACCAGTGGCTACAAGTCAGAGGGTGAAATGATTCTTAGTATTGCGTCGGACTATGCGGAATATGTGGCAGAGACGCGTTACAGAAGAAAATTCACGGAGGATGTAAGCCATGCATAATCATGAAGCGCATGTACCCGTAGTGCTTAATGTGCCAGATGATTTCACCGGACGCGTACTGGTTTACCTGGATAAAGGGAAAGTGAAATCACAACGCCGACTGAAAAGTAATGAGATTGTTGGTTCTCCTGAATTTTTTTCTGAACTCTGTATTCGTGCAGAAATAAAACCGGAACTGCTGACAGGAAAATAAAACCATGAAACTGAAAAATTCTGGCTTTACTGTCAGCGGTCTCTCTCGGCCTGAAATTCGTCCCGGCGATATTTTCCGGGATAAATACGGCGGCACGATAACGATTAAAACCGTCGATGATTTTCGCGTGACCTATATCCGCAAAGGTTATGCGCATCCCTGCGTGTCGTCACATATGCGCTTTGAAAGGGAATTCATCCTGGTAAGTAAAGCGCCACCAGCAGAATTAAGCGACATAGACAAAATCATGAGCGTCACGGGCGCGGAACGCATCAGGACAGTACGTGAAATTATTCGTGAGCGGGGAGGTAAGAAGTGAAAAACGCACCGAATTTAAAATATCAGCCGAAGGATAAATTCACCGAGGTAATCATTTTTGCCGGGACGGATGCTTACGCCCATGCTCAACACTGGATTGAAAGCGAAGGACGAAAACACGGCGATAACGTGCCACCTGTTTATCTGGGGCCAAAGCAACTGGCAGACCTGGCGAATATCCGCATTATTGACGAGAAACGCCGCTTTGCACGTGTCTATCTCGCGGGGGAGATAGAGCCAATCCAGATCAATGCTATTGCTGAAAAGCTGGCGCTGGCTGGTGTACAGGACGCGAAATTATACAAAGGTATCACCGACCGGGAGCCGGAAAACTGGCGCGACTACCTGCAACGGATCCGCGAACAGGCAGAGAGTGGGGAAGTTTCAGCGATGAAATTAGCCACAAAAAATATTGACCTATCCAGGCCAGCACTAAATCAGATGGGAGCCAGCCAGAGAGGGGAAGTGTTACTTGAATATTATGGAAGAGCACTGGCTATAAATGATGATTCTGATGTAGTTCACCATTACAACGGAATTGTCTGGGTGCCTGTATCTGATAAGGAACTCCAGCGGTCTATGGCGAAGATTTTTATTGATGCTGGAATCAGTTATTCGCAAAACGCCATTAAATTTGCCGTAGACACAATGAAATTGAGCCTGCCTGTTATGGGCGGGGCAGACAGGAATCTTATTGGATTCAGTAACGGGGTATTTGATACCCGGACGGGAAATTTTCGGGAGCATAACAAAAATGACTGGTTGTTAAATGCCAGTGAATTACCGTTCAGCCCACCAGCAGAGGGGGAAACGCTGGCAACACATGCGCCGAATTTCTGGAAGTGGCTGCGTCGTTCGGTGGCAGATAATGATCGTAAAGCTGATCGCGTACTGGCGGCATTATTCATGGTGCTGGCGAACCGGTACGACTGGCAGTTATTCCTTGAGGTAACAGGCCCAGGCGGAAGCGGTAAAAGTGTGATGGCTGAGATTTGTACCATGCTGGCGGGTAAGGCCAACACAGTATCGGCAAGCATGAAGGCTCTGGAAGACGCAAGGGAACGCGCGTTAGTAGTTGGCTTTTCGCTGATTATCATGCCGGATATGACTCGCTACGCTGGCGATGGTGCAGGAATTAAGGCAATTACTGGCGGCGACAAGGTGGCAATTGATCCGAAACATAAAGCCCCCTACTCCACACGTATTCCGGCAGTAGTGCTTGCGGTAAACAATAACGCCATGTCATTCAGTGACCGAAGCGGGGGGATCTCGCGTCGTAGGGTGATATTTAATTTCTCTGAGGTCGTACCGGAGAACGAACGCGATCCCATGCTGGCGGAAAAGATAGAAGGCGAACTGGCGGTAGTGATTCGCCATTTGCTAACACGATTTACCGACCAGGACGAAGCTAAAAGACTACTTTATGAGCAGCAAAAATCAGAAGAAGCGCTGTTGATAAAGCGCGAAGGTGATTCACTGGTGGACTTTTGCGGCTATCTGATGTCGTTGGTTAAATGTGAAGGAATGATGGTGGGCAATGCGGAAATAGTGCCATTTAGCCCGAGGCGATACCTGTATCATGCTTATTTAGCCTATATGTCAGCGCATGGCCTGGGAAAACCAGTATCACTGACACGCTTTGGTACTGATATGCCAGGAGCTATGGCGGAATACGGAAAGGAGTATAAGCGGGCTAAATGCACTAAAGGCCCGGATAAAGGGCGAGTGATAACAAATGTTCTGTTAGATGATGATGCTGATGGCTGGTTGCCAGCAGCTACAGGGATTAACGACAGAACATAATACGAAATTTATAAGCTGAAACGTAAAGGTAGACGGTTGGTAGACAGATTCACTTAACCCTCTACCAACCATCTACCAATTAATATTTTGAATTATAAAGATATTTTCAATGTGGTAGAGAGGTAGACAGTTATTTCTATATTCCTAAACCACGGGGGGTATATAAAAAACAGATAGTTAAGGGGGCATTTTTTAAATTTCTCTTTTAACTGTCTACACTGTCTACCATTTAGTAAAAATCATTAATTATCAATGTATTAATGCGGTAGACCGTTGGTAGACAGTTTGCAGATTGTTTTTTTGTTATGTGTTAATAACATTAAATAAATCAATCAATTATATCGGTAGACAGTTGGTAGACAGTTGTAACGATGGGGCAAAGCATGACTAAGCTGACCATTAACAGAAAACCAAAAGGTATTTACGGCACGCCGCAGAAAACGACGCAGGCGGCACAGGAGCAGGATAAAACCACATCGGCGCATAAAGTGATGCCCGGTAACCAGAAAGCGCAGCAGAAGCCTACAGGGGCGACACCGTGGCGGCATATGACCAAACGCCAGCGCAAAAACCGCAGGCGCGTTAACCGCCTCACTGAGTTGTGGCCTGACTTATTCAGCCGGGAAGCACTGAAGCCGCTTAAGGTGGGGATATTCGACGACCTGATGCAGGATCTCGCCGTCAGGGGGCTGGCATTCGGGCCAGGGGCATTGCGTGCGACGCTGGCATCTTATGCGCAGTGTCCGCGCTATTACCGCGCCTTAATGGCTGGTGGGGTACGCTACGACCTGAAAGGCCAGCCGTGCGGCGAGGTGACACCACAGGAACAACAGGACGCAGAAACGCGGCTGGTGGCGCTGAATGAGAAGCGCAAACGCCAGCGCCGGGCAGCAAAGGAGACAATAGGCGCATGATTCACGACAGCAAAGCGGAAGCACTGGAAGCGCGTGGTCTGTACCGGAGAGCGGCGGCGCGGTGGGCTGAGGTCATCATGCTGGCGAATGATGACAAGGCACGGGAACAGGCGGCAAAACGTCGCGCGGAATGTATCCACAAGGCAGCACGCCCACCAGCAAGGCAGGATAATTTCGGGGAGATGCGCGAAACCATCAGCCGGGCACATGCCGGGATGGGATTACATCAGCCCAATGGTGAGGCATTCAGGAAATACCAAAAAAAGAACAATTGTAGTCAGTAACAGAGGATGGGATTCTCTTGGTTTTTTGTTGATGCTTTCTGAGGAAATCTACTACGTTGCTGAGCAGATGAATATTCAATTGCATCTGGGTTCCTGATAAGATTAATCTGAATATTTTCATTTGGAATAGGGATATGAATAAAACTTTAATTGCAACATTAGTCGGTATAGTAATGTTAACCGGATGTGGGCCAGAAGAGTTAACTCCAGAACAGAAACAGGAAGTAGCTGCTCTTAAAGCTGAACTGTCGCAAACGGAAGGTGAAATATCAGCAGCTAAGGAAGTTGACCAGCAGTTTTCTGGTGGGTTGATAAAAAATCTGACAACAGCAAGACTGGAAATATTAGGAACTAATAAAGCGCTTTTGGAACAGCGTATTAATGCTATTGAATCAGGTGCCAAAATTGATGTTGTTGTATCTGGAGTAAAACCTGATCCTGAGCTTGCGGCTTCAATTAAAACTGAAATTGACAGCTTAGATGCAAAAATCAACGAAGCCAAAGCTGATGCTCGTCAGTATAGTGGTGGTCTGATAAAGGTACTAAAATTATCTACTGTTGCCACTGAAGAGCAGACCATGGCAATGTTGCAGCAAAAGTACCTCACAGCCAAGTATGGCCTCGCTGAAGTTAAGCTGGCATCAGTACAAGCTAATGACGCAAAAAACAGTACTGAAACGGAAGTAACAGCCAAAAATTCCCAAGAGCAACTTCCTTTACTCCCGCCAGCGGATGGTCCGTTTGGCTTAGAAGCCGGTCTTACACAGAAAAACATCGAAGATATGATCGGTGCTAAGCTCAAGCCACTACCAGACAGTGTGAATCTGTATACTTCTGATAAATTACCGAAGCAAAACGCAGATTTTGAAATGTATGGTTTGCTGATCTCCCCGAAAGCTGGTTTATGTCAAATACGGGCTTTAGGAAAAAATATTGATACTGATAGCTATGGATTGGCTCTTAAATCCAAGTTTGAAGAATTGAGTAATTCTTTAAGTTCTCTGTATGGAAAGGCTGATACTACAGACTTTTTGCTGGCTGGTTCAATTTGGAAAGATCCTCAGGACTGGATGAGGGGGCTAAACAAAAAAGAACGCTTCTTATCTGCTACATGGAAGGGAACAAAAGAAATACCATTAAAAAACAATATTGATACTATATCTATTGAGGCCAGAGCGAACAATTCCACTCAGGGATATGTCTATCTGCAGTACTCATTTACAAATGACGAAATTTGTCAGGCAGAAATTGAAGGGGCGAAAAAAAGTTCCCTTTAAACAATCCGTGCAAAGCCCCTTAGTAAGGGGCTTTTATATATTAATGTTCAACGTGGGGGATTAGATGAAAGATAATCTAGCAAAACTAATTGAAAATACTTTAAAAGATATTCTATTAGCTAATGCTGCTCTAACATTCATTTTTGCAATACCAATGGCTATTATCAGTAGGCATGGGATGGGCATCACAATCTGGTTTATAACTGTGCTCATTGCACCTGCTCTGTGTGCAGTAGGTGCATGGCTTGTATCTCGAACATCCGGCCATGCTGAGGAGTTCTTTCATCGTCGGTGGGCTAAGCGAATTTATGTTTTTTATACTCTTGCGGCTGCCGAGTTTTTGCTTGTGTACTCAATCGCGCAAATAATGAAAAATCTGATGAAATAATTAACAAGTTATTATCATGGAGCTTGTGGCTGTTAACCTGCAGTGAGGCGACAATCGTGTATTTATAAAAACTTCCCCTTTTCACTCCCCGCAGCTTCTTCTGCTATTGCCTTTATGTTTGCATGCACCAACATCTGCCATACCTTTGCAGAAAAATCAGAGCATTCAGTGCCGAAGGTTGGTTTATTGATGCTTTTCGTTTCATTTATTGCAATTGTCTCTGGTATCATTTCAATTTGTGCAATAATTGCAATTATTGTCATTCAGAAGGGATCATCATGAAAAATCACGGAGTAAAGCCAGTTTTACTTTCCCGGAGGCAGATCGAAGCCCTGCAACGCATCCAGGACGAAGAGCGTCAGAAATCTGTGCTTGGTGTGGCACCGTCGATTCATGTTATCGCCCGGCAACTGATGGATAAGGCACTTAAAGAGGTGAGACTGTGAAATTAAATATCAGAGTGGATAAACGCCAGCTATGGCAGAAAAAAGAGAACAGCGAGGCATTCAGGGCGTTGCTGGTGGAAAATCTTCAGCACCGGTTCAGTGGAGAGTTGCCTGATGCTCTAGGGAAGAAACTGGAATCCCTGACGGTGGAAATTGGCGATTATGGCTTTGTTGATGTTGAAAGCACGACTGCCAACACAGAAATCGTAAAACAGGTCGTCAATGATGTAATGAAAACCACGCTTAGCCAGCCATCCTGGCGCAACTGAATCAGTAAGGGGCGGTTATTGCCCCTTTCCTCCATACCCACAACGCATTCCCTTTCCGCATGAAATTATTTTTTATCGTATACGCATGAGGTGAGCTACATGTTGATGAGTAAAGCCGAATACGCCAAATACAAAGGCGTAAGCCGCCAGACAGTTTACGACTGGATCGAGAAAGGCGAAGTGATCATGTCTGGCAAAAAAATTGATGTGGAGGCGACAGAGCAGCGGAACAGCCCACCGGCACAAGGGAAAGACACCGTTTCTGAAATGTGGCCAGAAAGAACGCTGGAAATGACGTGGGGCGAATTCTGGAAAGCAGTTAAGGCCAGAGACGGTAAAATTCCTTCGCCAGTAACGGACGATGACATACAGCAGCGTGTGCTGTATGCAGCCGGGGAATTAGGCTGGGAAGTGCTCTTTCTTGATGATGGTGCTATCTGCCTTGAGGATGATGAAGGGCAGCATTACTTTGAAAAATACAATTTGCGAGGTAATGCCAGGCTGGCAATTCGTATGCTACGTTGCGAACTCTGCTATGTTGCAGGTGATTATCCCGATGAACTGGAATCATGGAGTGAAGCCGGGCTAAACGCCCTGGCTGAATGGGAAAAATCAGACCATCAATGACATCAAAAAGTGTCAAGTTGAGCAGCTTGCCAGGTTGACACTTTACACTCTGAACGCGAAAAAGTGTCAACCTCGCTGTAAACCCCGCCGTTACTGGCTTTGCGCCAGATTTACCTCGTCAAAAAGCCGAAAAAATCGCGAAAAGTGTCAAGTTGCCATGCTCAGAAATGCTAAGGTTTGATAAGGTTTTTCGCGAAAAAGTGTCAAGTGTGTCAACCTGCGATGTTAAGATTTGTTAAGGTCTTAAGCCGGAAAGTGTCAACCAGCCCCTAAGATTTCCTAAGGTGTAAATCATGACCATCACCGAAGCCGATATGCTGGAGATGATCCGCAGCATTGCCGAAATCAAACAACCAGCAAGCAAAATTAACAGGTGTTCAGCGCCTGTTTCCGTTGTGCTGCAACAGGAACGCCACCAGCATGATGATGTGAGGCCGTATCAGTGGCGGAAACCGGACAGGCCACGACGGTGAGCGGAGCGTTACGGTAAGTCAACAGCCAAGCCAAACATTAAGCCTACGGGTAAGGCTTTTTGTTGATGCTGATGTTGCGAGCTTTTACTTATGTTCATGTAAAATGGGATAGCGTGGGATGGATATGAGCGTGCGTAACATTCCTTTGATATGCGTAAATATTTAGTCTCGTAAGAAGTTTGTAACGGTTGCAAAACAGAAAGTGGTAGGTTAATCATTTTTAATGAAAAGGAGATGTATGTGAATATTTTTGCAGAGTATGCACAAGAATTTGCAAAAAAAGATGATGTGAATAAATATTATACTCCTTCAACTCCTATATCTAATCCTGAGTATTTAAAGGGGAGAGATACTGAAGTGAGAAGTATTTTAGATAATTTAACGGTTCCTGGTAGGCATTGTATGATATATGGTGATAGAGGAATCGGAAAGAGCTCATTAGCTAATGCTACAGTTATTGGTGGCAGGCAATACAACGTACTTTTAGGTGAGTATTTTAATGTGAAGTGTGATACTAACACTAAATTTAAAGATATCGTCTCTGAATGTGCAATATTTATCTCACAAAACCCGGAAAAGTATAAGGAAGAGAAAGTAATAAAGGCAGGCTTATCTGCAAAGTTTTTTAGTTTCTTTACTGGTAACGTGGGTTATGAAGAAAAAATAACTATAGAACGAGATGAAATAACTCCTCGAAAGGCAGCAGCGACTATTGGAATAATTCAGGGGGTTCTCGTTATAGATGAGTTTGATGTATTAGAAGACGATATAAAGAAAGCTGTTGCAGAGTTTATAAAGCAGTTGAGCGATTTTAATTCGAAATTGAAAGTATTGCTTGTGGGAATTTCTAAGGATGGTAAAAGCCTTACGGCAGGGCATGAATCTGTTAATAGATGCCTGCATGAGGTTTGTCTGGGAGGGGTTGATGAAAAGCATCTGTTAGAAATAATCAGTCTGGGAGAAAAGGGATTAGGACTAAGGTTTGACGATGAAATTAAAAATCAAATAGTTGATATAAGCAATGGCTTTCCATATTTTACTCACCTCCTTTGCAAGGAGGCTGCTGAGGCTGCCATTGTTGATTCAAGCAAAGTTATTAATTCTGAAATCTTCCATAAATCAATTGAAAAATCAGTTGAGAATGCTGAAGGTAGGCTAAGAAGAGAGTATGAGGATGCTGTTCGTTCATCTAAAACAGATGTGTACAAAAAAATTCTATATTCAGCGTCAAAGTTTAAAAATGAGGAGTTTGGCGTTAAAGAATGGATAAACCAGATATATCAAGATACTGGAGAGAGATATAACAACCAAAGTATGAGTAACTATACAGGACGCTTAATTAAAAAGGATTTTGGAGCGACAATAAAAAGACTGGGTAGAGGCGTGTATAAGTTCACCGATCCAAGGATGCCGAGTTTTATTCGATTGGCGAATATGTGATATTGAAAGCCATTATAAACAGAATTTTATTGTTACTCCTAAACCACCTCTCGATGAGGTGGTTTTTTTAATGTATTCATGATTTAATTTTCAAACCATAATCCTTAGAACAGATAGTTTTCTTACCTAACCAGTTATTGAATCTATATAATCATTTCTGTAGAGGCATCAATTCATTTCACACAAACACTCGGGTCGCCTTCTTCACATCTCCACCACCAACATTATTAGATTTAATCTCCATTATGTGCAGCGTCACTCGGTGCATCGCCACATATCATCATGGCCTACATTCTTGACGTTCAGAAATTCTGCACAAGGTGAGCACTGCTGGTGTCATAACAGTGTAGTCGGTGGAGAGGAGGCGGGAAAATCGTTGTAGCCATGGCTGTCCGGGACTGCCCGCCTCATCAAATTTGTACCCTCGCGAAATTAAAAAATACTTTACGCTAGTAGTTATCCTTGGGCATCCACCAGCCTTTCATCATTGAGTGCTGGTGAGGTTGAGACTCGAAGAAAAAGAGTGCTAGAGAGTCGATTTTTGCACAGTTTGGGATAAGGGAAAATTTATTGGGGGTACTTTTGGGGGTATCTATAAAAATGCAATATGAAAATATCATTAAACATCAATGTATTTATTGTTTGTGTTTTGTTCCTATTATCGCACCATTTAAATCAATAAGTTACACATCACTAATACCTTCCTTATTTTTTATTGGGACAGATTTGGGACCGATGGGTTCAGGATCGAATCTATTTACCGTGCGTGTTCGGTAAGGTGATTAGGTGCGAGGTGAGCATATCGACGAACCATTTCGAGAGTTTCCCATCCGCTCATTTTT
>Ga0129312_1001266_pt1 | contig 15358 bp, 13 predicted proteins | sample O827metagenome_FD_94434 | JGI IMG/M metagenome (GOLD analysis project Ga0129312, IMG submission 94434) | Orangutan group fecal microbial communities from Wisconsin, USA - O827 metagenome | ecosystem: Host-associated > Mammals > Digestive system > Large intestine > Fecal | place: USA: Wisconsin... | reverse complement strand
TTATAGGTCACATCCTCGATGACATAGTGGGGATGGCGTAACGGAAACTCTATCTCGTGGCTCTTCATGGTGAACTGACGACGCACACCGCGTGGCAACGTCTTGAAAGCAGAATAGTGGGCTGACTCATCGGTGGCCCCTACGTTGCTAATCATATTCTTCACAGGCATGACAGATAGTCCGGAATTGAACAACATCGATGCCCAGAAGATGGTCTCAAACTGAGGAACACCCGAACTGCGATGCAGTTGACAGGTGCGGATGAAGTCTTTCTTTATCTTGCGACGCTTGATGAGGTTGCGCAAGAGTTGCATATCATATTTGTCGTCCATAAACGTATAGTGCTCATCCCACTGGTTGACCACACGACTCCACGATGCCCAGCCCCAAATGGAGAAGGCTGAAGTGAAGAAATAGTCGTTGGGCACGTTGGGTGTGACCTCGTCCATGTTGTAACCGGCAACCATGGTAATACGCTCATCGTGCTCATATCGGTCGAGCATCTCCTTGCAGAAACGGAAGAAAGAAACGGTCGGTACGACATCGTCCTCTAATACAATACACTTGTCGGCAAGCGAGAAAGCCCACCGGTGGGATGTGAATCCTGCTGTCATGCAACCCAAGTTATGTTCCTGATAGTTGCGGTGTACATCACAATCCCAGTCTATTTCTGCCACTACCTCACGACATGCCATGATGGCAGGAAGGTCCTTCTTGTTGCGAGGACCGTCTTGAAAGAGAAACAAGCGAGTGGGGCGTGCCTTACGTACTTGTTCAAATACCACTCTCAAACTGTCGGGACGGTTGAAAAACAGCATGAGAACGGCAACGTCTGTCTGTGCGGGATACTTCATAATCGATGTTGTTTGATTTGTATGATGGTTCGATAGAGTTTGATAACAGGTCGGCTGAGCAGCGGAGGCAATGCCCATACCACACGGTCGTAGAGCGGAATGCCTGCCGGCAGTGTGCCGATGGCCTTGATATAGTAGTTGTGGCGGACCTCCATGTGTCCGTCGCAGATGAATTTCTCGTATTCCTTCAACTGGTGAAGCACAAAGGCGCTGTGCAGTTCAGACCATTGCGGGGCAAGCGTTTGACGCAGCAGACGGTCGTAAAGCATCTCGCGTTCCAGAGTGCGGCGCCGTGTGTTGGGCACGCCCAGCGTATAGCGATAGACGCAATCGGTGATGAACCACACCCTGGGGCGCTTCATCAGCACCATCACCTGCATCAGTTTGTCCTCACCCTCAATGATGTCGCGCGGTGTGTCGAGGCATCCTTCCAAGATAGTACGGCGGAAAATGGCTGCCCACAGCACGGGAAACCGATTCTTGCCGGCTATGATGGCACGCACCAAATCGGTGGGATTGACCTCACCCTGATAGACCACAGGCGACTGAATGCCGTTGTGGGTGCAGAAGGTGGCTATCACTTCATCGGCTGAAGTCTGGCTAATGGCATCGTAGAGTGTGCGAAGGGCACCCGGAAGAAGCTCGTCATCGCTATCCACAAAAACGATATACTCGCCTTGCGCTTGCTCCACACCATAGCGGCGGGCGGCTGTCACACCTTGATTAGGCGTGTGGAACACCCGAAGGCGGGCATCGCCAGAGAGTTGGTCGCACAGGTCGCCCGACCCGTCGGTACTGCCGTCGTCAACAGCCACAACCTCTATATCGTCCATATCTTGGGCGAGCAACTGGCGGAAACAGCGTTCGATGTATTCCACCTTATTATATATAGGTACGATGACGGATATTTTCATGCCTGATGATGTTTATGTGTGACATAGTGCAGACACTCGTCGAGTATCTGTGCATGGGCGAGTTTCATGACGACAAGATAGAGTATGCCTGCCACAACAACGCGCGCCAACAGCAGAAGCGGGGCGATAGTCATCCACGATGTGGCATAATGGGTGGCTATCATGACAAAGGCTGCGGCAAAGAAAAACGGTGTGAGGTCGGCAAACACCTGCATGAAGCGAAGGCCTGTCAACCGATGAACTGCCATCTGCCAAACCCCCAACCATACGATATTAAACACAGTGTAGGCTGCTACCATGTGCAGTACGCCCATGTGGCTGAGGGCTATGATGATGCCCAGTTGTATGGCTATCTGCAGAATGTTGAGCCACATGTTGATATCTGAACGTCCGTGACTGATCACGAGATTCTGATAGAGCGTGTAAAACGGCATGAAGGCGCCGCCAATGCAAAGAATCTGTAAGATGGGTACAGCATCAAGCCATCCTTCACCAATGGTGGTCACAATAAATTCGCGACTCACCAACGAGAGACCCAATAGGGCGGGAAAGGCGAAAAAGGCTGTGAAGCGCAGCATTTTGCGGAAGATACGGATCTCGCGTTCCTGCTCGTTGCGGATTTCCACCAATACAGGTTGAGCCACCTGCATCACGGTATTGCTGATGAGCGAATGGGCCATCGTGTTCCATTTGCTGGCTTGAAAGAAGTTGCCCGTAGTGCGCATGCCCAACATATTACCGAAGATAACGGTCAACATATTGTTGCTAACGGTGGTGATGACCATCGTGACGAGGATTTTCATACTGAAACTGAAGGTCTGGCGAATGGGCGTGAAGTCAAAATCAAACGTCGGACGCCACTTGATGAAGAACAATCGACCTAATACCAATACCAGACTGTTGACAACCTGTTGGGCAGCTATACTCCAATAGGTCATCCCTGCCAGTGCCATACTGATGGCGGTGATGCCCGAAATGATAAGGGCGGCTATAGAAACAATAGCCATCTCGCGCTGCATCATATTCTTGGTCATGTAGGCATTCATAGAGATGCCAAACGAAGAAATGAAGAACGACAGAAAGACCACGCGCGACAGCACCGTCAACTCTGGTTGATGGAAGAAAAGGGCAATGAGCGGAGCACAGAAGAATAATACACCGTAGAGGCAGGCACTCATCAGCACGTTGAACCAGAATACCGCATTGTAGTCGCGATGTTGCGGCGCTTTCATGTTGACAACGGCAGTGGAGAAGCCGCTCGACTGTAAATTGCCGGCAATGAGCGAGAAGATACTCAATACACCCACCAAACCGTAGTCGGCTGGAGAGAGCAGACGACCGAGAAAGATACCGAAAAAGAGGTTGAGCAGTTGCGTTGTGCCACTGTTCAGCGCTCCCCACATGAGACCCTTGGCGGTCTTGTCTTTCAGTGATTCTGCCATGTCGCGTCGGTTTTATTATGCAAAAATACGCATAATTGTTTTAAGTTCAAAATATTTATAGTACTTTTGTCCTATAATATAAGGCAATGACTATGCAACAAATCACAGATATCAAAGAACTGCGAAGTTTGCAGATGGGAATACTCGACGACGTCGATCGATTCTGCAACACACATCACCTGCGCTATTCGCTATCGAGCGGAACGCTCATCGGTGCGGTGCGACATGGGGGATACATACCTTGGGACGACGATATTGACATCTATATGCCGAGAGAAGACTATGAGCGTTTCCTTGCCAGCTATGCTGATCAGGAAGGACGATATCGGGTGCTCGATCCCAACAAGGAGCCGCATTATTATTATACCTTTGCCAAAGTGGTCGATCAGCGCACACGTATGGTGGAGAAAGAAACAAAGGGCTACGAGATTGGCGTATATATCGATGTGTTTCCCGTGGATTATGTGACGGATGATATGAAGCGGCGGCAACGGGTGTTCAAATGGAAAAAACTGCTCTACAAAATACGCCGTTGCAAGATTTCAAACGACAATCCGCTCCATTCGCAACTTGCCTATTGGGTCTATCGGCTGTTGCCCATATCTGTGTCGATGATAGAACGATGGATCAGACAACTTATCGTGCTTAAAACGCCTACGGCAACACTATGCAACATGACCGAGGCGGGACCGAAGATGAAGGGATGTTTCCCCGCAGAAGATATGGCTACGGTGGTTGATATGCCGTTTGAAGACCGTACCTACAAGGCGATGGTGGGATATCGCGACTATCTGGAACATACCTATGGCGACTATATGGCTCTCCCGCCAGAGGACCAGCGCGTCACCCACAAGTTTGAAGCCTATTGGTTGTAATACCCTTATGTCGGTGGTCGATGGATGGTCGATCAGTTAACTATCGACCACCAGCAATCTATTATACCACAGATGGTTATCGTGATGGGTGGTCGAGTGGTCGAAATTTTTAGAAAAACTGAATTTTATGTGCTTCTCTCTTTACGCGTTGGTAAAGACTGAAAGGCGTAAAGGGTCAGTTGCTGTATCTGCTGATGAGATTCATGCCCCAGTCATAGACTTGGTCAATATGGGGCGCAGGGATGTTGTGCTCATGTATCAGCCGATGGATAATGGCAAGACCATAAGGGAAATCTTCTGTGAAATAACGGCTGTGAAAGTCGGGGATATAGGTAGTGCCGACTTTTTCCATCGGTGACATAATGCCCTTGAAGGCTGCTATCGACTGTAGTTTGTGAGTGAGCGATGGTGCATCGGTACTCTCGTAATAATCGAGAATGGTGGGGATGGCACCCGGTGTCACATGCAACTTGTCGAGCAATTGCATGAACTCGGCATCCATCGCTATCAGTAGTGATGAGGCATTGTCAGTCCAGTTGGAATAAAATTCTGGTATGCTTTCGTAGGTGATGCCCTCTTGCCAGTTGTGCCACAGGTCGTAAAGACGTGAGGTGTGGAGCAATGGATTGCTGTTGGTCAGACTGGCTTCGTAGTGGGATGCCAATAGATGTGTGGGGCAATGGAATAGTTGTTGTATCTCGCTGGCAATGCGGTTGGCATCTTCTCTACTTGCCCTTTCTACGGCAAGATTCAGCGACGACTTGTAACCCAACAGGTGGGCACTGTGTCCATAGACCTCAGTACGGGCGATGAAGGGCACACGCTGAAAACCAAAAAGGGGAGTGGTGGAAGGAAGAAGTGACATGGCTTCGAAAAAGAAACCTGTGCTGCTGACGATACTTCCCACGGGGATGCCGGGGCGGAGAACGTCGCGCAGTTCGCTTAACACACTTCTGATGGCAAAACCTGGTTGGGCAAGAAGTAGCATATCTGCCTGCGGTACCACATCGGAGGCTGTGGAACTGATGATGGAAAGTTGTCCTTCAAGGGTTGTCCCTTCAGGAGTCGTGATGTGGAGGGTATGGCTCCAGCGTTCGGGATGACGGGTGAGTAGAGTGACCTCACAGCCGTTGGCAGCCAGAAAACCAGCCACTACATGTCCGAGATTGCCACCGCCACAGATACAGATGCGTTTCATTGTGCGAGAATATGGAATGCTTCGATGAGCCGGTCGTTATCTTCGGTAGCGCGTACCGACAGGCGGATGAAGTTGCGACCCTTGAGTCCGTTCTTCGAATCGCAGTCCTTGATCATGATATTGAACCGCGACAGGAGTTGCTTGGTCAGTTCGGCAGAAGAATAGCGGTCGGTCACCTGACAGCAGAAGAAGTTGGCTTGTGTGGGCAACACACGCAGATAGGGTATCTGCTGAAGCAACTTACCGAAGCGGTCGCGCTCGGCAATGAAACGGTGGCAGGCTGCCATATAGTCTTTCTCGTATTTGCCGAATATCTGCATGTAGAACTCGCCAAACGAGTTGATGTTCCAGATGCTGACATCGCGCTTGATATACTGGATGAGGCTGCTGTCGGCAGATGCCAAGATGCCTAAGCGCAGTCCGGGAACACCATACGATTTGCTGATGCTCTTCACTACGATAAGACCATCGTACTGCTCCAACAGGTCGTTGCGCAATAGGGTATTGTGCTCGAAATCATCGCTGAAATCCACAAACGACTCGTCGATGACCAGTCGGATATGTTTTTGTTTGGCCCACTCGATGAGTTGCAGCAAACCATCCATTGGGATGAAATTGCCAGAAGGGTTGTCGGGATTGATGAGCAACAGATTGTCGATGGGATGCTCATCATAGAAGTTGATGAGGTCGTCGGCAGTATATGATAAGGTCTGTGGGTCGGGCTGATAAGCCACAACCTGTTCGGGTTGCAGGCGGTGGGGATATTCCTCAAAGGTGGGATAGACCACACCGATGCGTCCTTCCACATGTTCCATCATGCTCTTGATGAGTTCGGCAGCACCGTTGCCCACGACAACATACTGTTGGCGGATGCCGAAATACTTGCCGGCAAGAAGTGAGTTGACAAACATACCCGATGGGTATTCGGTCAGTAGCGTGTCGAAATTGGCACGCAACTCATCTTTCATGCGAGTGGTGGGGAAGTAGGGATTGACCAGATAGCAATAGTCGAGCATCTTAGGGAAGCGCCAGTGACCACCATAGCGATAGTTGAAACGATGGAGCATCTCGTCGCCTTCGGCAAAAATGGTCTCGGCAATATCCAAATCTTGAATATCGTCTATCTCGTACCACTTCTCGTTGCCGATGGGTAAAGCCTTGAGCTCGGCATTGTCGAGAAGGGTGATGACGCGCAACACTTGCTCGTAATACTCGTTGTTGCCTAATGCAGAACAGTAGGCTTCAAGGAATGGCACGTATTTATGGCATGAGAACTCGCGCGAGAACTTATAGATATTGACCGTCTTGTAGTATTGGTCAACATCGGCATAGTTGAAGGCTTTCTTCGGCACGAAGTTCACAATGTTGTGATCGCTATCCATCCTTACCATCGTACCGTCCATCCATGTCTCGTATTTGGCAACGAGGGCAAGGTTGGGGTAGGGGTTGTCGAGAATCATTCGGAACAACTGGTCGCTGAAAATGAGGTCGCTCTCGATGAGCAACGTGTCGTCTTCAGTCATCTGTTGCTTCACCATCGACAAGGAATAGATATTGTTGGTCTTGTCGTAGATGGGGTTCTCGGCATATTCGATGTTGAGGCGTCCGTCGTATCGGTGGCCGATATACTGGCGCAATTCATCGCCTTTATAACCCACCACGATGATGACGCGAGTGAGCGACAGCGTGGCAAGTTGACCGAGTAAACGGTCGATGAGGCGCACACCATTGACAGACACCATACATTTGGTGTTGTCGCGGGTCAGTTCGCCAAGTCTGCGGCCCATGCCAGCCGCCAGGATGATAGCCTGCATCTGTGGAGTATTAGGGAGTGTTGATAGAGATTATTGGGCAAGCCAAAGTGGGATTATCCCACCTGGCTGCCTGGTTTAACGTCTTTGCTGGTAGTAACCACGCTGAGACTCTCGTCGAAATCAACGGCAGAGAGTATCATGCCTTGGCTCTCGATACCCATCATCTTGCGTGGTTCGAAATTGGCTACAAAGAGGATGCGCTTGCCGATAAGGGCGGCAGGGTCTTCGTAGAATGCGGCAATGCCACTGAGGATGGTGCGGTCGGTGCCTGTTCCGTCGTCGATAGTAAACTGAAGGAGCTTCTTCGACTTCTTCACTTTCTGGCAGTCTTTGATGAGGCCGACGCGGATGTCGAGCTTCTCAAAGTCTTCAAACGATACGTTGTCCTTGATGGGAGCGGCTTTATAGGCTGCTGCCTTGTTGGCTTTCTTGGTGGCTTCGAGCTTGTCGAGCTGCTTCTGAATGACATCGTCTTCAATCTTTTCAAACAGCAGTGAAGGCTCGCCCAGTTGATGGCCTGCCTCAAGCAAATCGGTAGAACCGAGCTGTTCCCAGTCGAATGAGGTGATATTGAGCATATCGCGCAGCTTTTTACTTGAGAATGGCAGGAACGGTTCGAAGGCGATTGCAAGGTTGGCTACCAGTTGGAGAGATATGTTGAGGATGGTTTCCACACGTTTCATATCTGTCTTGGCAACCTTCCATGGTTCGCAGTCGGTGATGTATTTATTGCCGATGCGTGCCAAGTTCATAGCCTCTTTCTGTGCTTCGCGGAATTTGAACTGGTTGAGCAATGCCTCTACGCGACCTTTCACGTCCTTGAATTCTTCCAATGCCTGGCGGTCAACATCCTGCAGTTCGCCACAGGCAGGTACTACGCCACCCCAGTATTTCTTGCTGAGTTGTAGCGCACGGTTGACGAAGTTGCCATAGATAGCCACCAACTCGTTGTTGTTGCGGTCTTGGAAATCCTTCCAAGTGAAGTTATTGTCTTTGGTCTCTGGTGCATTGGCAGTCAGTACATAGCGCAGCACATCCTGTTTGCCAGGCATATCAACCAAGTATTCGTGCAACCATACAGCCCAGTTGCGTGAGGTAGATATCTTGTCGTTTTCCAGATTCAGGAACTCATTGGCTGGCACATTATCGGGCATGATGTAGCCGCCGTGGGCTTTCATCATAACGGGGAAGATAATGCAGTGGAATACAATATTGTCTTTTCCGATGAAGTGGATAAGGCGGGTGTCTTTGTCTTTCCACCATGTTTCCCAGTTGCCCCAGCGTTCTGGTTCTTTCTCGCAGAGTTCTTTGGTGTTGGAAACATAGCCGATGGGGGCGTCAAACCATACATAGAGCACCTTACCGTCGGCTCCTTCGATGGGAACGGGAATACCCCAGTTGAGGTCGCGTGTCATGGCGCGAGGCTGGAGATCCATGTCGAGCCATGATTTGCATTGTCCATAGACATTGGGACGCCACTCTTTGTGCTCTTCCAGAATCCACTGTTTCAGCCAGTCCTGATATTTGTTGAGGGGAAGATACCAGTTTTTGGTTTCTTTCATCACAGGTGTAGAACCGCTGATGGTCGATTTTGGATTGATAAGTTCCAGGGGCGACAGGTCGCGTCCACATTTCTCACATTGGTCACCGTATGCTCCTTCGCTGTGGCAATAAGGACATTCGCCGGTAACGTAGCGGTCTGCCAAGAACTGTTTGGCTTCTTCGTCGTAGAGTTGTGTAGAGGTTTCCTCGGTCAGTTTGCCTTCGTCGTAGAGCTTGCGAAACCATTCTGCTGCAAACTTATGGTGTGTTTCCGAGGTGGTGCGGCTATAGATGTCGAATGAAATGCCGAACTCTTGGAATGAGTCTTTAATCATTTTATGGTAACGATCTACCACGTCCTGTGGGGTAATGCCTTCTTTGCGGGCACGGATAGTGATGGGCACACCATGTTCGTCGCTACCACCGATAAACATCACATCTTCTTTTTTCAGTCTCAGATATCTTACATAGATGTCTGCAGGTACATAAACTCCTGCCAGGTGACCGATGTGCACACCGCCATTGGCGTAGGGCAGTGCTGCTGTCACCGTTGTTCTCTTGAATTTCTTGTCTGCCATTATATAATATGTTATTTTAATGCAAAGGTACGATTAAGTGAGCGAAATACAAAAGAAAATTCCATTTTCTTTTGTATTTCCGAACGTGAGTACCTTAGACGCATCGCGTCAAAGGTAGTGTAAACCGAGCGAAATACAAAAGAAAAAAATCCATTTTCTTTTGTATTTCCGAACGTGGAGTAAAAGAAAACCGCCTGTCGGCAGGAATCTATATCCTATCGGCAGGCGGTGATGTTATGTGAGCGTTTCTCTTACAGGGTATCGAGCGAAAGACCTTCTTTGGGCAGTTTCTTATAACTCTTGCCGTTGATGGTGATGTCGGTCGAATTGTTGGCCTTGAAGATGTGACCAGTGGTTTGAACATGAATGTCGTTGAGTGTCACACCTTTCGTGTGGTTGACTACGATACCTTCTTTCACGTTGTTTACTTCAAGATCGCGGATGTTGATATTGCTAACTGGCATCTCTGGCAGACCGTTGAAATAGGCTGCACGGCGAGCAGTGCGACAGATGACATGCTGGATGTCGATATTGCGGAAGCATGGTGTGGTTTCGTCAACCTTGAATACAGGCACACTCTGCTGCTTCTTCTCGTCGCCATCGGTTAATGCTTCAACGGCAGACTTGCCACCATAATAGAGGTCGAAGGTGATGACGTCGGTCTGAATGTCGAACATAGACATGTCGCGGATATAGATATTTTCAACCACACCGCCACGACCACGGGTGCTCTTGAAGCGCAGACCTACATCGGTGCCGAGGAACTGGCAGTCGCTGACCATGATGTTTTTCACACCACCGCTCATCTCGCTACCTACTACGAAACCGCCATGACCTTTGAATACGGTGCATCCGCTGACGATAACATTCTCACAAGGAATGCCACGCTTGCGACCATCGGCATCCTTTCCGCTCTTGATGCAGATACCATCATCGCCTACGTCGAAGGTGGAATTGACAATCAAAGCATTCTTGCAAGATTCCAAATCAAGGCCATCGCCGTTTTGTGCATACGATGGGTTGCGTACCAATACATCTTCGATGAGTACATTCTCGCACATCAACGGATGGATATTCCAGGCAGGAGAGTTCTGGAAGGTGACACCTTTCAACCATACATTCTTGCAGCTCACCAGGCTAATCATCACAGGACGAAGGAAACGCTTCATAGCATTCCATTCGGCTTCGCTCGATGGAGTGGCTGGCACGTTCATATTGGCATTGTTGTCAGCATTGAGTGCACCTTCGGTAGGAAACCAATAGTCGGCACGCTTGAAAGCACCACCACGTGAGGTAATGGCTTTCCACTGGGCTTCGGTCACCTTTTGTTTCTTCAAAGGACGCCAAAACTCACCATTTCCATCAATGGCACCTTGACCGGTAATAGCTACATTGGTGAGGTTGTTGCCTGAAATAGGCGACTGGCAACGACGGGTGTCGAGGCCTTCAAATGAAGTATGGATAAAAGGATAGAGGGCATCGTCTGGTGAGAAAAGGATGATGGCTCCTTTCTCCAAATGGAGGTTGATGTTATTTTTCAGTACGATAGGACCGGTAAACCATACGCCCTGAGGTACAGTCAGACGACCACCGCCTTTAGCAGAGAGTGCTTCGATGGCTTTGCGGAAGGCATCGGTACAGAGTGAAGAACCGTCGCCAACAGCACCGAAATCGCGGAGGTTGACTTCATTATCAGGGAATTGTGGACGTGTCACCTTATTCATCTCGAAGGGGAGATTGGTGTACAGTTCGTCGTAGTTGTCGCCACAAGCGGCATTGGCGCCCATGCTCATAAGGCAGGCGGCAACAATGGCAAATAGTTTTCTCATGTTTATAATCTGTTGTTTAGTAGATGGGTATTGTTGTTTCGTGTGCAAATTTAGCGACTATTTATCACAATACAAAATATTCGGGCGGAAAAGTCATTAATTACCTACGTATCTCACTCTAAGTGTTCGGGATGTGTTCGGGAAGTGTTCGGGATGCACTTGGAAAGAGTTCGGCATCTAACCATTTGCAGAACCATGAATTTTTTAGCATGCCTCAAATCCGCAACTAAGCCCTTCAACGTCCTTCTTGCGTCTAAACGTCCTCTCATTACTGAATTAGCAGATAAATTGAGGCTGAAATACCCACTTCTGCCTACAATATCCCCTTACCCCACAATGCGACTTGAGACAATACGCTGTATGACCCGAAAATATTCCTCCACAAGGAGTGAGTTTCTCAGATTTAATTTGTATCTTTGCCATGTCTATCGTTGGATTCTCTTGTTTGTTTTTGCAACACTAAGATAAGTGAATTCTTTGAAATGGCAAAATCCTTAGCAATAAATAGTTGCTCAGGTACTTAAAAAGTTTAATTTATAATAGTGTTGCGGAATTAAGGATAAATAAAAAGTATGATGAAGCATACTGCAATAGCAATAGCGTTAGCATTGTTCACATTGAGCAGCGCATCCGCACAGACAAAGTACAAGGAGATTGACAATGTCTCTTATGTAAGCCCCGAAGATACTTCAGTATATAAGCAGGAGCGGTGCAAGTTGGATGTATATTATCCAACTGATGCCAAGCGACCATTCAAAACCATAGTATGGTTTCATGGTGGCGGACTGACAGAGGGGCACAAAGACATACCTGGTGATTTGAAAAACCAAGGCATTGCCGTTGTTGCCCCTAACTACAGGATCTACCCGCGAGCTCACAATCCACAATATACAGAGGACGCTGCAGAGGTCGTTGCATGGGTGGTGAAGCATATCAAAGAGTATGGAGGTGATCCGAGCAAAGTATATGTCAGCGGTCACTCGGCTGGAGGCTACCTGACACTAATGCTCTGTCTAGACAAAACGTATCTCAGTAAATTTGGCGTTGATGCCGACAGCATAAAGGGATATTTCCCAATAGGCGGTCAGACTGCTACACATTATACTATACGACGCGAGAGGGGCATCTCTTTCACTTCACCAATCGTTGACAAGTACGCTCCTCTCAACAATGTCCGCAAACTTGCTACAAGGCTTGTGCTGATAACGGGCGACAGAAAGTTGGAACAGATGGGACGTTACGAAGAGAACCTCTATCTGAAATCTGTGCTTGAAGGTATCGGCAACAGTGAGATTCCCATTCATGAACTCAGCGGCTTCGACCATGGCAATGCAGGATGGCCGGGCAGAATACTGATGATGCAGTATATAAATAAGGACAAATGAACAACTATAGAATACGATGGACTGGCGGAATGACGGATCATAGCGAAGCAGGTAAGGTTCGTCATTTCAAGACCGAGCAAGGTGAGAGTTATGGCTTTTCGTATAAAGGAAAGATACATCTTGACCTTCGTAAGATAGATGCCGAGCTGCCATGTAGGATACCGATAGCCCAAATAATAGAAACTCTGGGAGTGAAATCGAACAGGACAATTTACAAGTACCTTTAGTTAAAAGGGATTACAGCGAATAGAAAATGAATTATTGGCCAATAAACAACGAATTTAGTAGTTGCTTGCTTGAAAAGACAGATTGCTTTACGAAAAAACATAAAATATTTGTATATATCATATATATTATGTATCTTTGCACCAAAATAGGAGAATTATGGAAGCAACAGTAAGAAAGTCCACCAAGCCAGCCATGCGTCGCAAGGTCATAGATATTAAGCCAGATACATTCCGTGGCTTGTCTGTAATTGCCGCCAGCCGTGGCACCAACCTGAAGCGATTCATTGAGCGTAGCCTCGATGAATTGGTTGAATCCTATGATGATGCTACCATATACAGGTATCTTCAGCAGACGGACCCGGAAGGCATGGAAATGCTCAGCGAGGACGAACAGGCAGCATTTGAGAAGAAATATGGTCTATGAAGATAAAGTTTTCAAAGAGCTTTTCCAAGGCCGTTGACAAACTGTCTGGCAAACAGCTTGGCAGTGTTCTCGATGTTATTAAGGAGGTGAAGTCCGCTGAAGGCATAGAGGATATAACTGATTGCACACGCCTAGTAGGTTACCATTCTGTTTACCGCATCCGCATCGGTAACTACCGTGCATTCTTTACCTTTCATATTGAGATTGTCGATGATGTGGTGTATTTCAGGTATCTTGTATCAAGAGGGCAGGCATACACGAAGAAAGTCGAGAAAGAATTAAAGAGACTCGACGATTAAAATATCCCACCCAGATACTGATGTTGAAGGCGTTAAAAGTTTTGAGTTGTCGTGGAAATGGGCAACATCGTTTAGAGGCTAAAGCCTCGCTGAGTATCAGCATTACCAAGGAGAAAAAGGGACTCTAGTTTCCAGAAACATCAAAGGAGTGCCGTAACGGATGGCAGCTCACTTCCTAACAAAAACAAGAAAATACGTGTTGATTTCAATGCTCCAGGCATGTTTCCCAATGGTGGATTGATATTGTTGGGTAACATGCATGGTGCTCTGGCATGGAAAATCGGACATCTCATTCCTGACTTCCGCAGACAAGAGTTCGTACACCATAGTTATATGGAGATAGTGAGCCAGCGCATCGGTCAGATTCTCTGTGGTTATGAGGATGCCAATGACTGCAATCAGCTCCGAGGTGACAGTGCCTATACATATACCAAAACAAAACAAAAGAAGAGAACCATTGCTGATTCTCTTCTTGAGGTGATCCGCTTGGGGTTCGAACCCAAGACCCCAACATTAAAAGTGTTGTGCTCTACCAACTGAGCTAGCGGATCATTGCCTGAAAGCGGATGCAAAGGTACGAAGTTTATTTGAAACCACCAAATATTTTTCTATTTTTTTTTCAATTATCTTTTATGCATGTGCCAAATATGGAGTACTTTGCGACGTATTGCAGCGTAATTTAGTATGCCGACAAATATATAAAGTGCTATGCCTGTGAGTAGGCTCGGCGCAAGTGTCGCAGCACTGAAACTTGGATAGAGACTGCCGAAAAGTGGGATGTAATATGTGCGCAGCATGACTATCAGTAGTATGGCGATGACCAATACCAGTGTATTGACGGTCAGTGTCAACAGGTGGTAAGGACGTGCCACAGTAGAAGGTCGATAACCGATGAGCAGTAGGGTGTCTATCTTTTCCGTGTTCTTTTGTAAGAGCAGGAAAATGCTGAGCAACAAGACATAGAACGCCAAGGCACTGATGAGGAGGCCAACGGCAATGACGATGCCAGTGGTAATGCGCAGAAAAAGAGCAGTGCGTGCTGATTCTGCATCGTCTGCCTCGGTTTCGTATCCTCGGTCGTCGAGGAAAGTAATGAGACGGTCGTCTGTTGGATTGTCAACGCTGACAATAAGACGTGATGGGGTGGCGCTGCGGTTGGGTGACAGCCGACGATTCATTTCGTCAATGAAGCGTTGTGGCACCAGAATGGTATTGAGCTTTTTGGAGAAGGCTACCACATGACCTGTCATCTCTACAGTTTCGTTACTACCGCGCAAAAGAAACCGGATCTTTACCATTTGTACAAGACTCTCAGAAAGTGCGGGAAGCCCTTGGCTGGTAGCAAAGCCGAAATTATAGAGGTTGAGATAGTTGCGTGGCAGAATGATGGGAATATCTGTATCGCCTGGTTGCCATTGCCAGTGAGATAAATCCACATCGATAAACTCATCGGGCACGGCTTCGAAAAACATATCGGTGGAAAACTGTACACCTAATCTTTGGCTACCTAAGGTAGCAACCACCCCAAAGCAAGATGGGGTGAAAGTTCCCACACGAGTGGCAAATGGTTGTTGGCGCATCTCCTCTATTTCTTCTGGTGAGAAGGTTGGCGCTGTGCCAGTCAACGTGCCGATAGTGTTCACGTGTTTAGCCACCACCATCTGCCCAGGTCGCATAAAACTGTCTCCACCGGAGAATATCGGAATGATATCGGTGGCAAACTGTATGGCAGCCAATACGATGGTCATGCCACACAGGTTGGCAAGTACAAAACCAGCCAACTGCCATGCATTCATTCCACGGCTGAGCAGTTTGTAGAGCAGATGATGATGGCTCTTCACGTAGTTCTGTTATTTATTCAAGTTTCGCAACTGAGGGAATTGATTGAAGTTAAAGAAGTTATCACTCCCTACGGTCGTTCGGGAAGTTAAGAGACAATAGCCTTTTGCCGTAAGACGTAGGACATTTGTCCCTTAA
>Ga0129312_1001264_pt1 | contig 15365 bp, 10 predicted proteins | sample O827metagenome_FD_94434 | JGI IMG/M metagenome (GOLD analysis project Ga0129312, IMG submission 94434) | Orangutan group fecal microbial communities from Wisconsin, USA - O827 metagenome | ecosystem: Host-associated > Mammals > Digestive system > Large intestine > Fecal | place: USA: Wisconsin... | reverse complement strand
TCTTCCTCAGCAGCTCTCCCGGATCTTCAGTTCTCCAGGGAAGATCTGCTGGAATCTTGCCTTCTTTTCTTTCGGTTTCGATGCCCCGCCATCCGACGTTTCTGCGCTTCCGTCGCTCACCTTGCCACCAGCATCCTGCTGTTCCGCAGTACTGCTGCCAGCCAGCTTCGCGGCGACTTCCTTCTCGCGCTCTTCGAGGAGCCCGAGGAGGGCGTGCATCGAGGCTTCGGCCATCTCATCCACCGGCTGCTGCAGTGTCGAGAGTGCCGGTGTCAGATAGTGTCCGATCTCGAGGCCATCAAAACCGATGACCGCGACGTCCTCCGGGACGCGTATGCCCTGATCGCGAAGCGCCCGGAGACAGCCGATCGCGATGGAGTCCGCGATGGCGAAGATCGCGTCGAACTTCGTGCCCGACTGGATCAGATCCACCGTCCGCTGATATCCATTCTCATAGGTATAGGTTTTCTGAATCGAGATCGGTCGACAGATGAGTGCCGGATCCGGCTCGATGCCATGCTTCTCGAGCGAATGCAGGTAGCCCTCGAGACGAAGCATACCGTTACTGATATCGGATTCCGCATCGCTGAGAAGCGCGATCCGCCTCCGTCCCTGCTCGATCAGGTAATCCGTCACCTTTTCAGCTTCCGCCCGGTCATCGATCGCCACATAGGAGTACTCTGCGAAGGCCTTCCGATCCGGAACGGCCACGGAGCAGAACACGAACGGAACGGTCAGACGCTTCAGGCGCTCCACCGACTGTACCGGATTCCCACCGAGGAAGATGAGGCCGTTCAGACGCTTCTCCTTCTCGAGCAGCGCCGCGAGCTCGGTCTCATCCTGCTCCTCCTCGACATGCTCGAGCACCAGGGCGTAATCATGATCCGAGCACTCCTTCTCGAATACCTTGATCATGCTCGTGAAGAAGGGGTTCGTGATACCCTTCACGAGGACCGCGATGTTTCGTGCGTCATTCAGCTTCAGATTACGTGCCGAGTTGTTCGGCACGTAACCATACTGATCGATGATCTCCTGTACCCGGCGCTTCGTCTCCGGACTGATGTCATAGTGGTTATTGATCGCCCGCGACACGGTCGACACACTGATGCCCGACAGTTTGGCAATTTCCTTGATTGTCAGTTTCTTCGCTGCCATAGCTTTCTACTTTCTGATACGCTGACTCTCCTCCGTCATTCGCCGGATCTTCTCCGCGCATTCCTTCGAAAAATCTTTCTCTGTAAAACGGAAGGTCCAGTTCTGTCCGAGCGTCGACGGCGTGTTGATGCGCGCCTCTGCCCCGAGAGCGAGGTAATCCTGCATCGGGATGATAGCCGTCTCCGGCTTCGCAGCCAGCGTCATCTCGATCAGCGCGTCGGTGTAGTCCGACTGAAGGAAGTCCCTCGTCACGCTGCTGTCCTCGGCGAGCTCCGCCTCGGAACGCGGACGCACGTTCACTTCCTCTCCCTTCCCCTGCTTCCACGCAGTATAGTACCGAATCGCAAAGTCACGATCAACCGGAGAGATCTCACGCACCCACGCAGCCAGCGTCTGATTGTCGTGTGTACCCGTATAGCAGACCGCATTGGCCGGCCAGGTGCACGGACGGTAGTCTCCGCTCTCGCGCGAGTCGAAACCGAACTCCAGAAGCTTCATCCCAGGATAGCCGGTGTCCTCGACGAGCTTCCGCACCGTGTCGGTCACATAGCCGAGGTCCTCTGCGATGATCCGCTTCTCTCCGAGCGCCTCCTTCAGCGCATTGAAGAGGCCAATGCCGGGGCCCTTTTCCCAGTGACCACCCGTCGCATCGCTCGCCCCCGCCGGGATCGCGTAGTACTCGTCGAAGCCGCGGAAGTGATCGACACGCACCACATCGAAGAGATCGAAGCAGCGGCGCATCCGTGCGATCCACCAGTGATAGCCCGTCTTCTTATGATAGTCCCAGTCATAGACCGGATTACCCCAGAGCTGGCCGGTCGCCGAAAAGCTGTCTGGCGGACAGCCCGCGATCTGCTTCGGATGTCCCTCCTCATCAAGCTGGAAGAGCTCCGGATGCTCCGTGAAATCCACGGAATCGCTCGATACATAGATCGGGATATCACCGATGATGGCGATGCCCTTTTCATTTGCGTAGGCCCGCAGGCGCTTCCACTGCTTGTCAAACTGATACTGTGTGAAGCGGTAGAAATCCTCCGGGTAGTCCGTCTTCGCAGCCATGAACTGCGCGTAGGCCGGCAGCCAGTGCACCGTATGCTGGATAAACCGACGGTACGCTTCCTTCTCCTCCGCCTCGGGCGCAACATTGCCCTCCCCGCTTGTCCGCTCCTCGAAACGTTCGAACGCCTTCAGGAGCAGCGGGAAGCGGCCGAGATAGAGTTTTTCATAACTGATCTTCGTGGCATCCGCGCCGAAATCCACCGCCTCGCACTCCTCGCGCGTCAGCAGCTCCTCATCGATCAGCGTCTCGAGATCGATGAAATACGGATTGCCCGCGAAGGTCGAGAAGCTCTGATACGGCGAGTCTCCATAGCCCGTCGGCCCGATCGGAAGCACCTGCCAGTAGGTCTGCCCACTCGCCGCGAGGAAATCCACGAAGCCGTAGGCCTCCTTTCCGAGTGTTCCGATGCCATACGAGCCGGGAAGTGCGAACACCGGCATCAGGATACCTGCTGCACGGCCCCAGATCTGCTCCCTTACTTCCTTTTCCATACGTCTCCCCTTTTCTTTCTGGTAATATCTATCTGCATCTGTTTTCGTCCAATGCCTCCGATGGAGCGCACTTCTCCTCCCGGAGAGGGGCTCCACCGTTCATGCATTCCGTTACCACGCCACAGATGCGCGGCATGATCAACCCTTGACAGCACCCGCTACGACACCCTCGATGATGTACTTCTGGCAGCATGCATAGAAGATGATGATCGGGATGATCGACAGCACCAGGACACCCATCATGGCACCCATATCGACGGAACCGTAGCCGCCCTTCAGGTACTGTACAGCGATCGGGATGGTCTTCCACTTCTTGAGGTCGAGGACGAGGGACGGAAGCAGGTAGTCGTTCCATACCCACATGGTCTCGAGGATCGCGACCGTGATACAGGTCGGCTTCATGATCGGCATCACCACGTAGAAGAAGGTCTGAAGCGGTGTGCAGCCGTCGATCATCGCGGCCTCCTCGATCGCGAGCGGCAGAGACTTGACGAAGCCCGTAAACATGAAGACCGCAAGGCCGGCACCGAAGCCGAGGTAGATAAATACGAGGCCGATCGGATTGGACAGCTTCAGCATGTTCGCGATCTTACTGAGCGGGAACATGACCATCTGGAACGGCACGATCATCGAGAAGAGGCAGAGGAAGTACATGCCAGCCGTAAACTTCGTATGCACACGCGTGATGTACCATGCGCACATCGAGGTGCAGAGGACGATGACGGCGACCGCAAGCACCGTCACGAAGAGGGACACAAACGCTGCCTGGATGAGGCCGGTCTTCTGGATACCGGAGATGTAGTTATCGAAGCCGACGAAGGACTTCGCGTTCGGAAGTGCGAACGGCTTCTTCGAGATGTACGCCTTCTTCTTGAAGGAGTTCAACAGCACCAGCAGGATCGGATATACGTAAAATACAGAAAGGATACTGAAGAATACCGTTAAAAAGGTACTTAATTTCTTGTTCTTCATATTACTGCTCGACCTCCTTCCGACGGGACAGATAATTCTGGGTCAGTGCCACTGCGCCGACGATGATGAAGAAAATGACGGCTTTCGCCTGGCCGACACCCTCCCAGCCGTTTCGACCATAGAAGGTGGTATAGATGTTCATGGCGAGCATCTCGGATTTCTGAGACGGCTCACCGTTTGTGAGTGCCAGGTTCTGATCGAAGAGCTTGAAGCCGTTCGTCAGTGTCAGGAAGGTGCAGACGGTGATGGATGGCATCAGCATCGGCAGGATCACGTAGCGGAGCTCCTGCCACTTGTTCGCGCCATCGATACGGGCAGCCTCGAGGAGGTCACTCGGGATATTCTGGATACCGGCGATGTAGATGATCATCATGTAGCCGACCTGCTGCCAGAGCATCAGGATGACGAGGCCCCAGAAGCCGTAGGTCGCGCTGTAGGTCAGGGTACGCATCCAGATCGCGAGGATACCATTGAGAAGCAGGCTCCAGATGTAACCGAGGACGATACCGCCGATCAGGTTCGGCATGAAGAAAATCGTACGGAATAAGTAATTGCCCCTGATTTTCGCGGTCAGCGCCATCGCTACGGCGAAGGCGAGGAAGTTGATGAGGATGACCGTCACGATCGTGAACAGTGTGGTGTACCACAGAGAGTGCACGAAGGTCGCGTCGCCGAAGACCTTTGCGTAGTTGATAAAACCGACGAATTTCGCATCGGTGATGGTTGTGAACTTACAGAACGACAGCCAGATGCCGACGAGAAACGGTGCGATGAAGCCGACCGTGAAGGCCGCCAGCGTCGGCAGCACGAAGATCGGCATATAACGTTTGATCGCTTTTTCCATGTTGAACCCCTTTTCTAAAAAAATCTCCGGCAGATCAATCTGCCGGAGACCACAGCTACGAATCTTACCGGATCAGCTGTTTCGTTTTAAATTATGAATTTGCGTTCTTATACTCTGTTGCCCAGTTGTCGACGAATGCGGTCTTCACTGCATCCCAGTCGCCGGTACCCTGTGCATACTCAAGCATTGCAGAACCAAGTACGTTCTTCCACTGCTCACTCGGCATCGTGGTGAAGTTCCATGATACAGGGGTCTTATCCTTGTTGAACTCATTCGCTGCAACAACGAGTGGGTTTGCCGGAAGGTAATCAGCGAAGGTAGAGAACGGAGTAACGAAGCCCATCTCCTTAGAAAGGGACTCACGACCTGCGTCAGACTCTACAACCCACTTCAGGAAATCGAGGGTTGCCTGCTTATCTGCATCGCTTGCCTTATCGTTTACGCACCAGAAGTTCTCAGAACCTGTGCAGGTACCCTGGCTTGCATCGTCTACACCGAAGTAGATCGGAAGGATGCCGAGATCCTCGTCTGCAACCTCGTTGCCCTTGATGTCGTTGTATGCCCATGTACCATTCTGATAGAATGCAGCCTCGCCGAGTGCGAACTCAGAAGCGGCATCATCACCGGTCTTACCAGAGAGAAGTGACGGCTCTGTGGTGGAATCAGTGATGTAGAGATCAAATACGTTCTTGAAGTTGTCGAGGTAGGTTCCCTTGATGGCATCGGTGGAGCCGATGTTGTCATCCTTGTACTCGTAGTAGATCGGCAGGTTTGCGAGGTGGGTCTTGAAACGCCAGTCAGAGGAGGAATCGAAGCCTGCGGATGTGAATGCACCCTCGATACCGAGCTCATCCTTCTTCGCCTGCATATCGTCTGCCACTTCCTTCAGCTTATCGAAGCTGTTCAGCTCAGAGATATCGCTGATCTTCGCACCATCGAGTGCGATGTAGTCATTGAGGATCTTCTTATTATAGATGATGCCGTAGGTCTCGATTACGTAGGCGATACCCTTTACGACGCCGTCTGTGTTCTTCAGAGCGTAATCCTCACTCTCGAGATCCTTGAATACATCGGTATCCTTGAGATCCATGCAGTAGTCATCCCATGTTGCGAGACCGACCGGACCGTTGACCTGGAAAAGGGTCGGAGCCTCAGACTTCGCCATCTCGGACTTCAGTGTCTGCTCGTAGGTTCCAGACGCTGCGGTCTGTACATGAACCTCTACACCTGTCTCATCGGTATACTTCTTTGCGAGGTCTACCCACTGATCTGCCTGCTCCGGCTTGAAGTTGAGGTAATAAACCTTACCACCGCTTGCTGTCTGCTCTGCTGGTGCTGCAGCCTCGGTTGCTGCCTCGGTCTTCGCTGCCTCCGTTGCAGCTGCCGTCGTGCTCGCGGTGTTCGAACCACCACAACCTGCCAGCGCTGTCACTGCCATCGCAGCGGTCAGACCCAGTGCTGTGAAACGTCTCATCTTCTTCATAACATATCCTCTCTGCCCTTCGGGCAAGCTCGAAGCCGCGCCCATCGCTGCCTCGATTATGATGTTTGTCACCTGAGCTCTTCCACACGTTCTAGCTTGAAGCATTTTGTGCAGATTGACCAGGTGATTCGCTCTCGCGTTCTCCGGTATGTTTCCGTTAACGTTACCGGTAACGTTTCCGATAACATATATTTAACACTTTTCACCAAATAGTGCAATACTTTTTAAAAATAAATATTATATTTTTTATTCAAAATGGCAGGGGCCCCGAAAGGTCCCTGCCATTTTAAACTATGCCCGACCGTTGCACCCGTTCCACAGCTATGCAGCGGCGGTGCCTGGGGATCTTATATCGCCCCTCACATCACTTTCCGAGCTGCCAGATGTCGCGATCGTACTCCGCGATGGTCCGATCCGAGGAGAACAGGCCGGCCTTCGCGATGTTCACGAGGCACTTGCGGCGCCAGCCCTGCGGATCGCAGGCGTAGTCGCTGAGCGCCTGGTTCTTGCGCACGATGTAAGCATTGAAATCCGGCAGCGTCTGAAACCAGTCCTTATGGATGAGCTCGTCGTGCAGACGGCAGAGGTTCTCTGCATGGCCGGCCGCCAGCATCTCCGGGCCGGTCAGGAAATCGATCGCCCGGCGGAGGTTCGGATCGCCCTCATACCACTGCTCTGCGATGTAGTCGCCCGCAGCGTAGCGGTGGATGACCTGATCAGAGGTCTGGCCGAAGATGTAGACATTGTCCTCGCCCACCTGCTGCGCGATCTCGACGTTCGCACCGTCCATCGTACCGAGCGTGAGCGCGCCGTTCAGCATGAACTTCATATTGCCGGTGCCGGAGGCCTCCTTCGACGCGAGGCTGATCTGCTCCGAGAGATCGCAGGCCGGAATCAGCTTCTCCGCCGCGGTCACGTTGTAATTCTCGACGAAGACGAGCTGCAGCCACTTCGACACGACCGGATCTGCCGCGATCACCTTCGACAGCACGAGCAGCGCATGGATGATGTCCTTCGCGATGATGTAGGCCGGGGCCGCCTTCGCGCCGAAGATGCTGACGAGCGGGGTCGCCGGCAGATGCCCCGCCTTGATCTCGTGATACTGGTGGATGAGGTAGAGCAGGTTCAGCTGCTGCCGCTTGTACTCGTGGAGACGCTTCGACTGGATGTCGAACATCGCGCCCGTGTTCACCATCACGCCCTGGGTCCGGTGGAGCCAGTCGGCCAATGCTTCCTTATTTTCTGTCTTCACTTCGCGGAGCTCCTCGAGCACCGCTGCGTCATCTGCGAAGTGAAGCAGCTTCTCGAGCTCGGACGCATCCTTGCGGAAGCCCGTGCCGATGTGCTTCTCCAGCACCGCGGTGAGGCGCGGATCGCACTCCAGCAGCCAGCGACGGAAGGTGATGCCGTTCGTCTTATTATTAAACTTCTCCGGGTAGAGCTCGTAGAAGTTATGGAGCTCGGTGTTCTTCAGGATCTCCGTATGCAGCGCTGCGACACCGTTCGTGGAATGCGTGAAGTGAATGTCCATATGTGCCATGTGGACGACATCGTCCGCGTCGATGATCGCGAGCGACGCATCCTCCGAGCGGGTCCGTGCCAGCGCATCCAGCTTCTCGATGATCGGCATCAGCTGCGGAACGACCGCGTCGAGGTACGCGCGCGGCCACTTCTCGAGGGCCTCTGCGAGGATCGTGTGGTTCGTATAGGCGCAGGTCTTCGTGACGATCTCCACGGCCTCCTCGAAATCGATGCCGTGCTCGCCGAGCAGGCGGATGAGCTCCGGGATGACCATGCTCGGGTGCGTGTCGTTGATCTGGATCGCCGCGTAGTCCGCGAGATCATGGTAGTCACAGCCACGGGCCGCACACTCTGCGAGGATCAGCTGCGCGCCGGCGGACACCATCAGATACTGCTGGTAGATACGGAGGCGACGACCGGCCTCGTCGGAATCGTCCGGATAGAGGAACAGCGTCAGGTTCTTATCGATGGCGGTCTTATCGAAGGCGATGCCGTCATGAACGATCCTCTCGTCGATGGTATCGAGGTCGAAGAGGTTCAGTGTGTTCGTGCGGCCCTCGTAGCCGGTCACGGCGAGCTTATAGAGGCGCGCGGTATAGGACTTCCCCGCGAGCTCCACCGGGTAGGTCACGTCGGTTTTCTCCGCCCAGCTGTGCGCGGTCAGCCATGGGTCCGGCTTCTCGTTCTGGATATCGTTCTCGAAGGACTGGTGGAACAGGCCGAAGTGGTACCGGAGGCCAATGCCGTCGCCCGGCAGGTTCAGTGTCGCCAGCGAATCCAGGAAGCAGGCGGCGAGACGGCCGAGGCCGCCATTGCCGAGGGAAGGCTCCGGCTCGACCTCCTCGATGTCGGACAGCTTCTTCCCTACGGCTGCCAGCGCGTCGCGCACCGCATCATACAGCCCGAGGTTGATCAGGTTGTTTGACAGAAGCTTTCCGATCAGGAACTCCGCACTGATATAGTAGAGCTTCCGGCCATGCACCGGCTTTACATGCTCCGCACTCTTCGCCCGCACCAGCTCCAGCAGCGCGAGATACAGCTCCTGATCGCTGCAGTCCACGAGTGACTTGCCACTCAGCTTCTCTAACGTCTCTGTGATATTCATAAGATCCTCCTTTAAACGGATGTCTGATTCTCGAAAAGCGATCTTCCATGCCGTTTCATCCCACAGCCTTGGAAATCAGCGACTTCAGCGCGTTTCCTCGATACGCTTATCCTATCTGTCTCAAGATATATCACATAAAACGATCATTTACTTGCCCGATATTCTCATATTATGGTACGATTCTATCATGCATACAAAGGGCACGGAGGACCGGCCCGGTATTATAAAAGGAGCAGAAATGAAAAATCAGGCATCTCTTCAGGAAACGAAGCAGCATGGTGCGCTGCGTTTTCCGTTTAATATCTATCCCTGCACGATCCCGGGGGATTTTCCGCAGGTAGCGCTGCACTGGCACGAGAATATGGAGCTGGTGTTTGTGAAGCGGGGCGAGGGGATCATCCAGGTCGGTACGACGAGCTTTCCGGCGCAGATGGGGGACATCTTCGTGTTCGTGCCGGGGACGCTGCATGCGCTTCGCCAGGCTGGCGACCAGACGATGGAGTACGAAAATATCATCTTCGATCTCGAGCTTCTCGGTGGCACGGACGATCTCTGCGCGGAGAAGTACCTGCTGCCGCTCGAGAGCGGTCGCCTGCCGCTTCCAACGCATCTCGCGAAGGGGGATCCCTCCTACCGGAGCGCCGCAGCCTGCCTGCGCGAAATCGAGGAGGTGAACCGCACCCGCTTCAGCGGCTACGAGCTCATCATCAAGGCGGATCTCCTCCACTTTCTCGCCATCCTGATCCGGGAGGAGCAAACCAGGCTCCCGGCAGAGACCGCCGATACCCTGCGCTTAAAGACGATCCTGCAGTGGCTCTCAGCCCACTACACCGAAGCCCTGCGTGTCGAGGACGCAGCCGCGGTCTGCTCCTTCAGCAGCAGCCATTTCATGCGCTGGTTCCGCCAGATGACCGGCCAGAGCTTCATCGCCTTCCTGAACGACTACCGTCTGAACCTCGCCGCCGACGCCCTCCGCACCACCGACGACAGCATCCTCGCCATCGCAACCGCGTCCGGCTTCGCAAACCTCTCCTACTTCAACCGCGCCTTCAAGGCCCACTTCCAGATGACCCCGCGCGCGTATCGTAAAAGATGAATTAAGTAAATCATTCAGCGGTCGATTCTGATATAAACGTTCAGCAATCGACTTCGACGCCCGTCTGATTTCCAAGAGTTATCCTGCCCCCGGCCGTCTCTGGGTTTGCCTGCCCGCCCCATGAACAGCCTCTATCCTTTTGCATATTGGCCCCACCCCATGCAGGCAAACCCTGAGACGTCGCCGTCCTATTCGCCTTCGGCTCAGACTGCGCCGGAAGACATCAGCCGGATCCGCATTCCTGCCATCCTGTACGCCTTCGGCACAGATACCCCATCATATCTAATTTGATTTGATTTTGAAAATATTGGATATGTTTTTGATCCTAAAAAGTCGGAGGGGAGCGAAAACTATCCAATCTAAGGTGATTTCATAAATATTGGATATTAAACACCTATTTTTATAAGAGCGCCCCATGCCCCCAGTATCCAGCTTTTAAAAAAAGACCGATTATTGGATATACGTTTAAAGAAATTCTTCTCTAAGTCATGAAAATGCATATCCACTATATTTAAAAACAAAGAATATCCGATAGTACGCATATATGCGTATGTCTGATTTTCCGAAAAATCATCCAATAACTGCCTTATTTTGAAATCGTGGATATTTTTACCTCACACGCAAAAGAGACAACATATGTTGAAAATATCCACGATTACGAAATCTGGCCATTATTGGATAGTCCCATCCATTCCCCCTGATTTCAACCGGTTCAGTCATATAAATTTCCGGGCCGCGCGCAATAGTTAGCGAATCATCGATCAACATTCTCGCGCGGCAGCGTCAGATACGAGAGGCAATCAATCCATAAAAAGGCAACGTCTTTCCACGTGCGACGGCGTCAAATTTTTGTTTGCCTGCATGGGGCGGGTCCAAAATGTAAATCAATATAGAGCGTATCCCGGGGTGGGCAGGCAAACAAAAAACGACGCCCGCCGCAGGCATCGTTGGAAATCACACGACGAAATCATCATCGACTATACTTTGATACAAAAACGGCCCCTCCGAGGACAGGCCCCTGCAGACATACGGTGTAGCAGGAGGCCGTCCCCGGAGGGGCCGTCCATAATTACTTCTTCAGCCAGCTCATCATCTGACGGAGCTCTGCGCCGACCTTCTCGATGAGAAGATCTGCTTCCATACGACGCTTTGCAAGGAAGTGTACCTTGCGGCCGCCGTTCGGATTCATCTCCGTGAGGAACTCACTTGCGAAGGTACCATCCTGGATCTCCGTGAGGACCTTCTTCATCTCCTTACGGGTCTCCTCGGTGATGAGACGCTTACCGGTGCGGTAGTCGCCGTACTCCGCCGTGTTGGAGATCGAGTAACGCATCTTGGAGAAGCCGCCCTCGTTGATGAGGTCGACGATCAGCTTCATCTCGTGGCAGGTCTCGAAGTACGCCATCTCCGGCGCATAGCCAGCCTCAACGAGGGTATCGAAGCCCGCGTGGATGAGCTCACAGACACCACCACAGAGAACCGCCTGCTCGCCGAAGAGATCCGTCTCGGTCTCCTCCTTGAAGGTGGTCTCGAGGATACCCGCACGACCAGCGCCGATACCGGAAGCGTATGCAAGTGCAGTGTCCTTCGCCTTGCCGGTGAAATCCTGCTCGATGCAGATCAGGCTCGGAACGCCCTTCCCCTCGACATACTGGCTGCGAACGGTGTGCCCAGGTCCCTTCGGTGCGATCATGATGACGTCGACGTTCTTCGGCGGCACGATGGTCTTAAAGTGGATGTTGAAGCCGTGCGCGAAGGCCAGGGTCTTGCCCTCGGTCATGTACGGAGCGACCTGCTTGTTGTAGATATCTGCGCAGAGCTCATCCGGCACGAGCATCATGACGATATCGCCGGCCTTGGCTGCCTCCTCGACCTCCATCACATGGAAGTTCGGGCAGGTCTCAGCGAACTTCGCCGCCTTCTCCCAGTGACCCGAGCCCTTACGAAGACCGACCACGACATTCACGCCGCTCTCTGCGAGGTTCTCGGAATGCGCATGGCCCTGTGAGCCGAAGCCGATGACCGCAACGGTCTTTCCATCCAGTACACCGAGGTTACAATCTGAATCATAGTACTTCTTGATCGCCATTTCTTTTTCTCCTTTTCTCTTTTCCTGTTCTACATGCTGGTTAACAGTTTTTATTCATAAAAGCCACGAAGACTGCTTTTACTGACGTATTTTCGGCCAATGCCTCCGACCGCTTCGATCATCGTCTGGCCTTTCATCCCCGGCCCCAGCGCTTCTACGCACCGAGCCGGCTCATCGATGCACTTCTTAATTCTCTTCGTCCCCGAAGATGTGATCCGTACCGCGCTCGAGTGCGGTGATGCCGGTCCGGCACATCTCGAGCACCTCGTAGTTCCGCATCATGTTGAGGAAGCCCTCGACCTTCTCCGGCTTACCGGTGAGCTCCATGACGAGGCTGTCCGGGGAAAGGTCGATGATCTTCGCCTTGTAGACCCCGGCGATGTCACGGAGGCTCGGCAGATTATCCTTATCCGCACGGACCTTGATGAGCAGGAGCTCCCGCTGCACACTCGCCGTCGCAAGCTCGTATACCTCGCGCACATCCTCGAGCCGCCGTGTCTGGAGGAGCAGCTGCTTCAGCTTCTGCTCGTCGACGTGGACCGTGATCGTGATGTTCGCGATGCCTGGATCCATGGTCTCCGAGGTCGTGATGCTATCGATGTTGAAGCTCCGGCGGTTAAACATATTCGAGATTCTCGCCAGCACACCGTAGCGGTTCACCGCCAGGATGCTGATGACCCTGCGGGGATACTTATACTGGTTTTCCATCATACCTGCCCCCTTTCGTCGTCCGACATGGTGATATCCTGCACCGTGCCTCCCGGCGGAATCATCGGCAGCACCTTCTCATCCTTATCGATGCGGCACTCGATCCAGCTCGGGCCCGGGTTGGTCAATGCTTCTGCCAGGGCTGCACGGAACTCCGCCATGGTTTCGCAGCGGTAGCCCTTCGCGCCGAAGCCCTCGGCGAGCTTCACATAATCGGTCTTCCGCTCCGGATCGGTGCTCGAGTAGCGCTTGCCGTAGAAGGCCGTCTGCCACTGGCGCACCATACCGAGCACCTGGTTGTTGAAGATGATCGTGATGATCGGAAGCTCGTAGCTCACCGCCGTACACGCCTCGTTCAGGTTCATATGGAAGGAACCGTCACCCGTGAAGTGGATCACGCGATGCCCGTTTCCGAGCGCCACCTGGGCACCGATCGCCGCACCGTAGCCGTAGCCCATGGTGCCGAGACCGCCACTCGTCAGGAAGCCGCGTGGCTTCGTGTGAAGCACGTACTGCGCCGCCCACATCTGATGCTGACCGACATCGGTGACGTAGGTTGTATCCGGCCCGGTCATCTCGCAGGTCTCACGGATGATCTGATGTGGCTTCAGAACGGTTTCGCTGTCCTTCGGCTGATAGTCGGCCGCCTGCCACTCCGCGATCTGGGTAAACCAGTCCGGATGGTCGGCAGCATTGACCAGCGGAAGCAGCGCCTGCAGCACCACGGCCGCATCGCCGACCACCGAAGCGTCGACGAGGACGTTCTTATCCACCTCACTGGCATCGATATCGATCTGCACGATCTTCGCACCGGCCGCGAACTTCTCCGGGTTCAGTGCGACACGATCCGAGAAACGGGCACCGACGGCGAGCACGAGGTCTGCCTGGTCGACCGCCTTGTTCGCGGTGTAGGTGCCATGCATCCCGATGAGACCGAGGTTCCGCCTGTCCCCGTAGTTGAGGACACCGGCTGCCATCAGCGTATAGGTCGCCGGCATGTCCGCCTTCGCGATGAGGTCGCGCAGTGCCTGACAGCTCGCCTCGCTGACCGCGACACCGCCACCGAAGTAGACCACCGGACGCGTCGCCTGGTTGATGAGCTCCGCGGCTCGGGCGAGATCCTCTGCATCGACCTCGGTATTCACCGAAATCTCCGCCGGCTTCTTCGGCGTAAACTCACAGCTCGCCGCCGTGATGTCCTTCGGGATATCCACGAGCACCGGTCCCTTACGACCACTCTGCGCGATGCGGAACGCCTCCCGCATCGTATCCGCGAGGTCCTCGACCCGACGCACGGTGTAATTGTGCTTCGTGATCGGCATCGTGATTCCCTCGATATACGCCTCCTGGAAGGCATCGCGCCCTAAGACCGCGGTGCCGACATTGCCCGTAAAGGCGACCATCGGCACGTTATCCATGTAGGCCGTCGCGATACCGGTGACGAGGTTCGTCGCACCCGGACCGCTGGTTGCCAGCACGACGCCCGTCTTTCCGGTCGCCCGTGCATAGCCGTCCGCCGCGTGGCTCGCGCCCTGCTCGTGCGCCGTCATGATGTGGCGGATGCGATCCTGGTTACGGTACAGCTCATCGTAGAGGTTCAGCACCGCACCACCTGGATAACCGAACAGTGTATCGACGCCCTGCTCCACCAGCACTTCTACAAATATCTGAGAGCCATTTAAAATCATGACTTTTCCTCCTTAATTCAAAACACCGGCTTTACACAGCTCGATAAACTGCTTCGCGACACGTGGGCTTCGTCCGCCGGCGCGGATTGCGAAGGCCTCCGCCCGTACGATCAGCTTCTCCGGATCGCCCTCCACGCCGTACTGTGCGGCGAGGTCCGTGACGATCTGCACGAAGCGGCTCTTGTCCGGCTGCCCGAAGGTCACCGTGAGGCCGAAGCGTGCCGCGAGGCTCATCAGCTCCTGACGCGTATCGCTTTCGTGGATGTCGCTGCCCTGCCGGTCCTCGAGCGTCTCCTTGATGAGATGCCGCCGGTTGCTCGTCGCGTAAACCGCGATATTGCCGGCGCGGCCCCCGACACTTCCCTCGAGGATGGCCTTCAGTGCGGCGAAGTTATCGTCGTTCGTCGTGAAGCTGAGGTCATCGATAAACAGGATGAACTTCAGCGGGTTCGCCGCGAGCTGATCCATGAGATCCGGGATCTGGTAGAGCTGGTTCTTCTTCACCTCGACGAGACGCAGGCCCCGTGCCGCATACTCGTTCGCGATCGCCTTGATGGCACTCGACTTGCCGGTGCCCGCATCGCCGTACAGCAGCACATTGTTCGCCGGACGTCCATCCAGCAGCGCCTCGGTGTTCGTGATGACCTTCTCACGCTCCTTCTCGTAGCCCGGCAGCTCGGAAAGCCGCTGCGGATCCGGATGCTTCACCGGCACCAGCCGGCCATCCTCCACCACGAAGACGTGGTTCCGCGCGAACATGCCGTAGCCCCTCGTGCTGACCTCCTGCATGCGCTTCGCATACTCTGCCGGCAGTGTGCCCGCCTCGGTGACCCACGCGACGAAGTAGTCCGGCGCATCACTCATCTCCGCCGTCAGCTCTTCCAAGGTCAATGCAGACAGCTCGTTCAGCAGCGCCAGCTCCCGCTGCAGACTGTCACTGAGGACGGCACTGAGCTCGCCGTGGGCCTGTCGCCGCACGCAGATGTTCTCACTCTCCAGCACCGCAGTGCTGAGGTACTCCGTCCAGTTCTCCGTCTTCTCAAACAGCCGGTGCTCGAACGCCGCACAGGCCGTGGCGAAGGCATCGCCGTCGTCCAGCTCCGCGCTCGCCAGCATCCGCTGAAACGTCGCGATCACCGGATCCTGCAGCAGC
>Ga0129312_1001262_pt1 | contig 15383 bp, 18 predicted proteins | sample O827metagenome_FD_94434 | JGI IMG/M metagenome (GOLD analysis project Ga0129312, IMG submission 94434) | Orangutan group fecal microbial communities from Wisconsin, USA - O827 metagenome | ecosystem: Host-associated > Mammals > Digestive system > Large intestine > Fecal | place: USA: Wisconsin... | reverse complement strand
TTCAAAACCCATTTCACTGGGGAAATAGTATTGTTGGCCGAGTGCATCATCCGGCATGTACTGTTGCTGGACGTAGTGCCCCGGAAAATCGTGCGGATATAGATACCCTTTCCCGCTGCCGATTTTTTCCGCGCCCTTATAGTGTGTGTCGCGCAGATGCGCGGGCACCGGACGGTTTTCGGCATCCTCTGCGGCGGCAAACGCCGCGTCCACAGCGGAACTGACGGAATTGCTTTTGCTGGATTCGCAAATATAGATGATAGCCTGCCCGATGGGCAGGCGCGCTTCCGGCATGCCTACGGCCTCCAATGCGTTCCAAGCGGCGGAAGCCGCCAGCATAGCCTGCGGGTTGGCAAGCCCCACGTCCTCAGAAGCATGTACGATCAGCCTGCGCACAATGATGCGCGGGTCAACGCCGGACGTTACCATCCGAGCAAACCACGCAAGCGCCGCATCGCTGTCCGAACCGCGCAGGGATTTACAAAAGGCGGAAAGCATATCGTAATAATAGCTTTCGTCCATGGCCAGCACTTTTTGCTGAATGGACTGCTCTGCGACGTGAAGATCGACGATGATAACGCCTTGTGCATCCGGCGGTGTGGAAAGAACAGCCAGCTCCAAACCGTTGAGCGCGTTGCGCACGTCCCCGTTGGCGGTAACAGCAATATGGCGAAGCGCCTCGTCCGTAATTTGCACATTCAAATTGCCAAAACCGCGCGCTTTGTCCGCCAGCGCATGGCGAAGAGCGGATTCGACGTCGGATTCGTCCAACGGACGAAACTGAAACAGCCGGCAGCGCGACACGATAGCCGGCGTCATGGCGATGACAGGATTTTCCGTAGTGGAACCGATAAAACGAATCACGCCGCGCTCAATGGCGGGCAGAATGGAATCGGATTGAGACTTGGACCAACGATGGCACTCGTCCAGCAAAAGATAGGTACTTTGCCCGTAGAGCTTCATGCGATCGCGCGCTTGATCGATGACCTTGCGAACATCCCCTACGCCGGAGGTTACCGCATTGAGCTGCTCAAAAGCGGAAGAAGTCGTATGCGCAATGATGGAGGCCAGCGTCGTTTTTCCGACGCCGGGCGGGCCGAAAAAGATACAGGAGGTCAGCCGGTCCGCTTCAATGGCGCGGCGCAGCAACGTTCCCTTGCCTACAATGTGCTTTTGCCCCAGAAATTCATCCAGCGTTTGCGGTCGCATTCGATCGGCAAGCGGCGCAACTTTCTGCTCGTTGACGGAGAAAAGATCCACTTCTCTGCCCTACGCTTTCTGCGCTTTTTGCGCAGAACGATTCGGACGGAACACGAGCAGCCGCTGCCCAAGGAAGGACACGACACTCAGCAGAATATCGACGATGATTTTGACGACATAGTCGTTACCATGCAGCGTGCCGGTGCCGAATTCCACACCCACAAAGCTCAGCCCCATCACGAGCAGCACCAGAGCGTAATATCCGACGAGTTGTTTGGCAAAGGATCCGTTATTGGTGCGGAAGACGAGATTTCGATTGATGAAGAAATTCAAGATCGAGCTGACGACGCGCGCACCGATCTGCGCAAAGCCCGGCGCCAAGTGCGCAAGCTCGAGCAGAACCGCATACATGCCGTAGTCTACAGCAAAGCAGATCAGCGACGACGCAGCAAAGGACAGCACGCGGGAAAACACCAGCATCGCATCCCGAACCGGATGAAAATGGGAGCTTGCGTTATTGTTGAGATAAACGGTTTCAATCTCCAATTCCTTGAAGGCAACGCCTTCGCGAACGCATTGGAGCAGCATATTCATCTCATATTCATAGCGTTCGCCGGGAATGCACATCATTTCCGGCAGCAGCGAAGCAGGAATGCCGCGCAGGCCGGTCTGCGTATCATAGATCATTTTCCCTGTGGAAAGGGCGAAGACATAGCGCGTGATGGTGTTGCCCATCAGGGATTTGGCAGGAGTGCCTTTGCCGAATCCACGCTTGCCCAGCACAATCGTTTTGCCATCCAATGCATCCAATTCATCGGCCAGTCGGGCGATATCGCGCGGTGTATGCTGGCCGTCCGCATCGGCCGTGATGACGGCAGCCTCCGGCCACTGGTTCATGATGGCGTTAAAGCCTGTTTTCAGCGCGCGGCCTTTGCCCTGGTTGACGGCGTGGCGCACGACGACAACGCCTTCCATTTGTTCTGCCGCTTCAAAGATGGGGCGATAATCCGAACCGCTTCCATCATCAACCACTACGATTCCCGCATAGCGTTTTTGCGCGATTAACGCATTCAGCAGCGCAAGCATTCCTTCATCCGGCTTATATGCGGGTATCAATATCACGACCATGACCGCAGATCTCCTTTTATCCTAGTGTAAAAATCCGGTACACCTCTGCTATCATAGCGCAATTTTCTCGGTTCGTCAAACCTCTGAAAGATATTTAAATGGTTCAAAACTTATCAGGTGAAAATATCCATATCTTTCCGGTCCCTGACGCGAAGGTAGACGGACAGGGTGTTTTCCTTATCGCAGGTTGCCAGAAATACCTTCTCCGTCCCGGAAATTCCCATCTCATGCAGGCGGTTTTCCAGCCATTTCTCATTGTTGCCGGTATGCCGGAGATTCTTCACGAGCACAGCGCCGTCCAGTATGACGTTGGTTACCAGGCGCTCCTGCGGAACTTCCAGATTCAGATCGCCGGGCTGCACCGGGCGTTTTTGCGATCGGGGCAGAATGCTTAGCTTACCGTTGGGCTCCATCAGGATGGTCTGTACATCATCGATATTGAAATAGCCCATGCCGCGCAGCTGCATCTGGATTTCACTCAAGTCCAGCCGCGCCTTCTTTATGTTTTCTCCATAGAGCTTTCCGTCCTCTAACAGCACAATGGGCTGTCCCATGGAAAAACGTCTGAATTTCAGAGACTTGTTGTTCAGAATAGAAACCAGCCAGGTGGCCAGTGCATAGATGGTCATGGCTAAAAGCGGCTGTAAAGCATCTTTCTCCAAGGAAGTCGCCATTTCTGCCGCGATGGAGCCGATGGTGATGCCGTTGATGTAATCAAAGAGCGAAAGCTGCGATACCTGGCGATTGCCAATCATCTTCGTGAGAAAGAATAACGCCATAATGGATGCGATGGAAAAATAGCTACGCGAGTCAAATCCCAAACCACACTTCATCCCTCCTCTGCCGGTATCCGCATTATACCCGGAAGCAGACGCTTCCTATACTTCAAAGTTGTGCAAAGAATAGATAGAAAAAAGTTGTTGACAAATGTCGAGGAGGTGTGGTAATATATCTCTTGCGTTCGGGGCTATAGTACAGTTGGCTAGTACGCAACACTGGCAGTGTTGAGGTCAGGGGTTCGAGTCCCCTTAGCTCCAGCATTCGGACCGCTAGCTCAGTTGGTAGAGCACCTGACTCTTAATCAGGGTGTCCAGGGTTCGAGTCCCTGGCGGTCCACCAGAAACCCATCAGATTTACGTCTGGTGGGTTTTATTTTGCAATGCGCCAATTTGCAGGAAAAAGTATTGACAAAACAGGTGACATACGGTATTGTTATAGTCGTGTTCGGGGCTATAGTACAGTTGGCTAGTACGCAACACTGGCAGTGTTGAGGTCAGGGGTTCGAGTCCCCTTAGCTCCACCATAAAAGGACTGAAACTTTGATACAAGGTTTCAGTCCTTTTCTTTATGTTCTTGCAGAAACCTAATGCAAAACGGCAAATGCACCCGGGAATATGAATGGTTCTGGCAAGTTTCCTTCGCCGCCATCCCTGGGCCTAAAATTCGGCTAAATACTGCATATAGAAAATGCACCCACTCACTTAGGCGGGTGCATAACAAAACGATTGCTCAGGCTTTCGTTTTGACATAAGGGCTTTCGTTTTGCGAATAGCCCTTTCGTTTTGTTATTGGGGTGCATGGCATATTTAGATTTTTTTGAAGAATTCCTCATCGACTTCATAAGACTTCACTTCACGGACGCCGATGCCAAACTCCGCAATTTTGCTAATCAATTCTTCGCCGTCAATAAGATCGATCTGCTGCTTGCCGGGATTGCTTGCTTCTTCTCGTGCTGCCTTCGAAAATGCACCTGTGGTAATCAGAACTCCCTTCTCTATGTCGGTTGTTAATGAACCACGAAAGTCTCTAATGGCAGAAGCCCCAACCAAACCCTTATACCGTTTGCATTGAAAGGCGACATTAAAACTAAAAATACCATTGATTTTTAGTTTACCAGTGCCGTCAATGCCGCCATCGCCTGTCTTTTTCGTTACTTCAACTTGACTAAACCCGCATTCCCTTAGAATGCGTTGCGCAAGACGCTCAAAAGCAAAAGGGTCCATGTTGTGAAGAATATCATCTAGGCGAGAGCGCCAGGGTTTAATTTCATCTGGGCAGTCAAGTCCAACACTCTCTGGAAGTTCGTCGTTCTCAGGGGCACCGGGAGTTTTGGGCGGCGCGTCGTCTGGTTTCATACCAGAGGGCTTTCTAACCTGAGAAATGACCAATCGCTCATCAATAGTTTCTTGATGAGCATAATCAGGGGCGATCGACCAAACTGATCTGGTACTGTTTATGATAATATCGCATTTACGCAGATATGTCCGAGCCCAAGCAGCCTGATAAGCCAGTTCGCTCATGCTCGAATCTTTGTGCGGAATATCCACCACTTGCCGATCAGATATTTGCGCGTTTCATCTGATATGTTTCTGCGGGCAAGCTGGTTTGAACAGATCCAGATGATTGCTTCCTCACGGTTGTCGAAATGACGTTCACGGGTACTAAAGGGAATGCCCAGGCGGGTGCAAATCTTATAGCGATTATGCCCGTCAACAATGACACCTTTCCACACAGTTATAGGCTCCTGACATCCATCTGATAGGAGCGCAGCTTCAAGATGCCTGTACTCATCCTTCATCAAAGGCCGGATCAGATCACGGAACTCCCGATCAATGGTCAGTTCAATGGTCTTCGGCTCATCCATTGCTGTTCGCTCCTTCATCGCATTCAACTCGATGTATCGTACTCATTGGAAACCGGGCGGCGCGGAATTCCGGGATGATTTTGCCGGTCAGTCGGTAGGTACAGTTATCATCCAGATTTCCATGAATGCTTCTCAGTTTTCTGAGGAACATCTTGCTGTATACTTCCACATCATTTTCGCCCCTTTTGAAGTATTTGGGATTGATGCGGATCTCCTGACCGCCGGGAACCTCGCTTTCCGGGCAGACGATGGCAACAATAATGTCTTCCGGATCGAACAAAAGCTGGATTAGCTTCGGATCGCCCAGCATGTGAACCGTGGGCTTGTGAATACGAATGCGGTTCTTTTTCATATCCAAAGCAATACTGACTTCAGATGCGCTTACCTGTTCTGCCATGACTCTGTACCTCCTGCGCGGATTTCAGCGGGTAGACTCGGCTGTGCGGTCTGTTCAGGAATCATTGCTGGCGCCGGCTGCTTCTTCTCTTGATCCCGGATGCCATACACAGCATAGTTGTCGAAGATATTGATCTGAAGCGACTTGCGATGCTCTTCAAACGGTACGCCGAACTGATCCTGCCATTCAGCCGGGAATACAGGAGTCCTGCTGGTCTTGGGCTTGGCGCCTTCTTTGACAACCCTCTGATAGACTTCTGTGGAAGTAAGATCAAAGACAAAAAGGTATTCGCCATTTGCGCGTATGAGTTTCCCGAGGATCTTGTATCTGTGGTTTGGGTTCCAGCCCATCATATCGAACAGCTTCATGAAGAATATCTTGCCGGTTACCTGGCGCGGCTTGCGTTTTCCGCCGCTATTGGTGCACCACTGAAAAGAATGAAAATCCGATTCAAGGCAAGGGCGGATTGCTAGCTTCTGCGTCTGGCGGTTGACTAGAAACTGTATATAGTCTATGTCAGGAAGCCACCTGATGCATGCTGTGTTGAGTCCTATCTTATAGTTGCTGAAGGTAATGGACGGTTCTCTCATATGCGAGAAGAATTCTCGGCGAACCACCTGAAACTTATCCAGACTGAACGAATCGTCCTCCTCAACCGGTTCATCACCCACAGGCACAACAGTCAGAACCTCGTCCTCAAAAGGATCTGCTGTGTTTTCGGGAGACATCGGCATGAAACCGGGCGCCCCGTTAGTCCCGAATTCATTACTGTTCATACTGCTCATCCTCCTGTGGTCTCCAGTCACCTAATTCCTGCAAGATGAATTCACGAAGAGTATCATAGTCAGTCACATTCAGCTGCATCCCGGTATTGCACAGCTGTCCTTCTACTCGAATCTGCCATTGCTCACGTGTCTGATTGGCAAGTGCAGAATATGTCTGTTCTACATAGAAGTCATTGCCGAAGGAATCTGTATAGCACGCTGGGATACCTCTTACATGTGCAGGCGTTTTGGTGACGGGTTCAATAACCGCTTCCGCTTCATCCTGATTTGGATATTTCTCTGAGTGAATATAGGCCGCAGCTTCATCGGTATTGAATATGTACACTTCTTCATCACCATTGGAGATCAGTGCGCTATACATCTTGTACTTATGTTCACGATTCCAGCCAAACAGCGAGTATATGGTGTCGCAAAAGGCTGCACATGCAATCATGCGGCTTTCTTTGCGGCCGTTTTTCATTTTTGCCCAGATGACAGCATTCCTGTCATGCTTACTTGCAGCTCGAACAGCAAACTTCCGCTTTGTCGGATGCACCAGCAGTTCAACATGGAATTCAGATTTCATCCGCTTGATGCACTCGATGCCAAACTTGATCGAATCATCATAGAACGTGACATGAGGAGTCTGCTGGACATCGAAAAGGTCTGTGTGCGCAATCTCAAATCCACGCATGTCAAAATCCCCGGCTTCAACTTCGAACTGGAGGGGTTCTGCCTCCTGCGGCTGCTGTTCACCCGGGGGATAAGCACTTGCTGATGCGCGAATGTATTCTTGTTCTCGGAAGCCGCTCCACCGGGGATTAATGATTACAAACCCTTTCAGCATACCTTCGGTTATGACACGCAGTTCAGGAAGGATGGATTTGTTCCCATATTTGCTGTTCTTGAGCATGTGCTGAACTGCAATGAAGTCATCCCGGGAGATGATCCCTTCGTGCTCGCCGTAATAATGGCTGATCGGACGCTCTCCGCGGTTTTTGACGGACTTGTGTGACAGAACATCCTTCGTGAAGGTCTTGCGCGTGTACACATCACCACAGTAGCGTTCATTACGCATGGATTGAGCTACACCGGAAGCAGTCCATTTGACATTTCCGAGATACGTCTTCTTTTCAAGCGCAGTCAGCGCATCTGCGATCTGCTGCGTGGAATAACCATACAGGTACATATAGAACATCAGCTTGGGGATGTGCATGGTGTCTGGATTCGGTATCAGCTTACCTTCAGCGTCATGTGTGAACCCCAGAAGTTTCGGTGTCAGCGGAAGACCGTGGTCTAGCTGCATACGAAGTGAGGTTTCCATACTGCGGCTTTTGTTGCGTGATTCTTCCTCTGCCATCGTTGACTGAAAGGATAACGCCATGTTTGAGGTCTCATTGAGCGAGAATATGTTTTCTGCTTCAAAAAACACTCCGATTGGCGGGTTGTGTTCCAACAGCATTCGAACCATGCCCAGAAAATCCACGACGTTGCGGGCAAAGCGGGAAACACTCTTCGTGATGATCAGATCAATCTTGCCGTTTGCACTCGGAGATCATACGGTTGAACTCATCTCTGTGGCGAGTGGAGATACCGCTTATGCCTTCGTCTGCGTAGATATCAACCAGTGTCCACTTAGGATGCCGAACGACAAAGTCCTCGTAGTACTTCTTCCGAAGCTCATAGGAGGTTGTCTGGCGCGGGTCATCGGTTGAAACACGGACTAAGACGCCTACTCGCTGACAAACATCATTGTCGTAATAGTCCGGATCTTTGCGCTCAGGAAAGAACTGATAGTTGACTTCATCGATCTGCACTCGGACGCGCTGACGGATTCGCTCTTTTTGCTCGGCATTTGTGTAGCGGCGATTACTCAAGCAAGACCCTCCGTTCATCGTCGTTATCATCCGGAAGCATCTGCCAGTCCGGTGTTGGGAAGAATCGTTTCTCGCGCATATCTTCCTGATAGTACGAAGCCAGCGTATAGATGTCCTCATTCACAAAATAGACACCGACCGGCTTCTTAAGTGTAGCAAGAAAGCGCGCACAGAAAGTGACTTCCCCTGGGTCACGTGACACGTTGCTGATCTTCTGTGTAATGATCAGATCAATCTTGCCATCCATACAGTCCTGCAGAAGGCGGGACCATTCTTTGGCATTTTCCATATATGGAGCCGACTGGCCCTCATCAACATAAAAGCCGGCCAGCGTCCAGTTTGGGCAAAGCGAAATGGTGTCAATGAATTCCTGCTTGTGATACAGCAGGTAATCTTCGTATTTTGTCTGATTGAAAAAGCGGATATAGACACCAATTCTGAAATGTGTATATGGACTCGGATACTCATGCTGGATGCTCTCCAGCCACAATTTGTGATGGGCCAGCATTCGGCGGTGGGCTTCCTCTTGAGGATCACGCGCAAAGGGACTGACAAGCTGCGACGTGCCGCCATACCTGATCGTGTCCCACATGGAAGTTTGATCTGCCGGGACGATCATCCCTGTACCCGGCATCTGTTCTTTCTTGTCCTGCATACATACCTCCGCCGATGCAATAGTATGCAAATACTATAAAATTGCCGCGGCATAAATGGAACAAACCAGAGGTAAAGCAGATTACCTCTGGTTAATCGAATGCCCAATTTTACAAAAAAAGAAGCGAATCATGACGATCCGCCTCTGTGATTACTGATTATTCTGGTTGTTCCTCATGGTCGTTTTGAGGTTCTTTATGATAGATTTCAGCGACTCCAGTTCCGAGGGGGTGCAGTCCTCAAACAGTTCTGCAATCTCACTGGCATACATGCTTGTGACAGTCGGCACATTGGCTCTGAGGATCGAATCAGCTGATACCTGCAGGGCTTCGATCACCCGGGTAAAGGTGCTCAGAAGCATCTTTGTTTTGCCAAGCTCGATGGAACTGATGTGTGGAAGAGAAATATTGGCCTTAGCAGCAAGCTCTGCCTGACTCATCTTACGCTCGACGCGCGCATTGCGAATTCTTGCACCGATCTGCTCATATTCGCGCTGCAGGGCTTCATCGCTCATTCTCTCACCACACCTTCTGGAGCTTATAATATAATCCGGAGACTATATCCAGCTATTATCCTACCTTTTGGCAATGAAAATTTATATAAAGGGTAGACGTTAATATAAACTGCGCTTGATAATGGAGATGTAAAAATTTATAGGAGGGATTCCCATGTATCTCAATTATCAAACCATCGGCAAGCGCATCCGTCTGCTTCGCAAGCAGCAGAATCTGTCTCAGATGACTCTGGTTGAGATGGTAGACAAGTCACCGACTTACATCTCGCTCGTGGAGAATGGACAAAAGGGGCCCAGCCTTGAAACCCTGATTGATGTAGCTAATGCGCTGAAGGTTACGATGGACGTACTGCTTGCCGAGTATCTCGAACAGAATACGGCTGCTGTCGGTGCAGAACTATCAGCTATCATTGAAGACTGCAGCGAGTACGAAAAGCGCGTGATCATTGACGGCGCCAGATCACTGAAACAGGTGCTGCGAGGTGATAAGCAATGAACATGAGAATTTTGGACGCTCAGCGGATAGTACGGTACGCTGATCCCGTGGTCTACAACTTTTCTCTGCTCAGCAAGACAAAGTGCTGTGCGTCATATTGCAGCGTTGTTTTGATCCAGATGCTTTCCAAAGCCAGTCGAAACTTTTGTCCACAATAATTCACCTTGGCTAATGAGAAAAAGTCCCACTCAAAAGCCATCTGTGAGACATCAGAGACTGTCCTCATTACTCCGAAGTAGTAATAAGACTCCAAACGCTCTGTTTTCACCATCGTGTGAGGACAAATCGTGAAGTCAAAATGAGGACACGCGCTCTGAGACCAGTGAGACAGGAGAGAATTAGGCACAATTTAGAGCCAAAACTGCCGGAAATTGACCTTTATTCGCCACTTATAGACACCAGAGATAGATTTGGTGAGCGAGTGGGAATAATACCAACTGCTACAGTATAATTTGAAGACCTTGGTCATCGGTTTCGATGACCAAGGTCTTTTTTTGTTGTGGGAGAAGCCTTGACCGCGGTCTTTGCTGAAGATGCATTGCTGGGCAAAATCAAGGCAAGCCCTCTTGGCTGTATGGACAATTTGAGGCAGAACGATTGGTTCGGCTTTTTGGGGGAGACTGCGTTTTTACCGGCTCCCGTTACAGCTCTTCGTACTTGGGCAGCGACTTTACGGTGCCGCCTTCCATGGCGCTTTCGTGGGCCAGGAGACCAACGCCGGTCCAGTAGGCCGCATCGATATCGGAGGGGAAGGGAGTTCTGTCTTCCAGAATGCTGGTAACGAACTCATGGACCAGATGCGGATGGGAACCGCCATGACCGCCGCCCTGCTTGAAGGACAGATGGGGATTGACCTCGTCATAGGCCACTTCGTAGGTAAACCGGCCAATGACGTCCGGCAGCAGATGGGCATAATCGGGGACCTGAACGTATTCCTCATCGATCTTGCCGCCGCGGTTCTCGTTCTCCCAAACCAGATCCCGGCTGAACATCACATGTTTGTCGCCGTTGAGCTGATCCCACTCAAAGGACTTGTTTTCACCATAGATATTAAAGCATTCGCTGTAGCCACGGGCGACATGGTACAGGAAGCGCTCCATTTCAACGGTCGTCTCGCCATCCTCCAAGGCCACCAGAGCAGACTCAAAGGCGAAGGGGCAGCCGTACTGCTTTTCCAGTTCCGGACGGACCTTGCCGGAGCCTCTGCCGAAGACGCTGACCGGACGCTGCCCTGCCAGAGCAAAACAGGGGCCGATGGCATGGGTGGGATGTGCCAGGGGCGGGAAGCCGTCCCAGTAAGAGGGCCAGCCCTCCATATCCTGATAGTGGGCGCAGCGCATATACTGCAGCTTGCCCATTGCGCCGGATTCGTACAGCTCCTTCACATACAGATACTCGCGGGTGTAGACGGAAGTTTCCATGAACATATAGTGCTTGCCGGAAGCCTTCCGCGCCTTGATAACGTCTTCCAGCTCCTTCATGGACATACCCATGGGGATGGTGCAGGCGCAGTGCTTGCCTGCGTTGAGCACCTGAACCGACATGGGCGCGTGCAGCGCGGGCGGAATGACCAGATGGACCGCATCCACATCCGGGTTCTGCAATACCGCTTCAAAGTCGGTGGTGTAGTAGCTTTCGTCCAGCAGGTACATATCTGCCAGCGCCTTCAGCTGGTCCGGATTGGTATCCACCATAATGACATGATCCACATCCGGATGCTTCAGATAGATGGGCAGGAAGCAGCTGCCGAAACCCATGCCCACGATGGCAACCGTCAACTTTCCATTTTTCATAAAATTACTCCTTTCATGCTGTGAGCGACTTGCTGTTTTCATTATAACAGGGATCGTTGACAGCACAATGGAAAGAACGTATAATATAGAAAATACGGACACATTTTATCGTTTTATCTGCGATTATTTTGATTCTTATAGAAATTCAGGAGATTATCATGGTAAACGCAACACCCTGGTTCGAACTGGGAACCATAACGGACATCGAAAGCCTGGGATATATCGAGATCACCAACCGTCATCCTGCCCGCAAGGGAATGCCCTACTGGGTGCTGGTGCTGGTAAACAGCGGCAGGCGAACGGTCTGTGCGGATGGGAACCCCATACAGATCGGTCCCGGAGAATTCTTCCTTCTGCCGCCTAATTCAGAACAGGCTCCCTGCCGGCTGGACGAACACAGCGCCTGCTTTGTGCATTTTGCTGCCCGGGGCTCCCGTATCGATGCCCCTGTCCATATCGACCCTGCGCAGGTCCGGCTGCCCCTGCACGGGTCTCTCCCCTATACTCCCGATTGCTTCGCGCTGCTGCGTTATCTGTGCAGCCACGCCCTTTCCCCTTATGCAAACGAGCAGTTCCTGAAGACCCAGCTGCAGGCGCTGCTGTCCATCATCAGCCTACACTGCCAGAAAACCCCCGACCGACAGGACCACAGCGGACTTTCCACGGTAACGCTGCTGCATTACATCAAGGATCACGCCTGCGTTCCCCTCCGCTCTCAGGATTACGAAAAAGAGTTTGGCTTGAGCTACCACCACATCAATCTGCTGTTCAAAAAGCAGTTCGGCTGCACGGTCAAGCAGTATCACTTCCGCATCCGCATGGAACACGCCGCTCAGCTTTTGATCTCCGGCTGCACCTTGCAGGAAACCGCCAAGCGCTGTGGCTTTGATGATTACTTCTTTTTCATCAATTCCTTCACCAAAGCCCACGGCATCTCCCCTGCCGCCTACCAAAGCCGCCACAGCGGTACCTAGATCCTGTTGGGTGCTTTACTTCTTGAAGTTGATCAGCTTTTGCTTGATATATTCGTAATTGTTCGCCTTATGCGGCAGAAGACAATTCGAGCAATCCTTTATGCCGGTTGAAGTGAAGGTATAGTTGCCGCCGCAGTGCGCGTCGCAATACAGCGGACAATAGCAAAACAGGCAGTTGAAATCCTCCGTGTCATCGGTCCGGTGGCACGGAAAATACTCACACTCGAAATTCCTGAAAAATCTGCTGTTGTTCATACTGAGCACATCCTTTCTGCGTCATTCCACCAGACCATATTTGACTTTGATACGGTCCAGCTTCTCCAGCATGGGTTCTGCGGCAAGAAGAAGGAAGATCACCGTTGCGGCTGCGTGAACAAGGTCCATGGGCAGCCCGGAAACGTAATAGGCAAGGATCACCTGCCGGTTGATGACGGTGCCGTTGTACATGAGCGCCGCGGCGGGATTCATGATGCCGCCGTAGATCACTACCGCTGCAAACGCGCCAAAGACCGCAAGGCTGCTCCGCGTGCGCCGCAGCAAGCCTTTGCGGAACAGGATGCCCGCCAGAAAGCCGATCAATCCCATGCTCAGCATCTGCCACGGCGTCCAAGGTCCCTGCGAAAAAAGGATGTTGGAGGTCAGCATGGTGACGGCGCCGACAAGAAAGCCCGTCTCTCCTCCGAACGCTACGCCTGCAATGATCACAAGCGCCATGACGGGCTTGAACTGCGGCAGCATAAAGAAGGCACAGCGTCCGGCAACGCCAATGGCGCAAAGCACTGCGATCACCACAAGCTCCCTTGCCTTGGGCTTCCGCCCCTCAAATACCATGAAGAAGGGCAGCATGCACTCCGCCAGCACGGCAAGCGCGGTGATGTTGTAGTGACGGTTGCCAAGGTAGGTAATGCCTGCAAATATGGTCAGCGGGATGCACATAACGATCACAATGGCTGCAGCCAGCGTGCGTTTGCCCAATTTGCGCCGTTTTACGGGGGTCTGCTGCCCGGCAATGGGCGCACTGCGCCTGCCCGCGCAGGCAATGAAGCCCAGCAGCGCAACGGCAAGATAAAGGTAGAGCGAGACGAAGCTTTCGCCCGTTGAACTGACGCCGCCCGAATCGATCAGGGTGGTCAGATCCGTGATCTTGATCGCATAAAGGAATAATGACCAGCGCCCCGCCCAGAAACAGCGCGGAGAGGATCTTTCTCCACAGCGGCAAAGGGGCGGGCTTGTAGTTGACTGCCGTCTCTTTGGGCGCGTTTCAGGACAAGCCTTGCAAGCAGCGCAATTACCGCTGCGATGCTGCCTGCAAGGCTCATTTCCAGTAAGCGAAGCAGGAAGTCTTCCATGTGTCATTCCTCCTCACGGTGCGCAGCAATCAGCGCTGCGATCTCGTCGATCTCCTTATCCGTCAACTTGTTCCTACGTGCAAAAGCAGCTAGAAACTTCGGCAAAGAACCGCCAAAGTGCTCCGACAGAAATTGTTCACCTTGCTGCGACCGAAAATCCTCTTGCGCGATCACAACCGTTACAGTGGAATCCTGCATTGCAAACAAGCCTCGCTCACACAAGCGCTTGAGCATGGTATAGGTCGTAGTGCGCTTCCAACCGAATGCCTCTGCTGCCAGCTCAACAAGCCTGCGCGTACTCAATGGGGCATTTGTCCAAATCAACTCTGCGAATTTCTGTTCCATGTCACCAAGTTTATAGGTTGCCATCGTTTCATCCTCCTATGTCTATAGTTGTTAGACACATATAGTCTAACGCATGTAGACAGCGCTGTCAAGTGTTATCCCGAGGTCTGAAGAGCACTGTAGATAGCAGATCGTCGGTTAACGCAAACTTAATAATCGCAGCTTTTAACACGATTTATTATTGTAGTTGTATTTCTAATTGTTATGTCGTTCAGTGTTTCATGGCATAGTCAAGATAGCTTCTTACCATCTTATATATATAATCATAACTTCATTTCATCATTATTTTTGTGGGCTTTATACTCATAAACAGCAAATTCAAACACGATAAACGCCGTTTCATGTCCATTGACAGCAAGTCTCCTTGGTGGTATCATCCCGGTTACAAAGGATCCCTCAACACCATTTATCGTGTGTAGGGTGGACCAAAAGGAAATGGTTTCTTTGATTCCCATTTTCAATCGCTCTATAAAATTTATTACTGGAAAGAAAACCGAATATGGATGGTGATGATTATGTATAATAATATGATGGAGAAATCCTGTACACATGTATAGTTTGCACAAATGTAAAGTAAACTATGATATTATTTCGCATGGGCGCTCGCACGAGTTGTGTGCGAGCACCCCAATCACTGAATGTGAGAACATCCAAGAAATAGATGAGGCTGGTATGAAGAAGTGCTTGAAGCCACTGGTCGAATTACTTGTGGCGGCACTCTACAAAGCCAAGTCTGTTCACGAAGAAGGTGAAGATGATGACAAAACCGATTAATATCCCCCACAAGCGCAAAGTGGCCATCTATACACGGTACTCATCTGACTTGCAGAGTCATGATAGTACCGTTACACAGATTAAAGTGGTTAAAAAATTCGCTGCTAGGAAAAGCATTCAGATTGATGATGACTGCATATACTCCGATGAAGAGACCACCGGCCGCAACACAAAACGTCAGGAGTATCAAAAATTGGTCGAGGCTATTTCAAATGATGAGATTGAGTTACTTTGTTTTTATTCTGTGTCACGTCTTACACGTAACCTGTTTGATGGCCTTGTTTTCTTGGAGCTGATAGACAAACACAAGGTTAAACTTTATTCTGTGAAAGAAAGATTGACAGAACGACCAGAGGACCGTAATGAACTGCACCCCATTTGTTGGACAGTATGATATACTATCTAACAAGTGGGGTGTTTTGCTATGCCAAAAGGAGTACCAAACAAACGATATACGCCGGAGTTCAAGAGAAT
>Ga0129312_1001258_pt1 | contig 15455 bp, 13 predicted proteins | sample O827metagenome_FD_94434 | JGI IMG/M metagenome (GOLD analysis project Ga0129312, IMG submission 94434) | Orangutan group fecal microbial communities from Wisconsin, USA - O827 metagenome | ecosystem: Host-associated > Mammals > Digestive system > Large intestine > Fecal | place: USA: Wisconsin... | reverse complement strand
TCATATCATTTTCAAGTCCTATGAAGCGTGAGCCCATGACAATATCATAGCCCTCGTCGGCCTTTTTCTTCATTGCCTCTATGTATTCCGGTCTGTGCTGTCCGTCTCCGTCAAATTGAACAGCATACTTATAGTCCATCCTTGCGGCGTACTGCATGCCGTTGTGAAAGCACATGGCAAGTCCCATGTTCTGCGGAAGATTGACGGTATTATAGCCTCTGTAGGCACAGATACGGTCAGTACCGTCCGTAGGTCCGTCCGTTACGACAACATAATCAAACTGAGGGTAATCGGATATAAGCTCGTCAACCACCCTCTCTATATTTCCCGCCTCGTTATAGGCAGGAATAATAAGCAGAACATCACTTTTTTCTTTATTCCGCTTATCTGTATTCTTTTCTTCGGTATTGATATTCATGCGCGTATATTATCACAGTTTGCTTATTTAGTAAAACTTAAGACTTAGGATCTGCCGTCTGTCACTTAAGCTAAGCGTCAAGGCAGGTGCTTTGCGGAACATACTCATATCACTTTCTATTCTTCCAATCCAGATATACAGGATAGCCTCCGGTATGAATAAAGAGTATGTTTCCTGTGATACTGCCCTTTTCGATCTCACTTAACATGCCCCACCAGCTTTTCCCGGTATAGCAGGGATCAAGCGGAATTCCCTTAGATTCTGCTTCTCTTATCACAGCCTCGATATCCTGATTATACTTTCCGTATCCTCCGCACAGATACTCGTCCTTTATCTCCGGAAGCACTCTTATCCTAGAGCAGTCACCTCCGAAAAAGCTCTTCATATCCTCTCCGATATGGCTCATTACACTTTCCCTGCTTCGTGCGGCTGATATACCTACAAGCTTACAGCTGTGCGCTGTCTTACCCCCGGCAAGACTATCGCTCATTGCTGCCGCAAGTCCCGATATTGTCATATCCGTACCTACAGTAAGGACTATGGCATCAAATTCAATACACTCTTCGCGCTCATAGGCAAGTATCTCCCCGTATTCCTTATAGGAGGCTCTCATAAGAGCTGCTTCATTTCCCTTGCCCGTGCTGTCTCCGTAGATGTAATAAGGCTTATATCCTTCCGACACAGCCCTGTCGATCACTGCTTCAACGCAAACCTTAACATCATTCCCGCCGCAGTATATTATCTCGGCACCCGACAGCTTTACCAGACGCTCATTTTCCGTCTCTGCAGCTCCGGGTTCCTTCTTGATGATGCAATAGCACTTTATATTATTAAGCTTAGCAGTATCGGCAATTGCCCTGTTCATATTGGAGCTTGCTGAGCCATAACTTATGACAGCCGTATAGCCGCCTTTCCTGATATCATCAAACAGCTCCCCGGCTATCCTTACCTTATTTCCTCCAAAAGAAAACGGGATCTTATCATCCCGTTTCATGTAAATGCGGCTTCCGCAATATTCCTGAACAAATTCTATACTGCTTAATGCTTTTTCCATACCTGCTCCGCCTCCGACTATGCTCGTATACGGCTTTTCCGACGTCAATCCTTTATATTTAACTCAATGCTTACTCTCAGTAGGTAAGCATTGTTTCTATATAAGCTGTAAGCTGCTTTTCAGTGAGAGCACCACCGTCTGATCTCCTAAGCTTAATCGGCTTCCCTTTTTCCGGTATAGAGCTTCACGGTCTCTATCAGGTATCTGAGACTCTCCGCACGGAAGAAGATTGCTGCAGCAAGATATATAACCACTCCTGCCGCCACAGCTATAGCAAGTCCTATCACGGCACCGCCTGTACTGCCCATATCTATGATACCGAATACCCCGAAGATTACCTGAAGCAGATATACAACGACTGCCATAGCTGCTGCCAGGCAAAATTCCGGAAGTATATCGTTCCACTGTGCCACAGGTCCGTATCCGATTATATCCTTGTTCGGATATCCGTTAATAAAGGTGGTGAGATAATCCACCAAAGCCTTCATCAGTATCATTCCGGTGATTCCCATCCTGACACTTAAGACAAGTACAGCAGTACCTACAAGCTTCTTGATGATCTCAAGCTTAAGATAGATATCGCTGCGTCCGTTGGCATTTATAGCCTGAAGATTGGCTACATGCAGATGCCATACGCTGTAGGAAAGGCAGCACAATCTGAGTAACGGCACCGCCGGCATCCACTGCTCTCCGAGAAGTATCCTTACTATAGGCTCTGCTGTTGCCATGATGCCGAACATCATCGGAAACATTACAAAGCTTGAGAGCTTTATCGCACGGCGAAGCATTTTCCTTGCCATCTCCTTATCGGACTGTGTCTTGGAAAATGCCGGAAGCATGACCGCCTGCATGGTCTGCGCCATTGAAAAGACTATGACCTGAGGAAACTGGTTACCTCTGTTGTAATAGCCTACCATAGCCGAGTTATAGAGCTTTGATATAACAGGCGTGTATATATTGGTGTAGATCGTATCTATGAGTCCGGACACAAGCACCTTCCAGCCGTAGGAAAACAGTGCGCCTATCCTCTCTGCCGATACTATGAACATAGGTCTCCAGCCGAGACTTATATTCAGTATAAGCATCAGTGCAGCATTTTTGATAAGCTGCTGGAATATGAGTGCCCAGGTACCGAGACCTTTTAAAGCAGCCGCAACTCCTATGGCTCCGGATATGATATCAGCAAGTATGGTTGCCCTGCACTGCATACCGAAGGACATCCTTCTTGCAACTATCGCCATCTCTACGGATACGACCGATCCCGTGAAAAGCAAAAGCGACAATACCCTAAGCATAGGCACTATATCAGGATCTCCGAAGAAATCAGCTGTTATCGGTGCTGTAATGAATATAAGCACATAGAGCACCGCAGATATAATAAGTCCTACCCAAAATACAGAGCTTAAGTCGGCCTCATTGATCTCTTTTTTCTGAATAAGCGCCGTCTGGAATCCGTTCTGTATGATAACATTCGCTATGGTTATGAATATAAGCATAACCGACATGGTCCCGTATTTTTCAGGTCCGAGGAGACGCGCCAATATAATGGAAATGAAGAAGGTGATCAGCTGATCTCCTCCGCTCTCCGCCGCCTTCCAGAAAAATCCTGCTATTACATTTTTCTTGATACCCTGTTCCTGCACCTTAACTGTTTACACCCTCTTTGAGCTGAATGTATACCCTACATTACCTGCCCGATTCCCCGGATGCCTTGCATCCGATACCCCATTTTTTACGCAAAAGACGGGGAGCGGCTTAAAGTCTCTCCCCGAAAAATGATTCTGTCTTACTGTGCTAACTCCTGTGGCTCCGCAGCTATTCCTGTTGCTGCCTCACGCTGAGCTGCCTCTGCTGCGGCTTTTGCCACGGCATCTGCCTCCTGCTGCTGTTTCTTGACGATAACAGGATCTGTAGGATCAAAGTTCTGTGATCTCGGTATAGCCTGCTCGATAGCCGGTCTGTCAAACGGTCCGGTAACCCATTCATCCTCATAGATAGTGATCTGGGTTCCGACTCCGCAGTTATAATATACCCATGCAGCATCCCCCGAGAGCATTCTTACACAGCCGTCGGACTGGTTCTTGCCAAGCTGATTGTAGGTATCTGCAAGAAGTCTGTACGAGTCCGCAGCTCCCTGATAAATGATGGAATGAAGTATATATCCGTTCTTGAATCTGAGCAGATACTGGCAGTAATATGCTCCTCCGTCAGCCGGATGCATATACTTCCATCTGTAGCCCTCGTATGCCTTGAAGGTACCGAGAGGTGTATCCTTGCCGACAGTAGTCAGAATGGACTTGACCGGAATTATATATCCGTTGTCTCCGTCCTTGGCATATACGGTAAGTGTCTTCATAGGCTTATTGAGTTTGATTATATAATCTCCGGTAAGTCCTATGACAGGCTCAAGATTGGTAACAACTATACCCTTATCATCAAAATAATACTTGTAACCGTCTATATACTGCCAGCCTGTAACTATCTGATTATCCTTGAAATAATACTTATTGTTGTTTGTATCGTATGCCCAGCCTGTGAATGCTCTGCCATCGAAGGTCGAATAGCTTGCTCTGCCATCCGCTCCGATAACGACACCCTCATAAGCAGCCCCCTGCTGATATCCGCCTGTAGTGGCTGTGCCCTTCTTGAACAGCTTAAGCTCAAGAGCCTTGATATGCTTGCCGTTGCCGAAAGCACCCGCAGCCTCACCGTTATGCGCCCATCCGAGCTGTGTGCCGTCACTTAAGGTTGCTCTGTAATAAATATCGTAGATATTGGCTGTATGGCCCTTGGTACGTACCTGTACCGCAGTGATCTTTGCACCGTCACCGTAATTCGGAGTTCTCATCTCGTTCATCGCCCACGGTGTCCAGCCATGCTCTGCGGTGAATACTCTGTAATAAACATCACCTACGGCTCTGTCATAGCAAAGCCAAAGTGACTGGAAGGCATCGCCCTCTGCCGTTGCCGCACCTGTATCTGTCGAAAACGGCGGCTGGGTACTTCCGTCTGCGTTGATCATTACCGCATTAATAACGGGAGTAACTCCCAGTATGGGATCTGCCTCTACTCCCTGACCTGCAGTTCCGAGAGCCGTATTTATCGGAGTCTGCGACTGATTAGCTACAGTCTGAGTCTGTCCCGGAGTTGCTTCCGAAGTTCCTGCTCCCGAAGGTCCGACCTCACTGCCGCCCTTTATACCCGGAGCATATATAACTCCGGCAAACGCTGTATTGCTAAGTGCGATCGAAACGACCGTTGCAGCAACTGCGATACACTTAAGCCTTTTTAACATACCTGAATCTCCTAAAACTATTATTAAGCATATGTCTTCCCCGTAAATAACTTAATTTATTCCGGATACGGACACACCGACCCATTTAACAAAACATGGATCCAACCCCTGATGTGCGTCACACTTTGCACACCTTCGAGAGTGTATCACAATTTAACTTATCCCGCCACAGCTGTTACAAATTTGTAAGCATTCTTTATGAAAGAATGTGCATTGTTACATACATTCACAGAGTGCCTGCAGCCCGCACTGATATTTCCCTTTGCACAAGCGCGCATCCCTCGGAGCTTTATTTATATAGGATGCAATTTGCCGGAAATAAATCATTTAGAAGCTTCCGCTGCTGTGTGAATATCCCGAGTCGTTGACCGTGGTTCCTCCGGAACTGCCTCCCGAGGAATCATCATCGTCGTCATGGAGCTTGACGACTCTTGTGGTCGTATGCGTATACTTATCTTCCTTTATCCTGATATCAACATCTGCCTTTCTGCTGTATCTCGCCGCAGAGCTTGACATACGCACCGACTTAAGCTTGAGTCTTGCCTTGCCGCATACAAAAAATGCTATGATAAAGCTCGGAAGCAAGCCAAGGAAGGCTCCCGTCCAGAAACGGCTAACCACGGTGAATTTATATACATCTACAGGTTTTCCTTCCTTTGCCTTGGCAAGATAATCGCCGCAGCCCTCAAGATAAACCTCTATCGCACCGCTCCAGTCATCCTCCGACAGCTTATCCTTGATGCGGTTATTAAGTTTTTCCTTGCCGTAATCCGTAAATGCAGTATTGGCGAAGTCTCCGTATGCAAGCAGATCATACTTCCTGTCCCCTATGCTAAGCGCATAGAGTACGCCGTTTTTAGCATCACCCTTGCCTAATTCCAGATTCTCATAAGCATATTCGGAGAATTCCTCTATATCATGGCAGGCATAATCCGACATTTTATCGATTATAACAGCATAGACTCCGCAGTTATATGCATTCGAAAGTCTCCTTGCCTCATCCTCAAGCTCGAAATAGGTATCATCATCTATGATCATGTTAAGATCGAATATATACTCCGAGGTATAATACGAATCTTCTTCGTCTTCATCATAACTATCTTCGGTATCATAAGTGCTTTCAGTGCCTTCATAATAAGTTTCTGCAGTATCTGTGTCGGCATAGCTTACTATCATGCCGAGTGACATTGCCAAAATGGCAATGATTGCTGCCAGTGATAATAATCTTCCTTTCATCCTTGTCACCTCCTCATCAACCGAATAACCATCCACCTATAGGTGAACTGAATATTATCGTAGAAATAAGTCCGATGAGCAAAGAGCTTATTATCAGAGTCTTAAACAAGAGCAATACATATAATCCTACCGACATAGGCAGATTTCCGACAGCCTTTCCGCTTTGGCCGTTTATCGCAAACAGGAAAGTCCTGTCCTTCCATTTGGTAGACAGCAGCCATACGGGAAGCAAGGCATATTCGACCTCTCCCCTCTCAAGTACGACAGTCTGCGTTCCGATCGAGAAACTGTCGTAGCCCGCAGAGGCATCTCTTTCCATCTGCTGAACTGCTGTTGCTTTACATCTTTCATCGGCTCTTGCCGCACATTCCTCCACAGACACATCATATTTATTTGCCATAAATCCGGGCAGATACGAGGTCTTGAATTCCACAAGCTTACTGTAATCAAAGGGTTCTATGGACTCCATATAGGCATCCGGCATCTCCTTTGATCCGTCAACAGGCACTCTCTTAAAGCCCACCCTTCCGGCACGCCTTACCTCGTAATGTCTTGTATTCGTTATCTCCTCGTCACCGTTTGTATATGTATTCGTACTGGTTGCAGTACCGTAGATATCCACATCTGCAGTACCGTTAAACAGCCAGAAGGGAACATATACACCCTTCACTTCCTCGATATGATTGTCCGTTTTGAAGGCTTTCGGCAGAAGCTTCTTATCCGAGCAGTGTTTCTTCAGTATCTCTACTGCCTTTTCTTTCTGTATCTTAAAAGGAATGATGTAATCCGGACGAAGCATTCCGCTCAGCTGTCCCGGTATAACTCCGTTATTGCCGCAATAAGGACAGCTCACGGTTCCTGCAGTCTTGCTGCATACAAGTTCAGCTCCGCAGCTCGGGCAGGAATAGAGCATAAGATCCTCGGATTCATTTCCCCATTCACCGCTTGATATCTGCTGCCAGTTTTTAGCTCCCGAAGCCTTCTTTGAGGCCATTTCCTCCTCAAAGGCCTCTCTCGCCTTCTGCTCACGTTCCGAATAGATCTTCTCTATCTCCTCAGGATCGAACAAAGATCTGCAATAATCACATTTCAGCTTACCGGTCTTGGCATCAAAATGCAGAGGACCGTCGCATGAGGGGCATTGATAATTGGTAACCTGTGAAGCCATAGCAATTCCTCCCGGAATATTGATTAAATACGGATTGCTTCGCACCCGCTTCTTTCGAAGCTTTGTGCTCATTTTCGTTTGGCCGTCCTATAGTCATATTCGCGACTGCAAGCAGTCGCTTCTATAACTATAGTCCGGCTTTAATCGATAAAAAATGTAACCGTCAGGCCGCCCGGCTGCAGTTCCTGCACCCATTCGAGACGGACTGAACGGTTACAATGAAATTACTGAAACCTATACAGCCAATATATCCGATATTTCGGCTTTACACAATGCCAAAAACCGTGTTTTATGCTTATTTACAGCAGTTTATATATACTGCGTATCAGATCATATATCCTCCTGTGCTTAGCCTTTAATATAAGCAGTTTCCTCTCGGTATCCGGAAGCTCTCTTAAGAACTTGGAGTTAGCCGGATCAAGCACAGCCTCCTTTTTGTCTTCCTTAATATCTATAAGGAAACGGCTGCGTGCGACAGCTTCCCTTACAGCCTCCCTATAGCTTCCTTCGGTATCCTTATCAAACTCAGCATAGAGCTTTGACATGGCATCAAAATGCCTCTCCCATTTGAGCTTTGCGGCATCATTTTCCATGCTCTCTCCCCATGAACCCGCACGCCCCATACGATACATGCTCATAGGCTCATTGAAATAATACACGCTTCCGTGCATAAGCATGGCAAGCTGAAGCGGGATATCCCCGACCGGACAATCAAAATACCACTGCGGAAGCTGCTTCGCATATTCCGTTCTGAAGAAAAGCGAAGCCGTAGGTATGTTTTCCTTCTTTGAAATGACATCCTCTGCCTTTATCACTCCGCTCCCCGCAAAGGGCTTAAGCTCCGCAACTGTCCTGAAAGCTCCGTCCTCGGCGACTATGCCCGCCGCATGACAGCAGAGCGCACATTCCGGATGAGTCTCCATGTAAGCTGCCTGCTTCTTAAGCTTGAGCGGATCCGACCAATAGTCATCTCCCTCACACATGGCAATGTATTTTCCTCTCGCCCTCGGAAAATTAAACACTCCGCTGATATTTGAGATGCCCTTGGAATATTGATTTTCCTCCTCATACATTGGCCGCATGATGTCCGGGTATCTCTCGGTATACTCTTTGATTATATCTATGGTATCATCCGTCGAATGATCGTCATGTATCAGTATCTCTATATCGAAGTCTCTTTCCTGCATCAGAAAGCCGTCAAGTGCTTCCCTCAGGTACTTACCGTGGTTAAAGCTAATACAGGATATAGACACAAGCGGTTTATTTGTTTCCATATCAGGCTTCCTCCATCTTGGATAACTTAGCCGCCTGATCTGCTGTGATCAGTGCATTGATAAGCTCATCCAGATCTCCGTTGATAACCTTATCCAGATTGTAGAGGGTAAGCTTGATCCTGTGATCGGTCACACGGCTCTGCGGAAAATTGTAGGTCCTTATCTTTTCCGAACGGTCACCGCTTCCTATCTGTGAGCGTCTGAGATCGGCCTCCTCGTTCTGCTTTCTCTCAAGCTCCATCTCATACAGTCTTGAACGCAGTATGCGCATAGCCTTTTCCTTGTTCTGAAGCTGAGACTTTTCCTCCTGCATATGAATGACTATTCCGGAAGGATAATGTGTAAGTCTAACCGCAGAATCCGTAGTATTAACGCACTGTCCTCCGTTGCCCGAGGCTCTGAATACATCCCAGTGTATATCCTTCGGGTCTATAACCACATCCACTTCCTCTGCCTCCGGCATAACGGCTACCGTTGCCGTGGAGGTATGTATACGTCCTCCTGACTCGGTCTCAGGCACACGCTGTACTCTGTGTACTCCCGACTCATATTTGAGCTTGGAATACGCGCCCTTACCGTCTATCATGAAGGTTATTTCCTTGAAACCTCCTATACCTATCTCGTTGAAGGAAGCAAGCTCAGTCTTCCAGCCGTTCTTAAGCGCATAGCTCGTATACATCCTATAGAGATCCGCAGCAAACAGAGCAGACTCATCTCCGCCTACTCCCGCTCTTATCTCCATATAGATATTCTTGTCGTCATTAGGATCCTTTGGAAGCAGCAATATCTGCAATTCCTTCTCAGACTCCTCAAGCTGTGCTCTCGCTCCGTTAAGCTCCTCCTTAAGCATATCGCGAAGCTCCGCATCATTTTCATGCTCAAGCATATCAAGCGCAGCCTCCGCATCCTGCTCAGCCTGTTCATAACGCTTGTACGCCTCGGTTATAGGCTGAAGCTCAGCCTGCTCCTTGAGCAGCTTTCTGAACCTCTCGGCATCATCCGCCGCACCCGGCTCCGCAAGCGCATTCATCAATTCCTCGTAATGTCTGACTATATCCTTTATTCTGTCGATTCCGCGCATATAAGTCCCTTTTTACTGCAAATGTCTTGCTGCAACAACTCTGTCCTTACCCGTAAGATCCTTTATGACCCTCACACCGGAGAATCCGTGTTCTCTGAGCAGCTCACTCACTGCTTCGCCCTGATCATAGCCGATCTCCATATAAATGCGTCCGCCGGGCTTAAGCACCTTAACTCCCTGCTCCGCTATTATCCTGTAGAAATCAAGACCGTCCTCTCCTCCGTCAAGTGCCGACATCGGATCATATTCTCTAACCTCTATATCAAGCTCTGCTATGACTGCTGTTTCTATATACGGTGGATTAGAAACTATCACATCAAAGCATCCGTCTATGTCCTTGAACATATCGCTTCGGATAAACTCTATCCCGGCTTTGTTCAAAACGGCATTTTCAGCCGCAAGCTTAAGCGCCGCCTCACTTATATCGGAAGCGGTAACTTTTCTGTAGCTACCCAGCTTCTTGAGTGCGACTGCAAGACAGCCCGATCCCGTACACAGATCTAAAAGCTCTATATCGGTATCTCTTTCCTCACCAAGCACGGTCTCGGCAAGAGTCTCCGTGTCTTGTCTCGGTATGAGCACATCAGAATTCACCTTAAAATCAAGCCCCATAAAGGAGGCTGTACCAAGTATATGCTGCAAAGGTATGTGCTTAGATCTTCTTTCTATATATTCGTCAAAGCTTATCCTTGCTCCGCAGTCTCCCGGACAAAACTCCCTGTCCGCAGGCTCTAATCCGCCATCCGCCCCGGTGCATATCGTCCTGTTAAGATCCGCAAGAAGCTCTGCCGCTGTCTTGCCGTATGCCTTCATCAACAACTGTCTGGCATCAAACTCGGCATTATCCACACCGGCTTTATTCAGTTTTTCCGTGCCCTCTGCGAGCAAATCTCTCAGCTTCATATTTTATATATCAGCCTTATCCTTATGTCTTGCGCCTGCTTTTATCAGGAGCTCCTTTCCTAAGGCATCCGGACCGTCGGGAAACTCCTCTTCCTGATAGGCTCTCCAGTCAAATATCGCATTTACGGCAGCTATAGCCACCTCTATCATACTGTCGTCCGGCTCATAGGTCGTAAGTCCCTGCATCCACATTCCCGGACGTGACAATATATCGACTAACTTCGATTCGCTCCTTCCTGCTATCCTTAAGAATTCATAGCTCACGCCTGCAATAACCGGCAGCAAAACTATGCGCGAAAGCAGTCTGTATATTGGAGAATCGAATCTTACGACCATGAAGAACAGTATGCTTATTATCATTACTATGACTATGAAGCTCGTTCCGCAGCGCTTGTGTTCCTTGGAGGACACCGCCACATTATCAACATTAAGCTCCATTCCATGCTCTATACAGTTGATGCATTTATGCTCCGCACCGTGATACATGAAAGTACGTCTTATGTCCTCAGTCCTCGATATGAGCTTGATATATATAATGAATATCATAACTCTGATAAGTCCCTCAAGGAGAGCGATAAGTGTATCAGAGGCTATAAGCTTCTTCAGCACTCCCGCTATAGCAAGCGGAAGCCACATAAATACCACCATTGCTATGATCACAGACAATATAAGAGACACTGTCATTATCAGCTTATCCAGCTTGTCGCCGAAGGTCTTTTCGAGCCATTGCTCGAATTTGCCGGGTTCCTCCCCCTCGTCATCCTCATAAAACGAAGCTGAGAACATAAGAGTCTTCATACCGACTATGAGAGATTCGGCAAAGCTGAAGCTTCCTCTTATAAAAGGGAGCGATGCTAGCTTATATCTTGAGGTCAGAGGCACTCTCTCCGTCACCTCGACAGCTATCTCACCGTCAGGCTTACGCACGGCAACAGAATATCTGTCACCGTTCCTCATCATAATTCCTTCAATAACCGCCTGTCCGCCGATACCGCTGTATTTCATCTGCTCTCCTCAAACATATCAATATCCATATACAAAAGGATCGGACTGCAACAGCCCGATCCCCTCAATGTCTGTGAAACTAAAAATTATCTAACACCGTACTTCTTGTTGAATGCCTCAACACGTCCTCTTGCTGCAGATGCCTTCTCCTTACCTGTGTAGAACGGATGGCACTTTGAGCAAATCTCGACTGTGATAGAAGGTCTTGTTGAACCTGTTGTGAATGTGTTGCCGCAATGGCATGTTACTGTTGCCTGATAGTACTTTGGCTGAACTTCTGCTCTCATGATATTATACCTTTCTTTTAAATCAGCGATTACCGACCGCCGATAGTTTTGTCGTGAGAAGCCCCACGAATATTTTCAATAATAACGGAAATAACTCCGTAAAACAAGCTGTGTAAGTATATCACATCCTCATATAGTATGCAAGCATTTTGATTTTGCTTTTTTTCACGTACTTTTTTTGTATTTTACTGTGCATTTTTACCAAATATTGATATAATCAAACACGTTAAGTTTGGGAGAAGATTATGAAGGGTCGGGGGTATACCCTTCGATTTTTGTGTGAACAAGAGAAAGGATCATTTAAGATGAGAGTAGGTTTTGTAGGACTCGGTATCATGGGCAATCCCATGTGTAAGCATATACTTAAGGCAGGCTTCGAGCTGTCTGTCAACGCACTTGACGAGAAGGTAGTTCAGGAATTCGTTGCACTCGGTGCAAATTGCGGAAGTTACGCAGATCTCGGCAAGGAATGTGATGTTGTTATGGTAATGGTACCTACTGGTGCTATCTCCAAGGAAGTCATGTTCGGCGAGAACGGTGTTGCTTCAACAGCTAAGCCGGGTACCGTACTTGTTGATTTAAGCTCTGTTACACCTATCGAATCCCAGGAATGTTACAAGCTTGCAAAGGAGAAGGGACTTATGTTCCTTGATGCTCCGGTTTCAGGCGGAGAGCCTAAGGCTGTCGACGGAACACTTGCTACCATGGTCGGCGGCGATCAGGAGGCCTTCGATATCGCTAAGCCGGTGCTTGATGCATTCTCAAGCTCGGTTCTTCTGGTTGGAGATTCCGGCGCAGGTTCAACAGCAAAGCTTGTTAACCAGATCATAGTTAACAATAACATTGCGATCGTAGGCGAGGCATTTACCTTTGCTGCCAAGACAGGTGTTGATCCTGTCAAGGTATACGAGGCTATCAGAGGCGGACTCGCAGGAAGCTGCGTGCTTGATGCCAAGCTTCCTATGATGGTTGCACGTAACTTCGTTCCGGGCGGTACCGTTAAGGTCAACCACAAGGACATCACCAATGTACTCAAGACAGCTCATCAGATCGAGTGCCCTGTTCCGTATACGGCTCAGCTCTTTGAGATCCTTCAGACTCTCAAGGTTCACGGACACTTCATGGATGATCAGTCAAGCTATGTTACTTATTTCGAGAGTCTTGCAGACGTCGAAGTTAAGAGTAAATAATCATTTTGTAAGTAATTAATTATGAACCGACAAATGCCGAACACTTTAAGTTTCCATATCAATATATAAATGGAAACAAGTGCTTCGGCATTTTATTGTGTTTTTTTTAACGAGGTGTGAAATGCGTCTTAGTGCTGATGTAGTAAACAAATATAAACCGATCGATGAGGAATACATGAACGTTCTCCTCAGTGAAGAGATCGCCAAAAACCCAAAGAAGATAATAGTTCTTGACGACGATCCGACAGGTGTGCAGACCGTACATGATATTGCTGTATATACTCATTGGGATAAGGACAGCATCAGACAGGGGTTTGCCGAGGAAAAGCATATCTTCTTTATCCTCACAAACTCAAGAGCATTTACCGAAGAACAGACGATCAAGGCTCATAATGAGATCGCAGATGTTATCGAAGAAGTATCCAAGGAGACCGGCATAGAGTATATCATCATCAGCCGCGGAGACAGTATACTGCGCGGACACTGGCCTCTTGAGACCGAGATTCTCCGAGACAGCTTTGAAAAGCATACAGGCAAAAAAGTTGACGGTGAGATAATGTGTCCTTTCTTCAAAGAGGGAGGCAGACTCACCATTGATAATGTACACTATGTCCGTTACGGTGATGAGCTCGTATCTGCCAATGAGACAGAATTTGCCAAGGACAAGACCTTCGGATATTCCGCAGAGACACTTCCGGGTTATGTTGAGGAAAAGACTCACGGCCGCTACAAGGCTTCGGATGTTGTATGTATCTCACTTGAGGATATCCATGATATGAACATCGACAAGATTGAGTCCCAGCTCATGGGCGTGACCGGTTTTAATAAGGTAGTTGTAAATGCCATCTCCCGTAAGGATGTCAAGGTCTTCTGCGTTGCTCTCTACAGAGCCATGGCAAAGGGCAAGACCTTCATGTTCCGTTCGGCAGCGGCCTTTGTCAAGGTATTTGCCAATATCAAGCTGCAGCCGTTCCTCACACGTGAGCAGATGATATTTGACAATTCCGCAAACGGAGGAATAATAGTAGTCGGTTCCCATACCAACAAGACAAGTGAGCAGCTTGAGCATTTAAAGGAGATCAAGGATATTGAATTTATTGAGCTTAACGCAAATCTTGTTAAGGATGATGAGGCGTTTCAGGCTGAGTTTGAGCGCTGTCTGAAATTAGAGGAGAAATATATCTCCGAGGGTAAGACCGTCTGCTGCTATACCACACGTGCACTTATCACCGCCGACACAGGCAATAAGGAGGATGAGTTAAGACTTGCAGTCAAGATCTCCGACGCCGTTCAGAATCTTGTAGGCAAGCTCAATGTAAGACCTGCCTTTGTTATCGCAAAGGGCGGTATTACCTCCAGCGATATAGGAGTCAAGGCTCTCGGAGTTATGCGTGCCTATGTACTCGGACAGATAGGTCCCGGTATCCCGGTATGGCAGACCGGCAATCGCAGCAAGTGGCCCGGTATCCCATATGTTATATTCCCGGGTAATGTCGGAGAGGCAGATACTCTTAAGGAAATGACACAGAAGCTCCTAGGCTGAACATTTACAATACAGAGGAAAATATATGTACGTTAATTTTCGTAATATGCTTAAGGAAGCCTACAGCTCACATCAGGCTATAGGCTCCTTCAACTGGTACAACTTTGAGACACTTGCAGGCATAGCAGATGCAGCCGAAAAGCTGCATTCTCCTGTAATAGTCTCCTTCGGAGCAAAATATCTCAGCAATATGTCGCTTGAGACTGCTGTCGCTCTTACCAAGGCTGTTGCAAAGGAGCATTCCGTTCCTATATGTCTCCATCTCGATCATTGCAGCGATAAGCTCACAGTACTTAAAGCTATAGACTTAGGCTTCGGTTCTGTCATGTACGACGGAAGCAAGCTTTCCTTTGATGAAAATGTAATAAACACCAAGGACATCTGCGATATTGCTCATGACAGCAATGTTACTGTTGAGGCAGAGTTAGGCTCCCTTGCCGCAAGCGAAAGCTCTCACGAGGGCAGCGCAGACGATAAGGAGATCTACACCTCGGCTGAAGATGCAGCAAAATTCATACGCTACACCGGCGTGGATGCCCTCGCGGTATCAATAGGTACAGTACACGGCATGTACAAGGGAACTCCGAATATTCGTACAGACATACTTGCCGAGATCAATGAAGCCGCAGGTATCCCTCTTGTACTCCACGGAGGCAGCGGCACTCCCGAGGACAAGCTTATCGAGTGTATCAATTGCGGCATCTCCAAGATCAATGTCAACACCGAGATCTCCGAATACGTGATCTCACGTACCCGCGAATACCTCGAGACCGAGCATCCTCACTATTCCGTACTGTCGCTCAAGCAGCGTGAATGGGCACAGGAAGTCGTTGAGAAATACATCAGACTGTTTGAAAATAACTAAAGCTTAAAATCACAGGGCGTGTGAAAAAATGAAAGTTTTTTCACGCGTCTTTTTTCTTTTGTGGATAAAACAGATTTTTTCTCAAGAAAAGTGTATAATTCCCCTTACCCCATAGATCAGGATCATTTCTGACTTA
>Ga0129312_1001254_pt1 | contig 15476 bp, 12 predicted proteins | sample O827metagenome_FD_94434 | JGI IMG/M metagenome (GOLD analysis project Ga0129312, IMG submission 94434) | Orangutan group fecal microbial communities from Wisconsin, USA - O827 metagenome | ecosystem: Host-associated > Mammals > Digestive system > Large intestine > Fecal | place: USA: Wisconsin... | reverse complement strand
TTTAGAGGATCCCGGTCAAATTCCGGGAGGAGGCCTCCGGTAAGGATCCGGTGGCCGGATTCCTTTTTGGGAAGCCGTATCGAGCAGTCTCCAAGTACCTTTGTCATACAGGAGAGACGTACTCCCCGTTTGATTTCTTCTTTATCAAGGAGCCGCAGCTCATCCGGCGTAATCTCGGAGACAGCTCCGGAGAGGACTGTAACACGGCATTTTCCGCACAGCCCGCGCCCGCCGCAGGGACTTTCGGAAAAAGCGTTCCCGGAGAGCAGGGCATCCAGCAGAATACAGCCGGAGCGGCAGGAAAGGGAGCCACCGCCTTCTATATTAATTGTCGGCATGATAAACCTCTTTCATATAATTTAAGATCGCCTGTTCGTTTTTCAAGGGGGTCTTCATTCCGAGCCCGCAGGCCGGAGCAACGATATCCACACCATTTTTCAGGCAGTGCTTTGTCAGCTCGCGGATCTTTTCTGTATCACTAAATTCCAAGCTGTAGGTGCTTATATTTCCCATAATGACATGGCAGGGAAGCTGTTCTCTGGCCTGCCTCATGGAGACCACGGCATCAAAGCTTAAAGCGTGACTGCGGATCTTTGCCGCCTCCTCATAGACCGGATCCATGTGGCCGCAGATATGGACGATGGTTCCGGCATTTGCTTCACGAAAAGCGTCTGTGAGCCGGTTAAGGCATGGAACGGCAAATTCTTCAAAATAACGCGGGCCTAAGATCTCACCGGTGCCGCTGGGGTCGGAGATCGCAATACAGTCTGCTCCCGCCCGGATCTGAGCCAGTCCGTAACGCAGAAGCTCATCGGTGACAAAATCAAGAAACGCATGGGCCTCCTCCTTCTTTTTCCGCAGCTCACGGTAAAACACCATAGGCTCGATCAGGGAGGAGGCGGTGCTGATGGGCCCTGTCAGGTTGCCGATAACGGGAAGCGTAGGACAAGTACTTTTTAAGATCGACAACGCCTCAAGGACAGTGCGGCATCTGCCTCTTGTCAGGTCAAGGGGAGTGAGATTTGTATATTCGCTGACGGAGCGGATCACATAGCCCGTCACCCTGGGCTCGATGGTGCTGCTTCCCAGATCACAGGGAGCTCCCATTCCTTCGGCTTCGACAGTCATGCAGAAGGGAACGCCGACATTTTCAAAGCAGCCGGTCTCATAGACGGTTTTCGCCAGAGCAGCCATCTGTCCGGCATCCTTATGGGCATCGGGAAGACGGATGCCGCAGGCCTCCATAATGTCCGAGGTTACCATATTCATCATTCCGCCGGGACAGATACAGGCAGGACGGTCGGCGTGTCCTTTTTTCAAGATCGTTAAAAGGCGTTCTTTTTCTGTCATGTCGTCTCCTTTAATATAAGCTCATGAAATTCAGTGGATGGATATTGAAGCTTCGGGCAGGAGCTGCCGCCGAAGCGTATGTCTCCCCGTAGCTGTAGGGCGGCTTCGCTGTAGGAGATGGCTTCATCAAACAGATGGATTTTCCATGAAGCCAGCCCGGAAGACGTCAGGGAGAGGGCCGTTTTCGGGCAGAGAAGGAAAAGTGTGCTTCTGTCTAAGAGATGGTCAGCCGCTCTAAGAAAGGGCAGAGTGAACTCCCTTGCCACCATCCCGGAGAGTCTGGGGCCGAGAAGGGAGGGGGCTCCGATAGGGTCGGAGAAGCTCAGGATCCCGGCGCCGGCAGCCTCTGCAAGCCGCATAAACTCCAACAGATCCTTTCCGATACGATTTAATATGGTAAAAAGCTGCTCGGGCTGCTTTAAAAGAGAACGGAGCAGAATCTCGGAAGGGATCAGACAGTCTAAAATCGTGAGAGGGCCTGAGACCTGAAAGAGGACATTTTCTCCATAGGCCCTTAGAAGACGGCAGGCCTTCAAGGTCTCCCGGATCTGCACGGTGGTAAGATCAAGAGAGGGAAGCCCATCGATCAGCTCATTTAGTGTGAAATAGCGTGCTTTTTGGGGGCGGGAAGCGGAAAATGCATTTCCTGTTTGGATATCTGCACCGTAGCCCTCAGCCTCCAGTGTATGGCAGAAGGGCAGCAGGCAGTAGGAGGAAGCACTCCTTTTGCGTACCCAAAGGGCGGCGTCTGCCATTTTATCGGCATTTTGATAGAGCTTAATATAATCGCCGCCGGATACCTCCGACATCTCCTTCAGTACCTGTAAAAATGTGTCATTACCGCAGGGCGGTTCAGAAAATCGTGTCATCATGAACACTCCTTTATATATAGGAAATCATAGCATTATCTATCAAAAAAGTCTAATTGAAAAAAGCTATCGGGATCAGTTTTCATGATATTTTTATTGACAAAACGGAAAAAATGGATTATATTCATAACGTGCGTTTAATACGCCGGCACCCGGTCAGCGGACAACTCCGACCGAGACTTAGTGCACGGTGAGAATGAATTTATTTAAGGAGGAAATCAAAATGATTTCAAAGGAAAAGAAAGCAGCTATCATCGCTGAGTACGGCAGAAAAGAAGGAGATACAGGTTCACCGGAGGTTCAGATCGCAATTCTTACAGCAAGAATCGCTGAGCTTACTGAGCATTTAAAGACAAACCCGAAGGATCATCACTCCAGACGTGGTCTGCTTATGATGGTAGGTCAGAGACGTGGTCTTCTTGCATACCTTAAGAAAACAGATCTGGAAGGATACCGTACTCTTATCGAGAAGTTAGGCATCAGAAAGTAATTACAAAGCTTAAGGGTGGGGCAGCAGCTTGTTCCCACCCTTATATTTTAACCGAATCAAGTAAGTCCCCTGCTTCATTTGCGAAAAGCAATAAGCAGTAGGTGGGGACTTGCTTGTGTCAGGAGGAGTGCAAGCGCCTTCTGATAAACTGCGGAGCAGTTATTCGGTTATGAGCAAGTGCTGTAAAATTAATGGCGGAAGAAACATCCGAGACCGCTAAAGGGTACATGAGCAGATCGTGTACGGTTTAGTAGTTTCGGCTTCTTCTGCTGGTATTAAAGAATAAGAAAAGGAGACGAAACCATGTTTAAGAGTTTTTCTATGGATCTTGCCGGACGTACTCTTACTGTTGAAGTAGGACGTGTGGCAAAACAGGCAAACGGTGCAGCATTAATGCACTATGGCGATACAGTTGTTCTTTCTACCGCAACTGCATCAGATAAGCCGAGAGACGGGATTGATTTCTTCCCGTTAAGTGTAGAGTATGAAGAAAAATTATACGCAGTAGGAAAGATCCCGGGCGGATTCACAAAGAGAGAGGGAAAGGCTTCCGAGAATGCGATCCTTACCTCCCGTGTTATCGACCGTCCGATGCGTCCGCTGTTCCCGAAGGATTACAGAAACGATGTTACACTGGACAACATCGTTATGTCTGTTGATCAGGAATGCAGCCCGGAGCTTACCGCAATGCTCGGTTCCGCTATCGCGACCTGCATTTCCGATATCCCCTTTGATGGCCCGTGTGCAACAACACAGGTGGGCATGATCGACGGTGAATTTATCATCAACCCGACTGCTGCACAGAAGAAGGTATCCGATCTCGCATTAACCGTTGCCTCCACAAGAGAAAAGGTTATCATGATCGAGGCCGGCGCCAACGAAGTATTAGAGCAGACAATGATCGATGCGATCTTTAAGGCTCACGAGGTAAACCAGGAGATCATCCGCTTTATCGACAGGATCGTTGCTGAGTGCGGAAAAGAAAAGCACACCTACGAGAGCTGTGCGATCCCGGAGGAGCTGTTTGCAGCAATTATGGACATCGTTCCGCCCCAGGAGATGGAAGAAGCTGTATTTACAGACGAAAAGCAGAAGCGCGAGGAAAATATCCGTGCGATCACAGAGCGCCTTGAGGAGGCCTTTGCCGAGAACGAGGAGTGGCTTCCGCTTATCGGAGATGCTGTTTACCAGTATCAGAAGAAGACAGTCAGAAAGATGATCTTAAAGGATCACAAGCGCCCGGATGGCCGCCGTATCGACGAGATCCGTCCGTTAGCAGCGGAGATCGATATTTTACCGCGTGTTCACGGCTCAGGTATGTTTACCCGCGGACAGACCCAGATCTTAAACGCATGTACTCTGGCACCGCTTTCCGAGGCACAGCGTCTTGATGGTCTGGATGAGAATGAAACAACCAAGAGATATATGCATCACTACAATTTCCCGTCCTTCTCTGTAGGTGAGACAAAGCCCTCCAGAGGCCCGGGACGCCGTGAGATCGGTCATGGAGCCCTTGCTGAGCGTGCTCTTGTTCCGGTACTTCCGAGCGAGGAAGAATTCCCGTATGCGATCCGTACCGTATCCGAGACAATGGAATCCAATGGTTCCACATCTCAGGCAAGTATCTGTGCATCCTCTTTATCCTTAATGGCAGCAGGTGTTCCGATCAAGTCTATGGTAGCCGGTATCTCCTGCGGTCTGGTAACAGGTGCAACAGATGATGATTATCTTGTGCTTACCGATATCCAGGGACTGGAAGACTTCTTTGGCGATATGGACTTTAAGGTAGGCGGTACCCATAAAGGTATTACTGCGATCCAGATGGATATCAAGATCCACGGACTGACCCGCCCGATCATCGAGGAGGCAATCAGACGCTGCCGTGAAGCCCGTGTATACATTATGGACAACATCATGGCTCCGGTAATCTCCGAGCCGCGGAAAGAGCTGTCCAAGTATGCTCCGAAGATCTCCCAGATCATGATCGATCCGGCAAAGATTGGTGATGTAGTCGGCAAGCAGGGTAAGGTCATCAACGGAATCATCGCAGAAACAGGCGTTAAGATCGATATTACAGATGATGGCGCAGTCAACGTATGCGGTACAGATCAGGAAATGATCGACCGTGCGATCTCCATCATTAAGAACATTGTTACCGACGTGGAAGCAGGAATGATCTTTACCGGAAAGGTCGTAAGGATCATGGAGTTTGGCGCATTTGTGGAGCTGGCGCCGAATAAGGATGGTATGGTTCACATTTCCAAGCTGTCTGACAAGCGTGTGGCAAAGGTTGAAGACGTTGTCAATATCGGTGACGAGGTTACGGTAAGAGTCACAGAGGTCGATCGTATGGGAAGGATTAATCTGACCATGAGACCGGAGGATATGACTGCTGATCTGGATAAGCTGACACAGCCGCAGCACCGCGAGGAGAGAAGGGATCGTGGTGACCGTAGAGACGGTGACCGCAGAGACCGTTCCGACAGACGGGAGCGTTCAGATAAGAGAGAGAAAAAAGAAGACAACGAATAATCTGTCCTGACAGATCGTTGAGTATCATAAAAAAAGAGTATCACCTCGTGGGGGTAGGAAATCCTAATGGAGATCCTGCACACCGCCCGGGGTGATACTTTTTTTTAAGCGGATATTCGCAATTGAAGCAGGGGACTTATTTGATTCGGTTAAATGGTGATGATCTCACCGAGAACCTTGATAAAGAAGATGACAAGAACCACCATCATCAAGGGCTTGACAAATTTGGCGCCGCCCTTATCGAAGCATTTGCTTCCGAGATAATTTCCCGCAATACTGAAGATCCCTGCAGCGAGGCCGATTAAAAAGATGACCTTTCCATTCAAAAGATAAACAGTAAGGGCTGCCACATTGGTGGTCAGGTTGATCGCCTTTGTGATGCCGTTTGCTTCCTTTAAATTCATGTGGGCTGCACCGGTAAGAAGGAGGATCAGAAAGGTTCCTGTTCCGGGGCCGTAAAAGCCATCATAGATACCGAGAAAAAAGGCAGTCAAAGCACTGAAAAGGATCGTTTTATGGAGAGGGAAGGCTTCCTTTTCTCCGATAAAGGGCTTACCGAAGGTAAGATAAAGGGCAGTACATGGGAGAACCACAAGGATCAGACGTTTAAAATAGTAGTCATCCAGACGCAGGGCCAGATTTGCACCGAGGGAGGAACCGATCAGTGCGGTTATAATACAGAAGAAAGCGTTTTTCCATGCGATATATCCATTTCTTGCATAGCGTACAGTCGTGAGGAGAGTCCCCATTCCGGAGCTGAGCTTGTTTGTTCCGATCGCAAAGTGTACGGGAAAACCGGCGATCATGTAGGCTGGCAGAGAGATCAGACCGCCGCCTCCTGCTACTGCATCAACAAAGCCGGCAAGAAATACGAGGGGGCAGACGATCAGAAAGTGTATCAGGTGTAATTCCATGGTGTTATTTCTCCTTTGGTGTAGTGTTTACCTCAGTCGAGAATCGAGAAGGTTCCGACTGAGATAAATTCCCTGATAATATAGCACAGGCAGGAAAAAAATGCAATAAAATGGAGCTTCGCGATTCCCTGTCAAGCGGATATTCGCAATCCGCTTCGCTACTTGCTTGATTCGGTTAAAATAGGTTTAACCTATAACCAGATATGCTCTTTCAATATTAGACTATAGGTGTGCAGCGTGATATTATGATTTCAGGTTCAAGAGATACTACAAACATCAGGAGGGACGCAATATGGCAGATATCAGAGATTCTAAAAACTGGAGCTTTGAAACAAAACAGCTCCATATCGGACAGGAACAGGCAGACCCGGTGACAGACGCAAGAGCCGTCCCGATCTACGCGACAACATCGTATGTATTTCATAATTCTCAGCACGCAGCAGACCGTTTCGGACTTAAGGATGCAGGTAATATTTACGGTAGACTGACAAACCCCACAGAGGACGTATTTGAACAGAGAATCGCCGCACTGGAGGGCGGAACAGCCGCTCTGGCCGTCGCATCCGGCGCTGCCGCCATCGCTTACACATTTCAGGCTCTTGCAAAGGCCGGGGAGCACATTGTGGCATCGAAGACGATCTATGGCGGAACATACAACTACCTTGCTCATACATTCCCATTAAATAACGGAGTGACGACAACCTTCGTAGATCCTTTTGAGGAAGGCTCCTTTGAGGCGGCGATTCGGGAAAATACAAAGGCGATCTTTGTGGAAACCCTCGGAAACCCCAATTCCAATCTGGTGGATCTTGAAAAATTAGCAAAGCTTGCTCATGCTCACGGGATCCCGCTGGTTGTGGACTCCACCTTCGCCACCCCCTATCTGATCCGTCCCATCGAGTACGGAGCGGATATCGTTGTTCATTCGGCGACAAAGTTTATTGGCGGACATGGCACAGCGATCGGAGGTGTCATCATCGACGGCGGCTCCTTTGACTGGAAGGCATCCGGAAAGTATCCGTGGATCTCAGAGCCGAATCCCAGCTATCACGGTGTTTCCTTTGCAGATGCGGCCGGAAAGGCAGCCTTTGTGACCTATATCCGTGCGGTGATCTTAAGAGATACAGGTGCAACCCTTTCCCCGTTCCATGCATTTTTATTCCTTCAGGGCCTTGAGACCTTGTCCCTGCGTGTGGAGCGTCATGTGGAAAACGCATTAAAGATCGTGGATTATCTGGCCCATCATCCGCAGGTGGAGGCGGTTCATCACCCGTCGCTGGAAACAGAGCCCACCCATGAACTCTATAAGAAGTATCTCCCCAACGGCGGTGGCTCTATCTTTACCTTCGAGATCAAGGGAGATGCAAAGACAGCACAGAAATTTATTGATAATCTGGCGATCTTTTCTCTGCTTGCCAATGTGGCGGATGTGAAATCTCTTGTGATCCATCCGGCGACGACGACCCATAGCCAGTGTACGGAGGCGGAGCTTGAGGAGCAGGGGATCAAGCCGAATACGATCCGTCTTTCCATCGGAATCGAAAAGGCGGAGGATCTGATCGCAGCACTGGATACGGCATTTGAGGCGGTCAGGTAGCTAAAGGTAAAATTTATCTCAGTCGAGAAGACTCCCACATCTTCAGGTGGTGAGTAACAGCAAATTTGTCTCAGTGGGAGTTCGACTTGAAAAAAAGAGCACTCTTTATAGGGTGCTCTTTTTGCGCTACAGGAAAGAAAATCTGACAAAAACGGTTTAATTGGTTGCCATTTGAACAAAATTTACTTATAATGGAAGCTGGATCGATAAAAGAAAGGAAGTGAACACATAATGGAAGGTCGAAGTAGAAAGACGGAGGCAGATGCCCACCCTGAACCTGTGGCAATAGATGTAATGGTGTGCTGCCATTATGTGTATTGCCGTAATCGGTTTTCCGGCTGAACGCGTCAGGATCGATTCTGATTCTTTCTTGACCGGTCTGCCTCCATGCTGGAAAAGGTCAGTGCTGCTGGCCTCGGAATAAAATATCCGATCTTATGTAGATAAGATCCGGATTAGTATGGAGGAAATGAATAATGTCAAATGAATTTATGGAAGCTGTGGATACAGAAAGACTTCTCACTCTGGCAGAGGAGAAAAAGTATCGACAGCTCAAAACAGAGCTTTTAGAGCTGAATGAGGTGGACATCGCTTCCTTTATCGAGGAGCTGGATTCAGAGCGTACCGTGATCGTATTCCGGATGCTTCCTAAGGCGCTGGCTACCGATGTTTTTGCAGAGCTTCCTGTTGAAAAGCAGAAGCATATTATCAACAGCATCACAGATAAGGAGCTTTCCGAGATCGTAGAGGAGCTTTATCTCGATGATGCCGTCGATATGTTAGAGGAGCTTCCGGCGACAGTGGTACGCCGTGTTCTGAAAAATACCACACCGGATACAAGAAAGCTTATCAACCAGTTTTTAAAATATCCGGAAAACAGTGCCGGCAGTATCATGACAGCCGAATATGTCGGTTTAAAAAAGAATATGACGGTGGAGCAGTGCTTTGCCTATATCCGGCATCACGGAGTAGATTCCGAGACGATCTATACCTGCTATGTGATGGATGAGAAACGTCAGTTAGACGGCGTCGTGACCGTTAAGGATCTTCTGATGAATCCTTACGAAACGAGAGTCGGAGACATCATGGACACTCATGTGATCAGGGTCACGACGACCGAGGATCAGGAAGCCGTCGTCGAAATGATGAACAAATACAATCTCATCTGTATTCCTGTCGTAGACAGCGAGGACAGACTGGTCGGCATCATCACTGTCGATGATGTCATGGATGTCATGGAGGAGGAGGCAACAGAGGACTTCGAGAAGATGGCCGCTATGCTGCCGAGTGAAAAGCCGTACCTGAAAACAGGAGTATTCCAGTTGGCAAAGAACAGGATCCCATGGCTTTTGATCCTGATGCTCTCCAGCACCATTACGGGCGGTATCCTTGTTAAGTATGAAAACGCCTTTAACGTGATCCCCCTTCTTGTAAGCTTTATCCCGATGTTAATGGATACAGGAGGAAACTGCGGCAGCCAGTCAAGTACCATGATAATCCGTGGTATGGCAGTCGGCGAGATCGATCCGGCCGATATTATTAAGGTTCTCTGGAAGGAAATGCGGGTCGGAATGGTCGTAGGATTTGTTCTGGCAGTCGTCAACTTCGCCCGCCTTATGATCCAGTATCCGGGAAATACGATGATCTGCCTTACCGTTGTACTCAGCGTATTCTGTACCGTGATCGTTGCCAAGGCGATCGGCTGTTCTCTGCCGATCGGCGCAAAGGTCTTAAAGCTCGACCCGGCGATCATGGCGTCTCCCATGATCACGACCATCGTGGATGCGGTAAGCCTGATGGTTTATTTTAACCTTGCCTGCCATCTGCTGGATATGACAGTATAAAAATATACAACAATATAAAAATAAAAAGATTCGAGGAGAATTTGTAATGACAAAAGTTAGAACAAGATTTGCACCGAGCCCGACAGGACGGATGCATGTGGGAAATTTAAGAACAGCTCTTTATACGTACCTGATCGCAAAGCATGAGGGCGGCGATTTTATCCTCCGCATCGAGGATACGGATCAGGAGCGTCTTGTCGAGGGGGCTGTGGATATCATCTACCGAACTCTGGAAAAGACAGGTCTGCTCCATGATGAAGGCCCGGATAAGGATGGCGGTTACGGCCCGTATGTTCAGAGTGAACGCCAGAAGGCCGGAATTTACATGGAATATGCGAAAAAGCTGGTGGAAAAAGGAGAGGCATATTACTGCTTCTGCACACAGGAGCGTCTGGATTCCCTTAAGAAAACAGTAAACGGTGAGGAGATCATGGTTTACGATAAGCACTGCCTGAACCTTTCCAAAGAGGAGGTAGAGGCAAACTTAAAGGCAGGAATGCCCTTTGTCATCCGTCAGAATAACCCGCGTGAAGGAACGACCACCTTCCATGACGATATCTATGGTGATATTACGGTAGACAATTCCGAGCTGGACGATATGGTACTGATCAAATCAGACGGCTTCCCAACATATAACTTTGCAAACGTAGTGGACGATCACCTCATGGGGATCACACACGTTGTCAGAGGAAATGAGTATCTGTCCTCCTCTCCGAAATATAATCGTCTTTACGATGCCTTCGGCTGGGAGATCCCGGTGTATGTGCATTGTCCGACGATCACAAATGAGGAGCATAAAAAGCTGAGCAAGAGAAGCGGCCACTCCTCCTTTGAGGATCTGATCGAGCAGGGCTTCCTCACAGAGGCAGTCGTAAACTTTGTTGCCCTTCTCGGATGGTCTCCGGCCGGCAATCAGGAATTCTTTACGCTGGAGGAGCTGGTAAAGGAATTTGATTACCATAACATGAGCAAATCTCCGGCAGTTTTCGACATGACAAAGCTCCGCTGGATGAACGGCGAATATATGAAGAAGATGGATTTCGACAGCTTCTATGAGCTTGCAAAGCCCTATCTGGAGGAGGTCATCAAAAAGCCCCTGGATTTAAAGAAGATTGCTGCAATGGTCAAGACAAGGATCGAGGTATTCCCGGATATCGCACCGCAGATCGATTTCTTTGAAGCACTTCCGGAATATGATCCGGAGATGTATGTTCATAAGAAGATGAAAACAACGAAGGAAACAGCTCTTGAAACATTAAAGGATGTCCTTCCGATCCTTGAAGCTCAGGAGGATTATTCCAACGATGCACTGTATGCAGCCCTCTCCGGATATGTGACGGAAAAGGGCGTAAAGACAGGCTTTGTTATGTGGCCGATCCGTACTGCTGTTTCCGGAAAGCAGATGACTCCGGCGGGAGCAACAGAGATCATGGAGGTACTCGGAAAAGAGGAATCTCTTAACAGGATCCGCAAGGGGATCGAGCTTCTTGAAAATGGAATTTAATGATGCACAGAAAACCGCACTTTCCCACAGAGACGGGCCGATGATGGTCTTAGCCGGTCCCGGTTCAGGAAAGACGACGGTAATCACACACAGGATAAAAAGATTGCTGGAGCAGGGCGTAAGCCCCTCCGGCATTCTTGTTATAACCTTTACGAAAGCGGCTGCCAGAGAAATGAAGGAGCGCTTTTTTTCGTTGATGAAGCAGGAACGGGAAAATTCCGAAAGGGTATCTGAGGCGGAGGCGGTGAGCTTTGGAACATTCCATGCCGTCTTTTATCATATCCTCCGGCTTGCCTATGGGTTTTCCGGCAATAACATTATCAGCGAGGAAGATAAAAAGAAATATTTTAAGGATTTTATCGAAGCCTCCGGGCTGGATGTGGAGGACACAGGAGAGTTTATCGCGGCACTGATCAATGAGATCAGCTATGTAAAAGGAAATCGTATCGATCCGGCCTGCTATTACTCCGGAAACTGTCCGGAGGAGTGGTTTAAAAAGCTGTATGCCGGTTACGAGGACATGCTGAGGGATAGGGGAAAGCTGGATTTTGATGATATGCTGGTCTTGTGCTATGAGCTTTTTTCGGAACGCCGGGATATTTTATCCGCATGGCAGAAAAAATACAAATACATACTGGTGGATGAATTTCAGGATATCAACCGGCTTCAGTACGAGATCGTCAAGATGCTGGCCCTCCCGGAAAACAATCTTTTTATCGTCGGTGATGACGATCAGTCGATCTATCGTTTTCGCGGTGCAAGGCCGGAGATCATGCTGGGCTTTGAAAAGGACTTTCCCGGAGCCAAAAGAGTGCTGCTGGCAGAAAACTACCGTTCCACAAGAGATATCGTGGAGACTTCGCTGCGCCTTATTTCCCACAACAAAGTCCGCTTTGAAAAGAAGCTGCTCCCAACGCACGGCGCCGGAAGGCCGGTAGATATCACAGCCTATAAAAATCCGGTGGAGGAGGCGGAAGCCATAGCCAGAAGGATCCGGCAGTATGAGCAGGCAGGTTATCCATATACGGATATGGCTGTCTTATTCCGTACCGGCATCAGCTCGGGACTTTTGGCGGAAAAGCTGATGGAATACAATATCCCGTTTATTATGAGGGATGTGATCCCCAATTTCTACAGCCATTGGATTGCAAAGGATATGCTTTCTTATTTAGAGCTCGGAAACGGCGGAAGGAAGCGGAGCGATTTCTTTCGGATCATGAACCGCCCGAAGCGTTATCTGAGCCGAGATGCCTTTGAAACACCGGAGGTATCCCTTGAGGCAGTCAGAGCTTATTACCGGGATCGTGACTGGATGGATGAAAGACTTTGCGACTTGGAGACACATCTGCGTATCATCGGGCGTCTTAAGCCGGCAGCGGCCATCAATTATATCCGCAGATCGGTAGGGTATGACGGATATTTAAAAGAATATGCGGAATTTCGCCGTCTGAAACCGGAGGAGCTTTTTGAGGTCGCGGACAGGCTGATGGAAAGCGCCTCCGGTTTTTCCAATCTGGAGGAATGGAAGGAGCATATCCGTCAGTATGAGGAAACCCTGAAGGATCGGCGCGAGGATGTGGCAGGGGTCACTCTTTCTACCATGCACAGCGCAAAAGGGTTGGAATACAGGATCGTGTTTATCGCCGATGTCAATGAAGGGGTCATCCCCCATCATAAAGCCGGGCTTCCTGCCGATATCGAGGAAGAACGGCGGCTGTTTTATGTTGCCCTGACACGGGCAAAGGAGCGCCTTCATATCTGTGCGGTCAGGGAAAGGTATCACAGGGATCAGGAATTATCCCGTTTTATCAGGGAGTGCCGCATGAAAAAGTCGGTTAAGGAAGAACGGAGGAATATGTAATATGGGTCTGGTCCATATTTACTGCGGAGACGGAAAAGGTAAGACAAGTGCGGCGATCGGCCTCGCAGTCCGTGCTGCGGGCAGAGGAAAGAAGATCGTTATTGCCCGCTTCTTAAAGACGGAGGATTCCGGGGAAGTGGAGGTATTAAAGAAGCTCCCTGAGATCACTCTGATCCCGTGTGAGCAGCAATTCGGATTTTTTTCGTCGATGGATCCGGAGACAAGGAAAAAGGCGGCTTTATGGAATGCCACATTGTTTGACCGTGCAGTCAGTCTTTCTGAAATGGCAGATATGCTGATACTGGATGAGATCATGGCCGCAGTGGCGCATGATCTGGTGAAGGAGGAAAAGGTGCTGCAGTTTTTAAAGCACCGGCCGGAACAGCTGGAGGTCGTTATGACGGGAAGATCCCCTTCGCCTGCTTTCCTTGAGCTGGCAGATTATGTATCCGAGATCTGTAAGCGGAAGCATCCTTTTGACAAAGGAATTTCGGCAAGAATAGGAATTGAGTATTGATTTTTTTAGCATTTACTGGTATGCTGATTACAGATAATGAACGAAACAGTTATCTGATCAATTTGAAACAGGAAAGGAAATACCATGGCAAACGAAAAGAATGCAAACGGACTCGGAAACAGAGAGGACGCAAACGAGGAAGAAATGACAGTGACTCTCACACTGGATGACGGATCTGAACTGGAGTGTGTAGTCCTTACAATCTTCGAGGCCGGTGATAAAGAATATATTGCACTGCTTCCGCTGGATGGACAGGAAGCGGAGGACGGCGAGGTTTACTTATACCGTTACTCCGAAGATGAAAACGGTACTCCGGATCTTGAGAATATCGTAAGCGATGAGGAGTATGAGATCGTTGCAGATGCATTTGACGAGCTTCTGGATACAGAAGAATTTGACGAGCTGGTCAGCGCGGAAGAACTCGAAGAATAATTTTTGTGTAACAATGTGTGGGCTATTTTATACGGAAAAGTAAAAACAGGCTCCGGGAATTTATTCCCGGGGCCTGATCCGTTTTTAGGTGAATTTTTAGGTGAAGCCTGCTATACATTGAAACGGAAAAGAACAACATCTCCGTCTTTGATCACGTATTCCTTGCCCTCGATCCGGACAAGTCCTTTTTCTTTTGCGGCAGTATAGGAACCGCAGTCCAGCAGATCCTTGTAATTTACGACCTCAGCCTTGATAAAGCCGCGCTCGAAATCAGAATGGATCTTTCCGGCAGCCTGGGGAGCCTTTGTACCGATCTTAATTGTCCAAGCACGAGTTTCCTTTTCTCCTGCGGTCAGATAGCTGTGGAGACCGAGAATGCGGTAGCTGGCAGCAATGAGCTTGTCCAGTCCGGATTCTGTAAGTCCGAGAGCTTCTAAAAATTCTTTCTTTTCATCATCATCCAGCTCTGCGATCTCCTGCTCGATCTGAGCACAGATCACAAACACTTCACAATCATTTTCTGCTGCAAATTTCTTTACAGACTGAACATAAGGATTGTTCGCCCCATCATCGGCAAGATCTTCTTCGCTGACGTTGGCAGCAAAAATTACCGGCTTCCAGGTGAGAAGATTTAAAGAGTTGATAAAGGCAAGGGTATCCTCATCGTCACAGACAAAGCTTCTTGCCAGATTTCCTTCTTCAAGATGCGCCTTCATCGCCTTGGTGATCTCCAGCTCCTTCGCGATCGCCTTGTTATTGGCAGCACCGCGGCTTCCTTTTGCGATCCTCCGGTCGAGGATCTCGATGTCGGAGAAGATCAGCTCCAGATTGATGGTTTCGATATCACGGAGCGGATTAACGCTTCCGTCAACGTGGATCACGTTCGGATCATCAAAGCAGCGGACAACGTGGACGATGGCATCCACCTCACGGATATTGGATAAGAACTGGTTTCCGAGTCCCTCACCCTTTGATGCACCTTTTACAAGGCCGGCAATGTCAACAAACTCGACAACGGCCGGGGTGATCTTTTCCGAATTATACAGATCGGAAAGAAGCTTTAAACGGAAGTCGGGAACAGGAACAACGCCCACGTTCGGGTCGATGGTACAGAAGGGGTAGTTGGCGGATTCTGCACCGGCCTTTGTCAGGGAGTTAAATAATGTACTTTTGCCTACGTTTGGCAGGCCTACGATACCTAATTTCATATATATTAAATCTCCTTTAGTTTGATATGAGCTTCATCGCATAGCTTATACAGATGAGTGTTATAGGAAACGTGAGTTCATCACGACACTCTACTCTAACATAAAAACGTTATTATTTCAATAGATTCCGGCGTTTTTGGTGCGCAGCAAAACATAAACTTGATATGCTCAAAAGGTAAGCACTAATGTCAGTTGCGTTTATTCTTAAATTGCAAAAAATCAAAGAGGCCTGTCATTTGAACGCAGATAAGCATTCCCCCGCTTCAAGTGCGCGGAGCACTAAGCGGTGGGTGAGGGGGATGCTTATGTCAGTGGGAGTTGAAAGCTCCCACTGACAGATCGCGAAGCGACTGCGTTC
>Ga0129312_1001253_pt1 | contig 15486 bp, 10 predicted proteins | sample O827metagenome_FD_94434 | JGI IMG/M metagenome (GOLD analysis project Ga0129312, IMG submission 94434) | Orangutan group fecal microbial communities from Wisconsin, USA - O827 metagenome | ecosystem: Host-associated > Mammals > Digestive system > Large intestine > Fecal | place: USA: Wisconsin... | reverse complement strand
TTGCTCCGTCTTGTATGAGTCATCATACAATGGCACGGCAGTTGCCTGAGGGGTGGTCAGTTAGTCCATGCCGCTATGAAACGAGGTATGGAAGCACGCGACTTTAGTCGTGTGAGGCTTCACTCTGGAATTACAGGTTCAAATCCTGTGAGGGCTGCTTCGGGTCGAATCAGGGTTCAAATTCCTGGTGGCCCATTCGGCTCCATCGACTAATGGTCAGGTCGCAGCCCTTTCAAGGCTGAAATGTTGAGTTCAAATCTCACTGGAGTCATCATCGACCGGAGAGCCCAAAATAGCTCTCCGGTTGTTTTTGTATCTTACATTTCGACAACTTACTTTTTCTTTCCTGCCTTTTTCAATGCAGCTTTGATGTTTTTTAGTGCCGCTTCTCCGCGCTCCAGTGCTGCGAGTACATCGACATCTGGAGCGAAGTCAAGATCCTTCTGCGACAGATCGACAAGAGTATCGCAAGCCTGTACCAGTGCATAGCCTGTGACATGACCGGACGCGTTGATAGCAGGAGATGTGATCTCATCATCTGCAAAATCAAAATCGTCTTCTTCCGGATCATCGTGAATCGGAACGCCGGCGATGGATGACTTCCTCGACATCAGATCAAGCTCTTCTCCCGCGAAATTTGGGGTCCGGGAAACCATAGGCTCCGGCTCATCCGGGAACAGAGGCTGTCCATCTGGGATATGGATGGTTTCTACTCCATAAAAAGGACTGTTCTTATCCTCTTCTGTGTAAATTTCCGCCTCACCAGAAAAACTGTCCAGCTCATCCAAGGATCCTGCTGCCGGAATCTCATCCAGAGATTCATCTTCTGTATTCTCTTCTATGGGTTTGGTACCTGACTCTTCATCCGTATCAACCGTTTCCAGTCTGCGCTGAGCTTCTTCCAATCTCTTCTGCGCTTCTTTTCTGGATTCTTCATCGCGGATGCTACGGATGATACCGGATAATAAGTTGGCGGAAAGGGTCAGTTCAGAATTGCGAGCCTGGAACTGACGAATCTGCTTTTCCAGCTCTTCCTGCTGCTCTTTTGTAAAAGTGGTTGCTTCTGCGAGCGGATAAAACGGAATCTCGCCCTTCTCGCAAAGTTCCTGAACATACGGGGTTGCTTTTAAGATGGCTTCGTACCGCTGCACCTGTCCGGCACCGATGTTGAAGAATTTTGCGCAGGCATCGCGCGTTCTTCCTTCGAACTTTTCCTTGGCGAGAACTTCCTTCTTATAGGTATCAATCGCGCGCGCATATCCAAGAGGAGAAATCTTACGATTCAATACATTGCTTGCAAGGAGCTTACGCAAAAGCTCAGATTCCGTCATCTCTCCTGCTACGGTGCATGGAATGGTTGTCCAGCCAAGCTTTTTTACCGCGCGGAGACGCTGATGTCCCGCAAACACCTGATATTTCCCGTTGTGCAGATCCACAACGTCAATGCTTCCGGTAAAGCCATGCTCTCCGATCTCTTCTGCCAGACGATTTACATCCGCCTCGCTGATGCCAAAAATATATTCGTTGCTCTCGGTTTCTACAATCGAATCTACGGGAAGATCGATTGTCTGTGCGTTTGTTGTAGTTGCCATAATATCCTCCGCTGAAGGTGATAAATGTTATCCATAGGCATATTATAGCATATACTATTTTCTTCTGGCTACAGGCTTTCTGCAACTCAACTTATGCGAAAGAAATTAACAATGAGGTATAATATACCAAAAGGCTTTTAGTATATTCCCCGCGCAAGCGGGGATCATCCGTTTTCCGGAGGGTTTTATGGCAAAAATTGAAATTCTTGGCATTGATACAGGAAATTACGCAACAAAAACGGAGCACACGTCGCTCCCAAGTGGATTCCTTGAAACAAAGGATATCCCAACCATTAACGGTGGACAGTACATGAAATATGGTGGGCAGATCTATGTCCCGTCGGATACAGCGCGTGTTGAGTATATCAGAGATAAGACAGTTGATAACACGCACTTTCTGCTCACCCTTCTTGGTATCGGGTCAGAGCTTTACTATCGGATCAACAAACAGTCCAAAGGAGACCTTCAAAAAGCAGCAGATGAAATCGAGGAAGTGTATGTAGCCGTAGGACTTCCGCCTGCGCACCACGCGTCATTGGCTTCTGCGTACAAGGAATACTTTATCAGGCATTTTGGAGAAACCACGGAGTTTATCTATAACGGAATTCATTTTTCTTTCCGCGTCCCGGTAGTTCGCGTCCTGGCACAGGACTATACCGCAGTTATGGAATACAACGCGAAATCTAAATACGCAAAGATGGAAAATGGACGCTTTATGATTTCCCAGTTCTACGCGGTAGATATCGGAGGAAAGACTGTTGATTATGTGGAAATCAGAGACGGGAAAGCTGTTTCTTTCGATTCCGTAAACGATGGCATACTTACCATGTTTAACACAATTGAGAAGAACCTTCGGCGCGACGGATATACTGCAGATGATATTTTGTGTGAAAAGATCCTTCGAAGAGATCCGATCAGAACAGAGCCGGAAGTGCAGGAAGCAGTCATCCGACAGGCAGGCGAGTGGACAGATAAGATCCTGCGCGCGATGAACAATAATATCAATCTTCGTTCTGCCCCGGTTGTGTTTATTGGAGGTGGCAGCAGGCTTCTTCGACCTTTTATCAAGGAGAGTCCTCTTCTTCGCGAATTTGAGTTCCTTGGAAGCGCATCTGCAAACGCCGTAGCATACGGAAAGTATATGCGTGATCTGTATCGCTCTGGAGGGCTTCGATGAGTACCGAGAAGGGTCGGTTTTCCTGCTACATTGATTTGTCCAAATCAAAGAAAACCGCACAGGCATATTTCTTTCTGAAGGGGCTTGGCAATCTCAGGCAGGATATCATCATCGACATGGTTTTGCGCACACTTGGGGATGATATTTCTCTGGATTTTGAGCATATGTCGAGGGCAGAAATCCTGTCTGTCTACAATAAAAATGTCTATACAAAAGCTGCCGCTATGCCGTATGTCGAAAATGGCAGCGCTTCTGCTCTTCCATCTTTTGACGTTGCCGCAAGCATACCAAAGGAAGAAGCGAGAAATCTGCGGAAAGAAAATGAAGAGCCAGAAATGCCGGCTTCTTATCGATATAAGGAAGAACAGGAAGATCAGACAGATAGTAACCAAATACCAGATACTCCGAAAAGAGCGGAAGCAGCAACAGAAATTGAACGTGAAAAACCGTTCCAACTGGAAGATGAGAAACCGCAAAGTGATTCACGGGTAGGGCTCAGACAGGTTTCTGTTCAAAGACGGCAGCCGCAGACTACGCCGAGTGCATTTGAAGATTTTTCCAGTACAAACGAGAGTGGCTCCGATGGCTTTGATACCGGCGAAGATAATTCGGATGATCTCGATAACATTCCAGACGATAATTCTGCTTTTATCACAGATATGATTCAAGATAATTTTCAGGAGAGCAAACAGGTATGAGTTTCCTTACATTAAAACAAAAAATAGCAACAACTGCTCTTATGGTAATTGCGACCGTCAACCAATATACGCTTCCAGGCTCCTATGCGGATTTTTGGTGGACTACGCTGGAGAAAGATCAATACTACCAGAAGTTTTCGAACTCGCAGTCTCCGGTTATCAACGGAATTATTGCCGGACTTCAGATTGGAAGTCCTCTTTGTAAAACATACTGTTACTTTTTCTTTCCTCTTTTGTTTTGTATCAATATGATTCTGCTGGCAACAAGCAAAGAGGATAAGGCACTTGGCATGTGCAAAACCGCATTGATTACGGAAATCATTGTGCTTCTTCTGATGATCTTTTTGCCGCAGCTGATTCTTGCTGCGATCAATGCCGGCGGGACATCAATCTGAAAGCTTGAAAATCAGACATATTTTCCATATAAAAATTATGGGTATAATATACATATAATAAGAAAGGAGAAGGATTCCGGTAGATTCACGGAATTCAGGGGACCAAAACAATGAATATGAAGGGCGTAACTTCTACTCAGTCTCCTCTCGCAAAGGTCTATGACTTTGTGATGGAGCACAAGGCAGTCGTCATGGCGAGCCTTGTTGTCGGTTTTCTGTTTCTTCTGACATTTTCCATGCCTTCCAGAGCAGATACGATTTGGAACGTAGCAGCCACAGCATCAGATAGCCTGATCAAGAACATCAAGGATCTGTACTGCAAGGCGATCTTCCCTCTTCTGTTTGTTCTGGATCTGATCCTGCTGGCGCTGACTAAGGATGAGAAGAAGCTCGCAATTGAAAAGCGGGCACTGCTGATCCTGGTGATTGTCTTTGTTGCAATCTATGGTGTCTATGTCATTAGAGATACCGTTCTCGGTCTGGCAAATCAGGTAGAGAGCTCCAGCGGTGGAATTTAAACGTCAGAAGGCGGAGAGCAAAATGCGGTGGTGGGGGTTCCTGCCGCCGCTTTTGTTTTACCAATCGTCCGTATTCCTCGCGTAAGCTGGGTTCAGCTACCCACCCCTAAAGGGGTGGGATTGAATACGCTTTATTGATTCAATCCCAAGCTGAATAGCCTAAGTGCTTCGAACACTACGTTATCTATTCAATCACACCTGCGGGCGTTATGCCTAACCTGCAGCTCTGTGTGGGCAACCTAAACAGCTCTGAGGGTAGGAGCAGTGGACCCAGGGACGACCGGACATTTCCGGCAAGTACAGATAACATTGGTGAAGGCATTCAACGTATTATCAGCTCGTGGGCCGGGTATCGTAAATGAACGCTTCTTGAAAAAGCATCAAGTTATTTATGGGAAAGGAGGACTGCCTGACGGCAGGCGCGCATTTCCTCCCACGGCTAAACCCGTGGGTTTCCATGCACGTAAATTATCATGTTCATTCTCGGAGTTACCGTTGTTGCGCTTGGGATTGTTCAGTTAGCAACACATTTTCATTCATGGGATTCCATCCTGACAAACTCGATGACGCAGATGACCATTCACCTGCAGGCACTGGTCCGTATTTTCTGCGGACAGTTTTTCTATGCATTCAAAAGATTTGACTCATCTCTTGATGAACTGCTCAATATGTTTGGCGTATCAGGCACTTCGCTGGCTGATCTCAACTGGATGGATTTTCGCCCGAATGGGACCGTTTTAAATGCCTTTGCCGCTTTTGCAATGATCGGCGTTTTTGTTTCCGTCCTGATTCTGGTCATCTCGCTGTTCAAAATCGCGCTCGCTCCGATTGTCGAAGCAAGAGAAAAGCCGCTGACAGTTGTGGTACGTTTTATGATTGCCATGATCCTGATCTTCTATTCGCCAAGTATCATCAGTGTGATCTCTGATGGAGCAGGAGTACTCAATGAGCAAATTTCAAATCTGGCGACGGGATACGGAAAGGCCGTTGATGAGAACGGTGACATTTTTAAGCAGGTCACACATTACGAGCAAATAGAAGATGTAATCGGTAACAGTATTACAGAAAATTCGGAAACCGATGGCGCGCCGGAAGGCGCACCGGATGCCAATGCTCTTCAGATTGCAGGAGAAGCCCTGGTTGAAATCATATGCAACCTTATTCTGATGGTGGAATTCTTAAAACTCCTCTCGGAAATCTGCATGCGCGAGATGGTGCTTCTCATGCTCTATATGTTCTTCCCTACCATGGCGGGAACCATGGTCAGCAGAGATACAGAAACAATTTTCAAACGCTATTTTCAGGCCCTCATCGTACAGATCCTTCTGGTGTCCACGTCTATCATCTGGTACTGGATGTTTATGAATTTGTGTTCCACGATGGATTTCCATACATTCGGAGTCGTGGTCGGAATGCTGATGGAAGTTGGATTTGTGCAGATGGTAAAGAACGTGGATAACCACCTGGCACAGCTTGGCGTATCTTCCGCAGCAGTATCCGGCAACCTGTTTGATTCCATTATGGGAACCATTCACACGGTTGCCTGCTCGCTGTCACAGATCGGCAGGCTTTCCAAGGGAATCAATCGTGCTGCAGGACCTGCGATTCAAAACGCGATGAACAAAATAGGCGGACTTGGAAGAAACGTACCGGATAAAAACGGACTTCCAAACAAAGGTCAGCCGGTGTCTGTTCCGCCCGATAAGTTAAGGGACGCAAAGCCTGGTTCCGTAGCTGGAGAAGCAGTCAATGCGGCGATGAACAGCTCCGATATTTTCAACGGAAGCATGGATCACGATCAGAGAGATGCCTGCATTAAGAATACCTTTGGCGAAGCAAATCTTGCCAAGATGGCGGCAGAAAACGGAATCAAAACCATGCCGACAGAATGGACGAGAAACAGAGATGGCTCCTTCACAGGACACGGAGCAGAATTTGCATCCGGAAACAAGGGAGACATTACTCTTTCTTCCGCGAGCAAGGTGGCTCCCGGAACTACAACAGGCGAGAAATACGATATGGCAAACGGCAGAGCAAACGAGCAGTTTGTTGTGGGTGCAGGAGGAAAGATCAATCAGAGAGACGTTTCCCTGGCACACGCCCCGCAGACCAATGGCGAAGCCGTTTCGCAGACCGGGCATACGCTTGGTGAGCTCAAGCAAAATCCTGGTATGGCAGCAGGCTATATGAACAGTACAGAATCCTTCATGCAAAACAGTGTTCTTGGCGGAAAGGATGACAAGGACTCCATCCGCTCCAACATGGCGGACAGCGGAATCAGCGTCAAGGATGGATCCATGAACTCCGGACGTGATGGGCTGGTTCACGGAAAAGCAAATATTGGCAAAGCGGGCGAGCAAAGTGTCGTCATGGGCTCCGAGAGCGAGCTTCGAAATGCCGGCTACTCCAATCTTGCAACCTTTAAGGACGCAGATGGAAACAACCTTGCAATGGCTCTTGCAAAGGATGCTCCAAAGGGTTCTCTGAATACTACAGAAAACATGACAGACGCGCAGGCACAAATCCTTGGCGGCGAAAGTGCACAGCAGTTTAAGGACAACGCTATTAACCACGCAGATATGTACTCGAATAATGCGACAAGAAGAAGTGATGTTTCGGATAGTCTGGATAACAGCAGCGTTTCCGGCGATGCCTTCAAGCAGTCTGGAATTAAAATTGATGTAGATTCCAGAGGAAATATCACAGGACAGGTAGAAGGCGGCGCTTCTTACGACTTTGCAAAGGAAGGTCAGGTAGATCTGAATACAGCAGAAGGAATGGAAGATGCTACAGACTTCGTTGCAGACGATCCGGCACACCACTTTGTTGATTCTGCAGGTAACAAGTTCTCCGCGGAAGCAAACTTTGATGGCGAGGCCCATGGTGAAGCGGGAGTCTCTTACGACTTCCCGGATGTTTCGACCGAAGGCGATGGCAGCAGAAACGACGCTGGAAATACCATTGCGAATGATAGCTTCCAGAATAATGTTGGCTCTTCAGCAGAGGACATTAGAAATGGCTTTGGCGGATATAGAGACACCAACATTGCCGGCATGACGATTGAAAACAATGGTGCGCAGACCGCGTACGATTCGAATGGAGAAGTTCAGGGCGTTCGTATGGCAAATAAGGCAACGAGCACCAAGGGAAGCCCGGACTATAAGTACGATTTGGCAAGCTCCTCCGGTATCACGGACAGTGCAGAAGCTGCAAATCAGTTTGGCGAACCCGCAACAACCACAGACGGAGGAAAGACCTGGCAGACGCAGAGCGGAATCAGATATGAAAGAATGTCGTCCGCAAATACGAACTTCTACAGCAGGGACAGCGGTCGCACAAAGATTGTGGACGGACAGGATTCGCAGAACCGTTCTTATGCTTATGTTTCCACGGAAAAGCCGAAGGGCTTCTCTTCCAATTCCAGACCTCAGAGTGATGGAAGAAAGGAAAGAAAGAGCAGAAGACGCAGCGGAGCCAAAAAGTAACTATGGGAAGTTTTTCAGGGGAGAGTGCACGCTCTCCCCTTCTTTTTCATCAATTTGAAAGGACTTATTTGCTATGTCAACTGTTCAAGGCGAAGATGTTTACGGCGCGGTTCAAGATGATATCAATGATATCAGAAATGCTGCAGATAAAACGTATCGCGCCGGAAAGAATATTTATGACACGGGGAAAAAAATCCATGATTTTGCCGCAAACAGAGACCATAACCATGGAGAAAATAAAGACGCTGCATCCGGACAGCCCGCACCGGAAAACGGGAATACCACTTCCGGGAATACGCCCGGTGCTGCAGAAAATCTGTACGGAGCGGAGGATGCTGCAGGAGGAGGTGCCGCTTCAGGGGGTGCGGTAAATGGTACAGCAGGCGGCACAGCGGGAGCCGCAGGAGGAGCAGCCGAAGCAGGAGAAGCTGCAGCAGGAGGCGCAGGAGAAGCTGCAGCAGGAGGAGCGGCGGCGGGTGGAAGTGCAGCAGCTGCAGGAGGAGCAGAAGCAGCAGGCGGTGCAACAGGCGCAGCGGCAGGTGGCGCAGCAGCAGCGGCCGGAGCTGAAGCAGGAGCCGGCATGGCAGCAGGCGGCTGGGTGGTCGTTGTCGCAATCGCTGTTATTTTGGCGCTCTTCTTCTTTGTCACTCTTTTTACTAGCATGCAGGAAGAAGGGCAGGGCAGCGCGGGTGTTCGGTATACATCCTCGCAGTATTCCCAAATACGGGGAAACTACAGCGGGAAATTCGAGGAAGGAAATAATGATGACCGCCCGGAAGATGACCCGGACTATAACGAACTTCAGTCACATCAGGGAACTTCTCATTATCTGAAAGCGTACTGCCAGTTCATCCCTTTCATGAAGGGAACGGAAAAGTTCGTAAGCGACATCAAGGGAGATGAACTTCTGGAAGGTACAGTCAAAGAAATGAGCGACGAAAAGGGCTTTGCCAACACTGTGGGCGTTTTTGAAAAAGCAAAAAAGCTTGCGATGCTGGACGGCAAAGACTGGATCAAGGAACTGGAAAGAACCAATCCTCTGGGAGATTGGGACAATGAACTTTCCTCAGAGATTACAATGGGGAAGCTCAATGCCGCGGTGAATGGGTTGTTTAAGGATATCGACTATGCGGAACTCATCGATGTGCTTTCTCAAAATGGGGAATTTGACCTCACCAACATGACAGAGAAAGATTTCCGAAAGGTATTTCTTGGGAACCGCAGCAACCGAACGGACATCTTGCGGAAGTACTACTATTTGCACATTGAGCCAAGAAAATCCACGTATGGTGCAGAAGGGGTGGCGACAAAGATTTATGATGATTTTGGCAATCTTACGTATGACAACTCGAACGAGCCACTGGATGTGGGAGATGTCACTCTGGAAAAATACAATTTGGACGAGCTTTACACCATCTGCTCCGGTCCAAACGCAGAGTGGGGCGTAAATCCTGATTTCAACCCGGATTCCACAGACATCAAATCCAAGGTCATGACAAACGCCAAAAAGCTTAACTGGATGGAAACCCGTACAAGAAGATATGGAGGATTCAATATTACAAGCGGGACGTGGAATACGGATACGCCCAACAAACTTTTCGGAAATTGGATTCGGTCCGGGCGCGGAGAAATCCGTGAAAGAAGAAGCTTTGATCATGCGGACTTCAAGTATTGGGTATCCGAAACACTGGACGATTTGTTTTCTGCGCTGCACGGTCTTTTCCAGCATGGCGGATCATCAACTACGGGCGGCGGATATATCGAGAACAAGAAAAACAAGAAAATTCTGGATATGTACCGGTACATCAACCAGGGTGAAAATCCCCAGGCCAGTCTTTCGTTTGCGGGAGGAACTTTCCAGCAATATGGCTGCGCTCCTTCTTCCTATATTATGGTGATTGAGTACTTCCTTCGGCAGCAGGTGGATATTGAATCAGCAATCAAGAAATACAGCGCCGGCTCACAGGGAATTTACGGAAATGCCATGATCAATGCATATGGAGGAACATCCAGCCAGTCAAGCTACGGAGGCCCGGAGCAAATCATTTCACAGATTGATGCAGGAAAGCCAGTCATCCTCTCGCTTCGCGGGCAGAACTCGTTCCACCACACAAACGGTGGACACTATCTGGTCATCATGGGATATGACGAAGAAGGATTCTATATGTATGATCCCGGAAGCCGGGAAAACACATACGGATATGGGACACAGAACTGCACCGTAACCTACGAACAGTTCGCAAAAGACGCAGGCACATTTCAGGGAATTTACACTTTCAACTTCGCAAATGTCACGATTCCGGAGTTCTCCGAAAACACAACCGGAGGAACTACAGTAACCTTTGACGTAGATGACGAAACAGTAGCAAAGGTAGAGAGCGCACTTTCCATGAACTTTGCGACCGGTGCCAAGGCGTATGCAATGGAGTACGCTCTGCTGACGCAAAAGTATGGTTCCAATTTTGCCATCGGCTTTATGGCAAATATGTGCCAGGAATCCGGCGGAACCGGAGGTCTTGATCAAAAGACGAAGAAGGTGTTTACAAGCGGCGCAGACATTCAGGCATATATGAACGCGAATGCAAGCTGGAGCGGACTTGGCATCCATCAATGGACCGCATCCAGAAAGCAGGGACTTCTGAACCAATATCAGGAAGATGGACTTCTGAGCAAGTCATCCGTTACGCAAGAAGATCTGATCGCTTCTGAGCTGAACTACCTGATGAAGGAGCTGAATGGCTCGGAAAGCGGCGTGATTGCAAAGTGCGAAGGAAAATCCGCATCGGAATGCGCCACCATCATCGCAAAGGAATTCGAGCGCTGTGGCATCGATGGCGGACGGGCAAATAACGCAAAATCCATGTACAACGCCCTGCAAAGAAACGGCGTTCTTAAGTAAAAGGACACCAAAGCCAGACGGTCCGTGGTATAATATTCTATGGCGGAGGACAGCAGAGCCTCCGCCGGGAGGATGACGATGAAAAGACAAATAATAGCCGCCATGATCGTATGCACAGGTCTTGCGATTTCTGCTTGCGGAAATAAAGAAAATGCTGCAGAAGAAGGCTCGCTTGTCATAAGCGATACTTCTTCGGAGGAAAGTACGGAGGATAGTGTAGACAATGCTTCCACAAAGAGCAGTGAGGAAGAAAGCAGTGCTTCCACGGAGGAAGCACAAACCATTTCCCCGGATGAATACCATCATGTAAAGGCACATGAGCCGCAGAACCTTCGCGAAAAGCATCAGGTGGTTGGCACGATGGATCAGGCAGATGGATATACACTGTTCTATGGACAGATGAATACCTCCGAATACAACTTCTTTGATGATGAGACGTTCGAGTACGAATGGCTTGGCAAGGACTCAAAAGCGGACTATTCACAGATTCCGCAACAGTCCATTAAGGATATCGCAATGGAAGTCGTAGATGACCATGGCTACAATAAGGTATCAGGGCTTACCAAGCTTGGCAATGACTACGATGATGAGTACTACTATCTCGTGTTTGACGACACTTATTATCTTGAAGTGGTCTATAATCCCAATGAACAGGGAGCCTATGCTATCCTGGAGGGGTATGACCTTCCGGAAGATGTGGAAAAAGTGCCATCGAAGTATGCCGACTGGGATGCATATGAAGAACGACATAAAGTAGAGGTGGCAAAGAAAGCGGAAGAAAAAAAGAATCAGCCGGAAGAAAACGCAGCAACTGCAGTCACAACGTTCGATGACGGAGTTACGCTTATGAGTAACGGAGAGCTGATCGGAACGGACTCACCGGATATCATTGGTCCAAAGTATGGGTTTGAATTTGAAGACTATGATAAGCTCATCGATGCGGGGCTGAACTTACCTGCAACCTACATCATGAAGCAAGAACTCAGTAACTATCTGACAAACAACAATTTGGATCCGTACTCAGCCGGCACAGTCAATTACGTGGAAGGAACGTTTACCTCTTCAGACACAGAGCAGACCTTCGAGGTGACAGTCTCCGGATATCCGGATCTTCTCTTAAAGGCAACCTACACAATTAAAGACAGAACTATCGCCTATGAAAATGTGAAATAATCGAAAAATTATGAATGCTGGGGGAGAAATCCTCCGGCATTTTTTGTATTTCCCACACGGTAAAAAATAAGTTCAAAATATAGTATAATATACATGAACCGAATAAAAACGGAGAAGGTGGATCAAAAAAGAGCGGATTTAAGGGATTTTTTTTAGTGTTTTCCCCGCGTAAGCGGGGGTGATCCCAAAAGCGCATCACAGAGTATGCAGCATTCATTGTTTTCCCCGCGTAAGCGGGGGGTGATCCACACCGCCGCAGAAAGGAGGCAGGCAAGGAAATTCTTCCCGTGATTAAAGTCACGGGTTCCCTTGCCTGGTTTTGCAATGGAAGAAAAAAACTATGTATTTACCATACCGGATAATGTATCCAAAAAAGGACGAATTCTTGGATTCCGGAGAAAAAACTTAATTGAAGCAAGTGTTGCTGCGGTTGTTTTCGGACTGCTGATCGGGCTGATTCCGTTCGTTCTCAAAGTAAGAATTATTATAACAGCCATCATGTCCGGAACATGCTTTGTTTTCTTCTTGCTCGGCATTCGAAGACGAAGCGTATCCGAATGGCTGCTCGCATGGCTCAGGTACAAGAACACACCGGAACAGATGAGTCTTTGCAGCCCGCTCTACAAAAAGGAACGGTCCGTACAAGCCTACACGGATACCGGAGAACATCTTTCTTTTGTGGAACAGGTGATTGCCCTGATAAAGCAGCTGATTAACACGAAACTTACGGAAGGAAACGGAAAAGATGCCAACGCTCTTCAAAAAATCGTCAACGGAGTCGAAGGACTCCGTGGCTAGAATGAAACAGCCAAAACAGTCCAGGTATACGACCCAGGAGCTGATTCCATTAAAGGGAATTACAAGGGGAATGATCTGTCTGACAGATGGAAGATACCTTCGCGTTCTGGAAATAGAACCGACAAACTATTACCAACTTCCTGTTGAAGAACAAAACTCCATTATCAGTGCGTTTGCCGGCCTTTTTAGGAGTGCTCCGGCGAAGCTTCAGTTTAAAACCATAACCAGGCGCGTAGATCCAAGCATTATTACGGAGCGTGTACGAAGAATCAACCAAAAGTCTGACAGCACAAAGATTCGCATTGCCGCAAATGATTACATTCAGATGACAGAATCTTTGTCAGATCGGATCAGTGAGGAAAAGAAATACTACATCATCTTCGAATATGAAGGAGATTCCAACGGGAGCCGAAGCGGAAAGATTGATGAAGTCTATGACGCTATGCATATCCAGTATCTGGATCTTTGCAGACGTGTCGAATCCTGCGGGAATAAGGTCGTCTCCCACGATGATGAAAATATGTTCCTGCTGCAATTCCTCTATGAATTTTACAATCAGAAGTCCTGCATATCGGAGTCACTTGCCGCAAGAATCAAACGGCTCGACTCAGACAGAAAACGGTGTGCGGAGGAGCAGGGAAAGAAACTTGGACGTCCCGATCTTGCGGATTATGTCGCGCCAAGGGGCGTGAACTTTGGACATAATCGCGATTTCTTTATGATGGACGGCATGTATTATACGTATCTTGCCTTAACCGATGAAGGATATCCTTCGCGTGTGGAAGCCGGTTGGATGGATCTGCTTTTTGGCAATTACGGCATTGGTGTGGATTTCGATTTCTACATGAAACGATTGCCGCGGGATGCCACAAGGTATGCCATTGAAAAGACAACTTCTCTTCGCCGCGTCTCTGCTTCGGAGCATTCGGGTGACGTCAGCAAATTCAATTCGCTGATGCAGCAGGCACAAAACGGTGAGTATATCGCGACAAAACTTCGGGAAGGTGAGGATATCTATGATTGCAGTCTGATCATTACAATCTGGGATGAAAACCCCAAGCACCTCTTACAGATGCGGGAAATCATAAAGAAAGACCTGCAAAGCCGCGATCTGGAAGTCGAGGAGTCGCATTATGACTGTGCAAGTTATTTCCGCATGGCAGCTCCTCTCCTTAATATCCAGAATGATATCATGCAGCGGACAGGACACAATTTTCTGACTTCCAGCCTTCCAAGTATCTACAATTACACGGCGTTCCAAATGTTTGATCAGGGAGGATTTGTACTTGGACAGAACCTTCAAACAGGCTCTGTGGTTGCAATCAATCCGTTTAATACACGCACCTATAAGAATGCAAACATCGTAATTGCAGGTACTTCTGGTTCCGGTAAAACATTCACAGAGCTTTTGATGGGGAGACGTGCGTTTTTGTCCGGACTTGGAACCTACTACATTCTTCCGGTAAAGGGCGAAGAATACCGTGATGCGGTGCTCTCTTTAAATGGTCAGTACATCATGCTGCAGCCGGGTTCTAAGGCTTGTATTAATATCATGGAAATCCGTCCGGAAAATGCTTTTATAACAGATGGCACAGAATCTGGGCAGGAGAAAAACGAACAGTCCCGTCCTCTTCTTGCAAAGAAGATTCAGTCGCTGTCTGTCTTTATCGAGCTTTTGCAGAGCAGCGGCGATGCTCCGCTTACCTCTTCCGAAAAGAACAAGCTGAACGCTCTTCTGATGGAAGTATATGGACAGTTTGGAATTAATAATGACAACGGCTCCATCTATGATGAAGACGGGAATCTGAAGCAGATGCCGACTCTCTCCATGCTGTACTATGCATTACTGGAAGACGCGGAATTAAAGCGCCTCGCAACGCTCCTTATTCCGTTTGTACAGGGTTCCTGCCGCAACCTAGATGGTCAGACCAATGTCAATTTGAAAAACAGATGCATTGCTTTTGATGTGAATGAAGACAACATCGGCAAGGATCTTCTGCCGGCACTGATGTACATTGCATTTGACTGCGTATATGATCTCGTAAAAGGTGACAAGGATAACTTCGATATGATCTTCCTGGATGAGGTCTGGAAGATGATGACAAACAAGGCCTGTGCAGAACAGGTGAAGTCTCTGGTCAAGCTGATTCGTGGCTATGGAGGCGGCGTTATTATGGCGACGCAGGATCTATACGACTTTACCAATGACCCGGGCGGCTTTGGCGTAGCTGTTCTGAATAACACGAAGATCAAGCTGATCCTCCAGCTCGAACATGAAGAAGTTGGGCGCGTGGCAGAGCTAATGAAGCTTACGCCAAACGATAAGGCAAACATCGTTCAGTTTTCCAGAGGTTCTGGAATGCTTCTCAGTAATAATGTAAAGATTCTGGTTCGCATGGTGGCAACAGATCTGGAAACCAAGACGTTTACTACGGATCTTAATGTAAAAAAGAAAATCAGGCAGGAAGAATCAGGAAGAGCTCCAGGGCTCTTTGATGCTTAACTCCCACCCCTTTAGGGGGGGGGGATGAAAGCACGTTTTATTTTATAGAGACACAGAAAACGAGGGACTAATGCATGTAATTCGTTTCCGGCTGCGAGTAGCAGCCTGGCAAAAAGATGAACTGGGTCAATAACTCATGACTCAAGTCACGAGCTTGCTTGTGGCTATATAGCCATTGGGTTATTGAGCAGAGCAGTGACGCATTGTTCGCCCGGCGGTGATTCCAAGCTGCCGGCACCGGTTAGATG
>Ga0129312_1001251_pt1 | contig 15497 bp, 13 predicted proteins | sample O827metagenome_FD_94434 | JGI IMG/M metagenome (GOLD analysis project Ga0129312, IMG submission 94434) | Orangutan group fecal microbial communities from Wisconsin, USA - O827 metagenome | ecosystem: Host-associated > Mammals > Digestive system > Large intestine > Fecal | place: USA: Wisconsin... | reverse complement strand
TGTCTGGGAATGAACTGTGTTTATAAGGGATGGGATCGAAATCACAACCGATTTCGATCCCATTTTGGCATAAAGCAGGGCTGCCGCCCAGCAAAAAATTTTTGCTAATGCGACAGCCCCTTTAAAGACTTTAACACGGTCTATTTATGATTCGCATGACCGGAAGCGAACTACGTTAGCACGGTCTATTTATATCCCGCATAACCGGAAGCGGTCTACTTTTGAAGATAGATGCACTATCTGTTTATAGTATAGGTGATTCGGACAGATGTGTCAACTATAAAAAAACAGGCAGAACCTATCACCTCGATAAGTCCTGCCTGCCTTTATTATATGTGAAAAGAAATATGCTGCAGTTCTTTCTTTTATGAAGCAAATATACTAATATAGTTTTATCAAACAGATCTCTTTCCTGGAGGTCGCTGCCCATCATTCTGGGCGTCTGTGGTATCTGATTCAGTTCTGAAATCATTCCCATGAAATTGCAAAAAAACTCTGTATAGTGTACAATGAAAGGAGAAACTATGACGAAAGTAAAAAGAAATTTTAAAGACAGCCTTTTCCGACTGGTGTTTCATGGGAAGGAGGAACTGCTGAGTCTGTATAACGCGGTGAATGGAAGCTCGTATACAAATGCAGATGACTTGGAGATCAATACGCTGGAAGATGTCGTGTATATGGGGATGAAAAATGATGTCTCATTTCTATTTGCACATTACCTGAACCTGTATGAGGCCCAGAGTACCAGTAACCCCAATATGCCGTTGCGGGGTACCATATATTTCGGTGATCTGTTAAGGGGCTGGGTAGAGAGCAATCATCTTGATCTGTACTCCGAAAAGCAGATCATGATCCCGAAACCGAAGTTCCTTGTATTTTATAATGGTTTGAAGAAGGAACCGGAAAGAAAGATTCTCCGCCTGTCAGATTCGTTTGAAGGCGAACGGGATGAGGAAGCGGCATTGGAATGTACAGCGATCATGTTGAATATTAATTATGGGTATAGCCGGGAATTAATGGAGAAGTGCCAGACACTGCACGATTATTCTTATTTTGTGGAAACCGTGAGACAGGGAGTCCGTGCCGGAAAGACACTGGAAGAAGCTGTAGATGAAGCAATCAGTAAGTCCTTAAAAGAGGGAGTGCTGAAAGACATTTTAAAGAAAAACAGAGCGGAGGTGCGAAACGTGGTATTGACAGAATATAACGAAGAGCTGCATCTGAAAAATGTTAGGGAATGCGGGTATGAAGAAGGGTACGACAATGGATATGATAGCGGACTTGATCAGGGCGGCAGAAAGAAAGAGATTGACTTGATTATTAAAAAAGTCAGGAAAGGCCAGTCTCTGGAACAGATTGCAGATGCCTTGGAAACGTCGGCAGATCAGCTGAAAGAGACATATGAGGCGGTAGTGAAAGCGGCACCGGAGTATGATCTTGAGAGAATTAAGGAAGAACTGAAAATAAAGAAGCGTTAACCGAAAAAATGCAGTAAAATTCTAACAAATCTATTTTATAAATATATAACAAAAACAGGCAGAACCTATCATCCCGATAAGTCCTGCCTGCTTTCGTTATATGAGAAAAGAAGATGGTCAGCGATTTATTAGAAATCGAACATTCCGGCCGGTTTTGTATCCGGTTTCTTTGTGTCTGTGTATGTCTTAGCTGTCTCGTAGTCAACATCGTTGATCGGCCATGTCGGCTTCTTGCCCTCGTAAACTTCCTGAACGCCCATAGCAGCGAAGTAGGAAGCACGGTGAGCAGCTTCTGCTGTATTGCCTCCGATATGCGGATAGATGATAACGTTGTCGAGCGTTAAGAGCGGGTTAGCCGGGTCAACTGGTTCTTTCTTGATCGCGTCAAGACCAGCACCTGCGATCACGCCGTTCTTACATGCCTCGTAGAGAGCATCCTCGTCCACGCAGCCGCCGCGCGCGGTGTTGATTAAGAATGCTGTCGGTTTCATCATTGCGAGACGCTCTTTGTTTACCATGTTCTTGGTAACCGGAGTGTTCGGGCAGTGGAGAGAAACATAGTCGCACTCTTTGAAGATACGGTCAAGGTCGCGGACAACCTCAACGCCGTCTGGGAACTCAGAAGCTGGCTTGTACGGATCGTATGCGAGAACGTTCATCTCGAATGCGAGGCAGCGCTTTGCAACGCGACTTCCGATGTTGCCGCAGCCGATGAGACCGATGGTCTTGCCGTTTAATGTGTTCTTGCGGACTTTTAATTTTGCCTTGTAGAAATCGTTTACCCATGTCTTATGGAGAACAGTTACGTTACGGCTGCACTCTAAGATGAGAAGCATAGCTGTCTCTGCAACGGATGTGCTGTTTGCAACCGGTGCGTAGAGAGCCTGTACATTGTTATCATGGCAAGCCTTTACGTCAAGAGCGTCGAAACCAGCGCCGTGACGAACGATAACCTTTAAGTTCGGGTTTGACTCGATAACTTCGCGTGTGATCGGTGTGATACGAACGATCATAGCATCCGGCTGATATTCCTTGAAATCAGCGAGAACGTCTTCTGTCTCAAATCCGCGGCCGTCGATTACGGTATGACCAGCATCCTCAAGGAGCTTACGGCCTTCGGACATAATTTCCTGCGGGAGTAAAATTTTCCAACCCATGATAATACCTCCTATAATGAAAACATCTATTTTGGTGTTCAGTGTTTTACTGTCTTTATTATAGCGAGGTTTGTTCACAAAATAAAACAATCTGTTATTGTAGACGTGAAAAGGAAATATTGTTAAAGGAAAATACAGATATGTATTGCATTTTCTGTGAAAACAGAGTATTATTTTTATAAAACAAAAACAATTTTTATAGAATAAAAATCAATCACAAAATAAAGGAGATTATACCATGGAATATGCGAAAAAGATCACGCTTTGCGAGGTTGGACTTCGTGATGGACTCCAGAGCGAAAAATCAAATCTGACGACAGATCAGAAGGTTGAACTTGCAAATGATATGGTGAAGGCTGGTTTTCAGGTGATTGAGCTTGGAAGCTTTGTAAGTCCGAAGGCCGTACCGCAGATGGCGGATACGGACGAGATATTTAAGCGACTTCCGAAACATGACGGAGTTGAATATCGTGCTCTAATTGCAAACTTAAGAGGTGTAGATCGTGCTGCGGAGTGCGGATGTAAAAAAGTTAAACTGAATGTATCTGCAAGCCGTGCCCACAATCTGGCAAATTTAAACAGAACGCCGGAGGAAAGCGTGGCTGGATTTCAGGCTTGCGTGAACAAGGCGGATGAATGTGGAATCGGCATTTCCGGTTCGATTTCTATGGCGTTTGGCTCACCGTGGGATAAAGAAATCCCGATCGGAGACGTAAAGAAAGTCGTAGAGGCATATCTGAATGTAGGAATCAAAGAGATTTCCCTGTCAGATGCGGCTGGAGTCGCATTTCCGAGCCAGGTATATGATATGGGACAGGAAATGCGTCGTGAGTATCCGGATGTAAAATGGTGGTTCCATTTCCATAACACACGCGGACTTGGAATCGCGAATATTCTTGCTGGAATGGAAGCTGGATTCACTAACTTTGACGCGAGCTTTGCCGGGGTTGGTGGCTGCCCGTTTGTGCCAGGAGCTGCTGGAAATGTTACCACAGAAGATGTCCTTCATATGTGCAGCCAGATGCAGGTAGAGACAGGTATTGACCTTGACCAGGCAATTGCAATCAGCAGAAAGGTCGTTCATATGCTGGGACACAGTACGGACAGCTATCTGCTTCGGGCAGGTAAGGCGAGTGAACTGATCCGGGAACTTCCGAAAGGGCAGATTAAAAATCAGACAACAAAATAGAAAGAAAAAAGATGCGGGAATAGTCAAAGATATCTCGCGTCTTTTTTTGCTGAATATCGGAAAAGATGGGAATCGGAAATTATATAGGCAAAAACAAATGTTTTCATAGAGTGAAAATTTACAGAAAATGATCAAGAAATTGTACATATGTAACAAAATAGAAGAAAAAAGATTGGCGTTTTCGTGAATTGAAAACGGTTTTTAAATATGATATTTTTATACTATAAAAATGATTTTTGTATAAAGAAAATTAAAACAGATCATGGAGGCGATTATATATGGCAAGAGAAGCATTGGAAGGAATTCGTGTATTAGATATCTCGACGGTTATTGCCGGACCGTGGGGAGCCGGGCTTCTTGCAGATTTTGGTGCGGAAGTAATAAAAGTGGAAATGCCGGGCCGTGGGGATGCGTTCCGTGCAATGGGACCATTAAAAGATGGAGTTAGCATCCGTTGGCCATCAATGGGCCGTAATAAAAAGAGTGTGACTCTGGATTTTCATTTTGAGGAAGGAAAAAAACTGTTCCTGGAACTTGTAAAAAAGAGTGATGTGATCATTGAAAACTTTAAGACCGGTACGCTCGATAAATGGGGGCTCGGAATTGAGGTACTCCGCAAGGCAAATCCAGACATTATCGTAACACATGTGACCGGTTATGGACAAACTGGTCCAAACGCGAAACTTGCAGGGCTTGGAACGCCGCTGCAGGCATTTTCCGGAATGACTTATATGACAGGATATCCGGATCGCCCACCGGTAAGCCCGCCATTTGCGTTAGCGGATTATGTTGCAGGCCTGAATGCTGTAATTGGAACATTGATGGCGTTATATCACAGAGATGTTCTGAAGGGAAAAGCACAGGAAGTTGATATCAGCCTTTATGAGGGAATCTTCCGCATGGAAGAGGCGATGGTCGCTCAGTATGATCTGCTCGGAAAAGTGAGAGAGCGTTCTGCAATGCCGAGTGGGGCATCTTGTCCGATTGGAACATTCAAGACAAAAGATGAAAAGTGGGCAATTATTGTATGCAGCACAAACCCGGTATTCTGGCACCTCTGTGAGGCGATGGATCGTCCGGACTGGCGCCCGAAATATGATCTCGCGACAGCCCGTCTTGCTGACCCGGACCCAATTATGAATGCTGTGACAGAATGGGTTGCAAGTCATACATTTGCGGAGTTGAAAGAAAAATGTGACAAAGCTGGAGTTCCGATCTCGTCAGTATACAGCATGAAAGATATCTTTGAGGATCCGCAGTATGCGGCACGAAATGATATTGTGGAAGTTCCGTGTGAAGAGTTCGGAAGTATAAAAATGCCGGGAGTATTCCCTGTTCTCTCCGAAACTCCTGGACAGATCAAATGGGCGGGACCGAAGATCGGGGCACAGAATGAAGATATTTATCATGGACTTCTTGGAATGAGCGATGAAGAAATTGCGGAATTGAAGGAGAAAAAGGTAATCTGATCGGACCGCAAAAAAGCAGAGAATAACGAAAACGTTTTTCTCTGCTTCTGATCCCATCAGTCGTTTGGACGATATCCCATCTGAATAGAAATTTTCAGGGCAGTGTCCTGAAGTGCTTGAATGATTTCCTCTTTTGACTGGACATCGAGCCGACCGGCTGGACCAGTCATAAATAGAGCATGATCAACGCTTCCGTTTGCATTGAAAATCGGAACAGCAATGGACTCCACGGCGGTATTTCGCTCTCCATTACTGATGGTATAACCATTCTCCTTGACCTCATTCAGAGCCTCTACGGTAGTAAAGGGATCTGCGGCCAGCAGACGTGCCTGGGTTTCAGGAGAGGCGTAGGCCAACAGCATTCTTCCGGCAGCTCCACGAGTGAGTGAGAAGGTTGCACCGATCGTGAGAACTGACCGCAAGGTCTGATTGCTGTTGATTCGTGTAATACACACGCGGTAATCACCGTTCCGTTCATAGATACCGACACTTTCATTATATTTCGCGCAAAGTTCCCGCATAAATGGCTGGGCAGTCTGACAGATATCCAGATTGGAAAATATACTGTTTCCGAGCTGGGCGATTCTGGAACCGAGATAGTAGCGGCCATTGTCGGAATTACGGAACAGATAGTTCCGGTTTTCTAAAGTGGTTACGAGACGAAGTGTTGTGCTTGCAGATAATTCGATTTTTTTTGCAAGTTCGACAAGAGAAAACGATGTATGTTCAAGATCGTAGCAGTCAAGAACTGCCAATGCACGATCAACGGAACGAATATTATATTCTGGCGGCATAAGATTTCCCCCTTTTCGATCAATATAAAGCAAGTATAACAAGAACATTTTTAAAAAGCAAGCGCAGCGAATACGGATTTGCCAGTTAATAAAATAACAAACTTAAATATGAAATAATTGAAAAACAACAAAATAAGTTTGTGCACTGACAAAAATACAATGTTTCACATACAAAATGAACTCTGCTACAATGATTGTGAAAAGAGAACAAGAAAAGTTCTAAAAACAAAAAATCATTGTTGAAAAAGCAATGATACATTGTTGGAAATGTGAACCTGTATTCGTTATAATATGTGCAAAGAGCACAAAAAAACGTGACAGACACACAATTACATAGTAAAAATGCTGGAGGGATAAAAGCGATGAAAATTATGGATTGTACACTGCGCGACGGTGCAAATGTTCTTGGCAATGGATTTCCGGAAGATTTAACAGTATTGATCTTAAAAGGTTTGACAGAGAATGGTGTTTCCGTAATCGAGTACGGCAACGCAAAAGGCCTGGGAGCTGAGACTCTTGGTTTTGAGGGCCCGGTGAGTGATGCAAGATATTTTGAACTCGCTCAGCCATATCTGGATAAAGCGGAGATCGGAATGTTCTTAAACGCGAAGCGCTATAAAAAAGAGAATGTAGAACATGCCGCAAAAGCAGGACTTGCATTCCTTCGTGTCGGCGCTGATGCAGGAGATGCGGAAAAATATACAGAAGTAATCAAGACTGTTAAGGACAACGGATTAAAATGTCGCTACTCCTTAATGAAAGCATATCTCTTAAATCCGGAGGAGCTTGCAGAGGAGGCATTAAAACTCCAGAAACTGGGCGTGGATGAAGTGACGATCATGGATTCTGCAGGATGCATGCTTCCGGATGAAGTAAAAGCGTATGTCAAAGCATTAAAAAACAAAATTTCCATTCCGGTTGGCTTCCACTGCCACAACAATCTCGGAATGTCAGCCGCAAATGCACAGGCCGCGATGGAGAGCGGAGTTGATCTTTTAGACTGCGGACTCCTCGGAATGGCGAGAAGTGCCGGAAACCTTGCAACAGAGGTTGCAGCAGCCCTGGCACACAAAGTAGGTGAGGCAAAAGAAGTTAACTTCTACGGACTCTTAAATTATCTGGAGAAAGAGCTGATTCCGGCAATGGAGAAACATGGATATGAGCCGGATATCACTCCGTTGGAACTGATCCTCGGATACTCCGGGTGCCATTCTTCCTTTGTGAAGAAATTCAAAGCAGTTGCTGCTGAGTATGGCGTAGATGTAAAAGAGCTGATCGTGGAGGTTTCCAAGATCGACAGAAAGAGCCCGTCGGAAGAGCTTATGAAGAAAACAGCAGAAAACCTGAAGGAGGCCAAATAAAATGAAGATCATTTTAGCAGGACCGTATCCGGCAGGGACAGCTGAGAAATTCGGACAGCTTCTTCCTGGCGATGAGATCGTAACCGTAACTGATCAGGCAGAATACGAGGCAATGACAGAAGGCGATGTGATCGTCGTGAGAGTCTTAAAGACTCCGGCTCCCGTCCTTGCACCGAAGAAAGACTTGAAGGCAGTGATCCGCTGGGGCGCCGGATATGACTCCGTAGATATCGAGGCAGCTGGAAAACAGGGCGTTTTCGTAGCGAATATGCCGGGTGTCAACGCTTACGCGGTTGCGGAACTTGCAGTTGGACTTATGATCGCAGCCGGAAGAAAAGTGATCGATCAGAACCGTCTCACACATGACGGAATCTGGGACAATAAACTTTACGCGCCGCAGATGGCAAGCTTGAACCACAAGACGGTCGGTGTGATCGGCGGTGGAAATATCGGACGCAGGGTTGCGACAGAAGTTCAGGCCTTTGGTGCCAATGTCATCTACTACGATGCATTCCGGCTTTCGGAAGAAAGAGAAAAAGAATTCCATATGGAATATAAACCATTGGAAGAGCTTGTAAAAGAAGCAGATGTGATCACACTTCATGTACCGCTTCTTGACAGCACAAAGCACATGATCGGTGAAAAACAGTTTGAAGAAATGAAAGATCATGTGATTATCGTCAACACAGCCAGAGGCGGATTGATCGATGATGAGGCGCTTGCGAAAGCGTTAATAAGTGGAAAAGTTGCGGCAGCCGGACTTGACTGTGTGGAAAATGAAAACCTCCAGGAGAATCCGTTAGCGAGAATGAGCAACGTGATCCTGACCCCGCATATGGGCGGATCTTCCAATGACCTTGCAGCGGAGATGATCCCGAAGATCGCGGAACAGATCAAGAATCTGGAAACGACCGGAACGATCGGAAATGTTGTAAACAAAGAGTACTTGAAATAAGGGTACAAAAGAAAAAGTATTTTCACTGTCCGGCGAGGAACAGTAAAATAATAAACACAAACTATAATAATGTTAAAAGGAGAACAGGGGTTATGAAAAAATTATTTAGTATCGCACTTGCAGCTACCATGGCATTATCATTAGCAGGATGCTCTGGAAATTCCACAGCTTCAACGACAGCAGCAGCTGACACAAAGGCAGCTGATACTACAGCCGCTGCAGCAGCTGACACAACAGCGGCAGCTGGCGGAGAGTCCACAAGCGGTTACGAGCCGACAGGAACACTCACCATCATCGTTCCTTACGCAGCAGGCGGCGGAGTTGATCTTGGTTCTAGACTTCTCGCAAAATACCTCTCCGAGGTTACACCGGTAGACGTAATCGTCAGCAACGTAGCAGGCGGCGGCGGAACCGTTGGTGCGGCAGACTGCTTAAAGTATGACGCAGACGGATCCTATATGCTGGCATTAAACCCGTCCGCAACATATGTAAGCACAAAGGACAAACCTCTTACATTCGATATCCTTACAGATTATGAATTCGTTGCGATGATGGTTCAGGACCAGAGACTTTTCGTAACAAGCGCAAAGAATACAAACTTCCAGACAGTAGAAGAAGCTGTTGAGTACGGAAAAGCAAACCCGGGCAAGTTCAATATCGGTTGCTCCGGTACAGGAAACACCGCATACGCGACAGCAGAAGAGTTCCTTGAGAAGACAGGAATCGAAGGAAACGTTGTACCGTTCGATGGTTCTTCCGAAGCAAAATCTGCAGTTCTCGGCGGACATATCGATGTTGCGGTACAGTCCCTGTCTGATGTATCTTCTTCTTTAAATGAAGTTACGATCCTTGCAACAGGCGGTGAAGAGAGATTCAGCAAGACTCCGGATGTTCCGTCCATGACAGAGCTTGGTTACCCGATGGCTCAGTACGTTACTCGTGGTTATGCATTCAAATCCGGCACAGACGAAGCGATCATCGACTACTGGTCTGACAAGATCGGTGAAGTTTGCTCAAACGAAGACTTCTTAAAAGAAGCTGATTCCATTGGTCTCCCGATCGTTTACATGGATCATGAGACAGCACAGGAAGATGCTAAGACAGAGATGGCTGCATTCCAGGAATTATTTGGTGATAAGTAATTAAATAGCCAGCTTCCCCTGCAGGCTTAGTTGTCCTGCAGGGGGATTTCAACTTCAAAAAGGAGGAGTATTGGTTTGTATAAGCGTGAAAAAATGGCCGCTGCATTCTGGATCATCGTGTTTGCGATCTTCGTCGGACTGACAGGCGGCGTAAATGAAAAATGCCGTTCATTCCCATACTTTGTATGTGCAATCGGAATTATCTTTTCTGCTCTGCAGTTTGCGAATGTATGTTATAAGGAAAAGAAAAATCTCGAGATCGATGACCCGATCCCGGCAATGTCAAAGGAACAGTTAGGAACAGTAGCACTTGCCCTCATCTTTTCCTTTGCGTATATCGGCCTGATCCGTGTTCTCGGATACTTTGTAACCACTTTCATTTTTATTGCGGGATTCTCTTACTGGCAGAACCAGAAACAGAAGAAATCCTGGTACATTCTCGTACCGGTAATTATGATCGTAATCGTTTTCCTGGCGTTTAAGGTGATGTTAAATGTTCCGCTTCCGTCAGGACTCCTGATCTAATAGCTTCATCAATACGAAAGGAGAATGAGCGATATGTTATCGAATATCATTATGGGATTGACAACGGCGTTTCTGCCGATCAACCTCTTAGCCGCATTAGGCGGTACCGTTCTCGGTATCTGCTTCGGCGCGATGCCTGGTCTTTCAGCTACCATGGGTATTGCGGTCTTGATTCCGGTATCTTACGGTATGTCTCCGGCAACGGGACTGATCTTACTTGCAGGTGTTTATGTAGGTGCGACCTACGGAGGTTCCATTTCAGCAATTCTGGTAAATACGCCAGGTACCCCGTCAGCGGCAGCGACAGGATGGGATGGACATGCAATGGCTCTTAACGGTCATGGAACAGAGGCCCTGATCGAGTCCGCGACAGCTTCCTTCTGGGGAACGATCATCGGATTCATCGCGCTTCTTACAATTGCCCCGGCACTTGCGAACTTCTCACTGAAGTTCAGTACACAGGAAACAGTTATGTTAGCGATCTTTGGTCTTACCATTATCGCTTCCCTTTCTTCCAAACACATCTTAAAAGGTATTATGGGCGGTGTTATCGGTCTTCTCCTTGGATGTGTCGGAATGGATCCGCAGTACGGCTTTGCAAGATTTACATTTGGTCAGATGAGCCTGGTTTCCGGTCTCCCGACCGTACCGACCCTGATCGGTCTTTACTCCATCTCCCAGTTACTTGGCATGATCGTAAAGAAAAACGCTACTGTCAATATGGATGATGCGCTTGCGTCAAAAGACAGCTATAAGATCAAATTAAAAGATCTCTGCTGCTATCCGCTTACATATCTCTGGTGCGGTATCGTCGGTGTTATCATCGGTATCATCCCGGGTGCCGGCGGAAGTATCGCAGCGTTCATGGGATATGACCAGGCAAAACGTCTTTCCAAGCATCCGGAGAAATTTGGAACCGGTTACAGAGAAGGTATTGCAGGTCCTGAGTCTGCAAACAACGGTGTTATCGGCGGCGCGCTGATCCCGATGATGACTCTTGGTATTCCTGGAAATGCCGTTACCGCGATTCTTATGGGAGCTTTAATGCTTCATGGATTAACTCCGGGTAATGACCTCTTTACTGTTAAGGCATATATTACATATCCATTTATCTTTGGTTTGGCAGTATCCGCGTTCATCATGGTAGTCGTTGGTGTCCTCGGCGCAAGACAGTTCGCGAAAGTAAACCGTATTCCGCAGAACTTCCTTGCAAGCGGTATCTTAGTACTTACCGTACTTGGTGCGTTCTCCTGCAATAACTCTTACGCGGATGTTATTATCATGCTTGCATGCGGTATCCTCGGATACGTATTAAAGCAGCAGAAGATCGACCTCTCCGCAGTTGTTCTCGGCTATATCCTTGGACCGTTAGCAGAGCGCGGAATGGTTCGTACCATGATCATGGAAGGCGGACTCGGCGGAGCGATCGTTTCCATCGTTACAAGACCGATCTGTATCGTCCTGCTCATCATGTCTGCATTCTTCCTTGTACTTCCGATCTACAACGCGAGAAAAGAAGCAAAAGCGAAAAGAGCAGCAAACTAAAAGAAAATAATTGAAACAATTAACCGCTCGGGTTTCCGGCGCTCTTACATATCAGGGCGGAGAGAGATCCGGGCGGTTTTTATACCGTAAACAGATCCTGAGGCGGATCATGACAGAAAGAGGAGGAATCTTTATATGCTTTGTAATGCGGACAAATTAAAGAAATTTATCGCGGATGTGATGGAGAGTGCCGGTCTTTCGGAGGCGAACAGCAAAAATTTCGCTGAAAGTCTCATCAACGCGGATATGCGTGGAATCTCATCCCACGGAACGACACGTATGAAAACGTATTATAAGAGACTGAGAGATGGAATCGTGGACCCGAAGGCCGTTCCGGAGATCGTATCAGAGATGCCGTCCTTTGTGATCATTGACGGCAACAACGCGATGGGGGTCGTTTCCGGTACATTCGCGATGGAGACATGTATCCGCAAGGCGAAAGAGACCGGCGCGTGCTTTGCCGGTGTCCGCGGCGGAAATCATTATGGATATGCCGGATACTACGCGCAGATGGCAGCAAAAGAGGGAATGATCGGAATCGCAAACTCTAACGCGGCGTCCGCGTGCGCACCGTTTGGCGGAAAAGAGCCGATGCTTGGAACAAATCCACTGGCGATCGCAATTCCATCCGCAAACAGAGAGCCGTTCTTACTTGATATGGCGACGAGTCTGGTTGCTCGCGGAAAAGTAAAGCTTGCGGAGAAAGATGGAAGACAGATCCCGGCGGACTGGGCCCTTGACGCGGACGGAAATCCGACAACAGATCCGTCAAAGGCAAAGACGATGGTTCCATGCGGCGGATATAAGGGATTTGGAATCTCCCTGGCGATCGAGATCCTCTGCAGCGCACTCAGCGGGGCGAAGACAAGCGCAACGGTGGGAGAGCTTTATGATCTGAGCGGCTGTCACCAGGATCTTGGATTTTTCTTCGGCGCGTTGAATGTAGGCGGGGTAACGGATCTTAACCGGTTTGAAAACAGTGTGGATTCCCTGATCACCTCCATGAAGGAATCACCGAAGGCACCTGGAGTTGACGAGATCTTCGTTGCAGGCGAGATCGAGAACAGAAAACAGAAAAAGTCCCAGGCAGAAGGCGTCAATATCTCTGACGCGGTCATCCGGGAACTCCGGGAAGTCAGCGAGATGAGCGGAATTCCGTTTGAGTGTGAATTTTAGGTGAGAAGAGATAATGCCGCGGATCCGTCTGAAAACGAATTCGCGGCATTTCCTTAATTTTCGTCAAGTTCCTGGAAAAACTGTACGGTCGTATCGAGGAAATACTGGCCATATCTGGAAAGATACTTTTTCCGGTGACGGACAAAAGCGAGGTCATGAAGAGATAGATCTTTCGTGGTATTTAATGGAAAGAAGAGGATATCCTGATCGACCCTGTCTTTCATGACCAGATATACTGTCCGTGTGATGATGGAGGCGGCGATCTCCTGATAAAAATCGGACAGGGAAAACCGCGGAATGTCGGTAGTGATGATAAAATTCGGTTCACAGTGCTGGTCTCTAAAACAGTCGCGGATGACATTTGTCAGCCGGACATTTACAAAAGGAAGGGACGCAAAGTCTTTTAAGTCAGCTCCGTTCGCATTTGCTTTCTGGATCAGCTCTTTGGCATGTTCCTCCCCGAAATGATGGATCAGCAAAGTTTTTGATACGGAAATATAGATCGTATCGGTGAAAAGGTATGTGGATAAAAGGGATGGATGTTCAAAACGGTCTACGGTGACGGCCATGTCAAGTTCTCCCGATAAAAGCATATCGGTCAGGCGGTCGCTGTGGTAGTGATAAAATTCCAGTTCTACGTTCGGGTATTTCTGCGCGAACCGGACTGCAAGCTGCGGCATCACGATGCTGGTACGCATCGGGCTGCATCCGATCTTTAAAACACCGCGTTCTTTCTCCTTGATATCGGTCAGAACGTTTTTCAGGTTATCTTCGTCGATCTTAAAATTTGTCGCGTAGGTAAGCAGGACTTCCCCGGAATAGGTGAGGGAAAGGTGGGGCTTCCGCTCAAACAGCTTTGTGTCATAGTAAGCTTCCAGACGCATGATGTGGTTGCTTAAGTTCTGCTGCGAGATAAAAAGCCGTTTTGCTGTTTTTGTAAAGTTCATGTCTTTTGCCGCTTCGGCAAAATAGTACAGGCTGTTGGTATCCATATCGTCCTTTCTGACAGTCGGTCTGAAATTAGTTCGGACGGACCTTCGCAATTTCATTAAATACGTCTTTGGTGATCGCGATAAAGTCCTGGGCGTATTCCGGAAGGAAACGCTCTTTGTGGTAGGCGAGTACGAGACGATGGTTGATGAGGGACTTCTTTAATGCCAGCGGAAACGCGTTTGCGTTTGGATTCGCTGCGAGAAGGAGAGGGAGACGCATCTGGGTACAGAAAAACGCGCCGTAATTATAGGGATACAGGGACATAAAAAGCTCTGTGGTCTGGGATTCCAGAAAAATATTTGGCTTTACTTTTGCATCCAGGAAGCACTGGTCCAGCGTCTTCCGGAGTTTCATGGACGGAGCCGGGAGCAGGAACGGGATCTTTGAAAAATGTGCCAGGTCCACGCCGCTCAGGGATTCTTCTTTTAACGAATGCCAGGAATCGGGGTAATAGCGCTGTAAAAGTTCGTCGGAACAGACGAGATAAATATGGTCAGTCAGGAGTGTGGATGCCTCGAGCTTTGGATTGTCCTGGTACATGATACCGATGAAGATGTCGAGTTCCCCGTTGTAGAGTCGTTCTTCCATTTTATTAGAAGATTCATTGCATAGCTCGATCTTGATATTCGGCCATTTCTCATAGAATTTCGGCAGGATCTCCGGGAGACAGATCTGTCCGCGGTAAGCCGGGATCCCGAGTTTCAGATTGCCGATGCTCTTCTCGGAAATATCGGCAAGCCGGTTCTGGAATTCGTGCTCCTCAGCGAGGATCTTAACAGCGACGGCGTAGAGCTGTTCTCCGGCGTATGTAAGGGCAAGCTTCGGCTTTCTGTGAAAAAGGGGAACGCCGTAATACTGTTCGAGACGCTGGATATGCTGGCTTAAGTTTTGCTGGGAAATATAGAGCTTCTGTGCCGTGTTTGTGACATGGAGCTCTTTTGCAAGTTCAACAAAATAATAAAGGCTGAGCAGGTTCATAAAAAAGACTCCTTTGATCGTTTATGGGACATTATTTTGCGAAAATAGCGGGAATTCCGCCAGTATTTTCATTATATAAAAAGGACTTGCGGATGTAAAGTGGATAACAAAAAAATGTTGTAAAAAGCAAACAAATACATTGTTTGTAATTGTCATAGACCTGCGATACAATATGGTCAGAAAGAGATGAGAGAGCAAAACAAGCGATCTCAAACACATAAAAATCCAAGGAAAAGGAGATTATGAAAATGGCAGTAGGTAAGAGAATCTATTTAAAGAGACACATGCCGGACAAAGAGGTTATGATGCAGTTCAAGAACATCCCGGCATCCAACACATGTGATGTAATGGGAAGAAACGCAGCGATGAATCCGAGAATTCATCTTGTAAGCCAGCCGAAAGAGCAGATGGCAGTTGGACCGGCACTCACCGTTAAGGCAAGAGGCGGCGACAACCTTGCTCTTCACGCGGCATTAAACATTGCACAGGAAGGCGACTTCATCGTAGTATCCAACGAGGAGGATGATACACGTTCTCTTATGGGTGAGATCATGATGGCTTACCTTCGTTACGACAGAAAGATCGCTGGTATCGTTCTTGACGGACCGATCCGTGATATCGATGAGATCGGTAAGTGGGATTTCCCGGTATACTGCACAGCCACAACTCCGGGCGGCCCGTACAAAGAGGGACCGGGCGTAGTTAACGTACCGGTATCCTGCGGCGGAGTCAGCG
>Ga0129312_1001250_pt1 | contig 15510 bp, 15 predicted proteins | sample O827metagenome_FD_94434 | JGI IMG/M metagenome (GOLD analysis project Ga0129312, IMG submission 94434) | Orangutan group fecal microbial communities from Wisconsin, USA - O827 metagenome | ecosystem: Host-associated > Mammals > Digestive system > Large intestine > Fecal | place: USA: Wisconsin... | reverse complement strand
GATGGTGTTACGCCATTCTTCTCCGTCATATCTGTACTGCCACTGGTATTTCAGATTGCTTCCTGTTGTCTTTATATGAAACTGGACTGTACTTCCCCATACTCCCTTCTGATCCTTCGGCTGGGTAAGTATAACAATATTTCCACTTTGAGAAGCATTAGCACACAAAGAAAAGCAATGAGAAATTGCGATCGTCATAATGATCAAATATATACCTATTCTTTTTAATAAAAAACTGCTTATATTATTCATAGGATTACTCTCTTTGATATTTTTGTAGTTTCTTTTGTAGTTACACAAACCGCTCTATGACTGTAATTCATGTCACTTGATTAAAAAAGAGCGGCCGTTTTGCGTCGGAAAGCGGCCGTTCAAAAACGGAACAGCGACTGCTGAGCTCCGTAAACTGCAATTACTTTGAAATTTTCTCTTTCAGTTTTCTCAATTGCATCTTTACGTTTATCGTTGTAGCATATATAAATTCTGAAGCTGTAAATAATGTAAGAATGGTCTTCTTCAGCAGTGTCAAATCACGGTACTTCCATACCATCGATTTTAATTTACGAGCCATTTCATTGCACTGCACTATGGTATCGCCGTCTTTCTCCTTCCGAGCAATATCTCTTGTACTGCAGAGAAGCTTTATAGTTGATTCTGTCCAGAGATACTGTTTTTTCATATCCCTATATGTACTTATTTGAGCGAAGGAGTATTTCAATGCGGGCATACGTTCATCGGCATGCTTTGTATGTGATGCTGATGTTGGTCTCTGATAATAATAGTAAAGTATCAATGGTGTGAACACCACCTTTTGGATAAGACTATTCAGCAGCAAAGTTTTTGTATAAATTGAATCTTCCAAAAAAGAAAGATTCTCATTAAATTCTGTCTTTCCCAGAGCAGTTCGCTTAACGATTTTACAAACAGGTCCCTTCTCGATTTTCCCGCTTCTAAACGCTTCCTCTGCACTCATAGTTTCACAGCCATACAGTTTTACCTCTGGGAACGTTTTTGGATTGTCGCATACATCCCATGTCCATTTACAACAAGAAACTTCTGCGCCCTGTTTTTCTGCTACTTTTACTAAAATTTCAAAGTATCTAGGGTGAAGATAATCATCTGAATCCACAAATGATATATACTCTCCTGTGCTTTGCTTGACGCCCACATTGCGTGCTGCTGAAACGCCTTTATTCTTCTGATGTATTACACGGATGCGACTATCTAACATTGCATATTCATCGCAAATTTTCGGAGATTCATCTGTCGATCCGTCATCAATCAATACTATCTCAAGGTCTCTCCACGTCTGATTTATAACACTGTCAAGGCAACGACGCAGTACCCCCCCCCGACGTTATATACAGGTATAATCACACTGATACTATGCTCATTCATATAGTAATTCCTCTTTTTTTCACTTCTCATCAAAAAATTTATCTTCCAGCATCAGGCACAAGCAGTGATAAATAGGCAGATGCATTTCCTGAATCATATATGTTTCCGTCTGCGGAGCCTTGATACACACATCGCTCATATCCTTCAGTTTGCAATCCTTTGCTCCCGTCAGTCCAATGACCTTCATTCCCTTTGCATGTGCAGTTGTCGCCGCATACAGCACATTTTTACTATTACCGCTGGTGGAAATTCCCAAGAAAACATCACCGGGCTTTCCATAACCATTGACCTGCTGAGCAAAACAAAGAAGAGGCTCACAATCATTCATGTATGCTGTGAACAGTGCCGGATGCCCGTCCAGCGCAATAGCAGGAAGTGCTCCCTGCAGGTTTTCTGCCAGAACAGAACCGAGTTCCTGATTCTCGGCGACCAGCCTTTCTGCAAAATCAGTTTCGGGCTTACGCGGCAGCTTGAAGCCCTTCATCAGCTCACCAACGATATGCTCCGCATCTGCTGCAGAACCACCATTGCCAGCTACAAGAAGCTTTCCACCATTCTCATAGGACTCCTCCAGCAAAAGGTATGCGGCAACAATATCATTCTTCGCAGATTCTAAAGAGGGGTATCGTTCTACCAACAGTTCGATATGTCTCATCAGTCGGTTATCCAATTCACGCATAGCTGCAATCTCCCTCTTATTTCAGGTATTTTTCCACAAAGTCCTTCAAAGACGATACCGTCACAGTCTGTCCGTAGGATTCAGAGCCAATCAAAGCAGTCTGGCATCCGGCATTCTGACCCGCCTTGATATCATTTTCCCCATCGCCAATCATCCAAGACTGTGACAGGTCAATATTAAAATCTTGTGCCGCATTCAGCAGCATTCCGGGTTTCGGCTTTCGGCAATCACAGTCAAATTTCAATTCCGGGCGTTCCCCTTCGTATCCCTTGTGCGGATGGTGCGGGCAGAAGTAGATGGCATCCAGATATGCGCCATCTTTGCCTAGAAGTGTCTCCATTTTGTTGTGAATCTCTTCGAGTTCTTCAAAGGACACTTCACCACGGGCAATCACAGGCTGATTCGTAACAACAATTGCCAAATAACCGGAAGCATTGATTTTTTTGATTGCATTTGCAACGCCGTCTATCAGTGCAAACTCGTCTATGTTCCGAAGGAAACCCACATATTTATTGATAGTGCCGTCCCGATCAAGGAACACCGCTTTCTGCTTGTTCTTCAGATTCTTACCGGAAACGCGACCAGTCTTGTGATCCTCGCACACAGAATAATAGCGTTCAGGTGTCCCCATGTCCTTCACATACTCAGGACTGTCGTAGCAGAACATCATTCCGGTTCCTGCCAACGGCTTGAGGAGCTGCCGATCCAAGTCAACCTTGATGGGTTTCCCGTTCTCTCCCACCGTGCCAACCTTACCCGCATCAATCCCAGAATGTTCCAAAATGGTTGGATTGATAACATGAAGTCCAGCATTGACACAATTGCGATAGTACTCCGGACGTTCATCTTCCTTAGCCAGCCATTGCTTAACAGCCCCATTTTTATCAGCAATAATGAGTCCACTGTCATAAGGATGGCTATTGGGATGCGTGAAAAGAGTAACCAGACCGCCGTGCTGTTTATGGAAGGCTACGAACCGATTGAAATCCACATCGAACACAGCATCCGCATTCAGCAGCAGAAAATCCGAATCCAACTTATCCTTAATTTTGAAAAGTGCGCCAGCATTCCCCAGCGGTTCCTTCTCAAAATAGTATTCAATATGAAGACCGAAAGGCTTCCCTGTTGCCGGAGATACGCCTGAGCCATCTCCAAAATAGTCCATGATGATGTTTCCGAGATGAGAAACGGTCAAAATAATGTCTGTGAATCCTTGGTCCCGCAGACACTCCAGCTCATATTCCAGGACAGGCTTTCCTTCGATTTTTATCATCGGCTTGGGGATATCACTGGCAACAGAGGAAATCCGGGTTCCCCTGCCGCCTGCCATTATTACTGTTTTCATCTAGTTAAGCCTCATTTTTATTCCTGATTGGCTAATTCTATCAGCTGTTTCATTGCGCAAGTTGCCGAAGTTTTAAACACTTCCCTGCTTTGTTTCATGTCATTTTGAGCACTGTCACGATTCATAATTAGCAAATCAATCCTTTTCATTAATTCGCTTAGTGGTGCATCCTGCGTATATCCGTAATACTCTTTTTGGAAGCTATTCCAGACTATTGCATACTTAGACAGTCCACTTTTCTCCGCAAGCAAATATGTCTTTTCGCCATACGCAATCGGAACAGTTGGTACATTTGCAAGTAAGGATAAAACCAACGCATGAAATCTCATTGATATCGTTATTTTATATTTGTTTAGTCCTTCAACTGCACTAAGCGCATTCTCGTAGGGGATCGTCTGTACCCCCCCCCGATTACTAAAAGCAGCTGCAATATCCGAGATCAATCTATCATCAGATCCTCTTGTAAACGCAAGCAAATCAACTGTAAACCCTCTATCCAACAATTCAGAAACAACGCCTTGCCATGTTGTTACCGAAGACTTATACTCATCTTCCATTCCCTGCTGCTCAAGATTTGCAACAAATATTCCCACCCTATCCTCGCAACAGGAATTCCTGAATTTCATAGATGACGCAAATACTGTATCCGCCATTGTATGTATTTTAGGTGATTCGATACATCCAATTCTTTCAACAACTGCAGGACTTCGAGTTATAAACAAGTCCGATATCGCCGCAATTGCTCGCCAAATTGCTTTACTGAATGAACCCATTCGTTCTGAAATGCCCACTCCAAAAAATGCTACTTTTCGTCCAAAGACTTTCCACAACAACGCAATAAAAAAGTAAATAGCAACTTTCCTAGGATTATCGAACGGAAACAATCCGCCCGGACCAATAATCAGCATATCATTGTGGGAGATTTCTCTAAACAATGCTGTGTAATTTCGCTCAATCTGCTTTACGTTTTGATGTTTTATATCGTACTGCGAACGCATCGGAACTGTAATTGTTCCGGAATAGGGAGACAAGTTTTCTAACATCGTATTTAGAAGAAGATCATCTCCTAAATTTTCAAAACCAAACCATCCCCATAGCAAAATCCTCCGAGATTTCATTTTGTCCTCCCATTGTTCAGTTTTTGGGCTCGTACATTTCCGGTGTATAATGAATAACTCTCGTTCCACCGTCTTCAAATTCAAACGGAATATACATCAAATCCCGCATTGCCCAACGAACAGCATCCTGATGCTCCGGCTGCACATAGAGCACGAGGAATCCTCCGCCACCAGCACCGAGCAGTTTTCCACCCAGTGCGCCGGCAGCCATGCCCTTTGCGTACCAATCATCAATGCTATTAGTCGAAACAGCCGAACCGGTTTGACGTTTCAGTTTCCAAGTGTGATCAAGCATTCTGCCAAAATCATCGAGGTCAGTGTTCTTGTCGGTCAAAACACGCTCCGCATCATCAACGAGCGCATGCATTTCCTTAAGTTGAGCAGTCTTATCCTGCTTACCTACAGCGTTTGCTTTCTGCACATCGGATGAGAAACGAGTAAAGCCCGTAAAGAACATCATCAGATTCTTATTAAGCTGCTTTTTACGTTCCGGCGAAATGATAACAGGCAGTACTTCGTAGCCATCTGCATTGAAGTTAATGCGGTTGAAACCACCAAAGGAAGCCGCAATCTGATCTTGCCAGCCACCGGCCTCCTGACACAAGTTTCGCTCAAGGTAAATTGCTTCGTCCGCCAACTTTTTCTTATCAGCATATTTTCCCTTGAGTGCATAGAATGCATTCAACATTCCAACCGCAAAAGAGCTAGAAGTGCCAAGACCAGAACGAGCCGGGAGATCAGCTTCATATGTAAGACGAATCTCGTGCATATCCAGCATCTTCATCGCATTTCGAATCGCTGGATGCTGAATATCGTCGATGTTTGTCACGCGCTCCGTCTTTGAGTAGGAAAGCTCCGTAGAATAATCAAAGAAGCGTGGCAGATGGCGAACGTTCACATAGCAATACTTATCAAATGTGGTAGAAAGCACCGCCCCACCATTTTCCTTAAAGAAACTCTCCATATCTGTTCCTCCACCAAAGAATGACATACGGAAAGGTGTTTTTGTGATGATCATTTATTTTTTCCTCCAACACGTTTTCTAACATTTTAGAACATCGCTCTAATTTTCATCAGACGAAAAATCATCCTGTGTCCAATATCCCAAGATGAATCAGGTTGAAAGTCATATGCATTGCTTCTCGCCAATTTTTTTATCAAATCAATACATTTGCTGCGTTCATCACTTCTCGTTACAATTAGTCTTCCGTAAAATGATGCGCACATCAAAAGTAATTGATTTTTTCTTGATAAAGCCGCTATAGTTCCTCCTGGAAAAGAATCAAGCATTTCGCATACGTTTTCCAACCCTTTCAGTTTGCAAATACTATCATAGTCGATTTGCATATGACTTATTGATTGCACATTATCTCTATTGTAGACATAGACAGCTTCATTTAATTTCACAACTTCTTTCGTTCGCTTAATATACTCTAAAACGAACTTCAAATCTTCGTAGCAATCCATCGTTTCATCAAATTGAATCGTTGGAGAGGTCTTTATTACATTTGAGCGAAAAAGCTTATTCCAGACGTACCCCCCCCATTCCATCGACGGTTTACTCCAATTGTGTTGATCACATCTTGAACACCAATGCATTCCTTCTCGAAAAAGGGATCTATCTCTTCTTCCTCACACCCATTTATAAGTTCTCGATATCTCCCAATGCACAAGTCTTTTTTCTGGCATATTAGTGCATTCACCATATGTTCCAATGCATTGGAAGGGAGAAAATCATCACTATCGCAAAAAGCGATAAAGTCGCCCGTAGACATATTGATTCCAACATTCCTAGCTCGGCTAACACCTTTTTCTTCTAAATGATACGCCTTAATTAGTTCTTTACTACAGGCGAGGTGGTCAACGATTTTAGCGCATCCGTCTGTGGATCCATTGTCAATAAGTAGAATCTCAATGTTAGAATATGATTGTTTAAGCAAGCTATCCACACATCTCTCGATGTACTCTCTTGCGTTATAAACAGGAACAACAACAGATATTTTATTCATTTTCCGAGCCTCTTTCCGAGCAATTTACTAATCAACATTCTTCGTTCCTCATGGTCAAACACAATCAGCGCATGTATACATACTCCGATAACAGCACAGAGCAAAGCGATTGCTATTAGTCCAATCCATGTGCCCGGATAATAAATTTTGCTCACCTCCCAAAAGACAAGAAGCAGCACCAGGCTACTTACCACGTGACGCACGAGTGTCGGATAAAATGTGGTCAGTTTCACTTTTAGGCAATAAGATACATACAGGGGATTAAATCCAAAATTTACGATCCACGTTAATACCGTTGTAGTCAAAACAACGGCGTAGATTCCAGCATTGAAAAACTTTATCAGGACGTACATTCCCAAGACATTTAACAATCCAGAAACAATCGTAACATAGCACGGAATTTTGTTTTTTACCGTTAGATTGTAGCCGTAGTACAAAGGATATACCGCTCCCTCAATAATGCATCCGATGATCGTCACTATCGTGACTGTCTGAAGGACATTAATATCCTGACTTGGCGTCCATAACTTATAATAAGCAGCACCAAATACAGTAAATCCAGCAAACGCAATATTTGAGATCATACCATTCAGTTTAATTCCAATCTTAAAAGAAGAAATCAAAGCCTTTTTATCATCGTTTGCGTAGTACTTAAGCTGCATTGGTTGAAACGCAGTTGCCACAAGCTGGAACAATGTTGAAAAAATTGTCGATATAGTCTTTACAATCGCCAACTGACCTGCTGCTAAGGCGGATAGCATCATATTACTAATCAACAAATCAAGTCCTGTATTGAGTGTATTTCCAAGACTATTTACGGAACTCCATATACCAGCGCTTAGTAGTTTTTTTACAGCATCAAGTGAAAAGTGTCCCTTTTGCAGTTTCAAATCCGGAGTAAGTTTTGCAGTAAGGCCTATATTGATAAAAAGAATAACACACGAAGAAATTATGAGCCCAATGCCAACATAGTAAACGCGAGGTGACATCAGAGAAAATGCAATGAGCAAGAAGGCGGCTTCTGCCAAATATGATATTGCTCTCGCAAGGCTTCCCATCTCTAACCGATTTTTGATTGTTGTAGCAGTCATAAATGCGGTACTGCAGGATAGAATCAAAAAATTGATCGTATCCAGCAAAAACAACTTTTTTACATCACTTATCAAGTCATTCGGTATTACCAGGAATTTATCAAGATTGACAATTATCACCAACGCCACTACAAAAATCGCAGCAGCCATTAAAACATCTGCAATAAATACCGAGTTGTAATATACATTTGCTTTCTCCTTATTCCCCTTATGATATTCTATGGAAATATACCTTGAGGAAAAAGAATTCAATGCAATCGTAAAAATAGAAGCATAATTAGAGAACGTTTTTGCCAAAGAAACAAATCCATAAGCCTCCGTTCCGATATTCTCTGTGATAAATGGTGTAATTATCAATGAAATGAGATAATTCACAGCTACAGCAAGAAAAGAAAAGCTCACCGATATTATAAATTGTTTACTTGTGCTTCTTGTTGACATTAATTGCCATTCCTTCTTCAAAGCCCACAGTCGCAAAGAAAATCCTCGAAAGATGAGTAGCATGGTTCAGTGTTCAAAAAACACTCACAGATGTCTTCATAATCATCACCCGTTAGTGTGAAAAAATTATTGTGCGCTTTTATGCTTTCCTCAGACCTTGGTGTATAAAGCCAATAAAACCCATCTCTCATTTCTTCGACTGTCGGTCTTCGACCAGTACACTGATAGATTTCCAGTGCACACTTCTTTGCATCAGAAATCCACCGCGCCTTTCTTTTTTGATAGTATTCATCGAGTGTACAGATCACCTTTGCCGGATTACCGGCAATTACAACATTATCGGGGTACCCCCCCCCGACAACTGATCCAGCTCCGACAATGCAGTTATTGCCTATTGTTGCTCCCGGAAGGATAATGGAATTCATTCCAAGGAAGCAGTTATCGCCTATTTTAGTTGGGGCGGTCCCGCCTATAAACTCACCAAATACTCGGCGCGCAACAGATATCGAATAGTCGTGAGCCAATATAATTACACCCGTTGTAATCTTGCAATATGACCCTATTGAAACCAGATGCGGCTTTTGAATATCTACCGATGTATGTCTCGGCGAATAAAAAATAGTGTGATCTCCAACGTAAATATTATTTCGTTTAAGATAATTGATATATGCCTCATTTGAGCAATGATTAGGATCTATTATTTTCTTTAGCAAGTTAATCATATTCATAATTGTTTTTTCCTCTGTTCATCAAATTGTTCACTAAGCACCATCATATAGTAAACAAACATCGAAAGCGCTTGGCCGTAATAATTCTCCATAAAACTCATTATTACAAACAAGAGCTGAAAGTAGAAAGACGCTTCTACTGATTTTGGTGCTATTGTTTCAATCTTTTTCCTTTTATAGGAACGAATCAGCAAAAGTATGTAGGGTGCAAAAAATACTATTGCGCCTATAATTCCTCTTTCGACCAGTACTGCTATATATGCATTGTCAACCGAACCGCCACCGCCAGTGACATTGGCACGCCCAACTCCATATCCAAACAGCGGATAATTCCACAAATTATCTAATGCAATTTTCCAGATGTTTTGACGACCATTCATCATATTGCCTGAAAGTCGACTGAATTTATCAAGCATTCCTTGCATTCCAGGAATCTTATCTATTCCAAAATACAACAAGAATAATATTCCTACAATGAGTAATAGGGCTCTCGACACCTTGCTTTTACTCGTGTCAAAATAGACATATGCCAGAATCAACAAGACAGCCAGTAAAGATCCTCGTCTCGTCACAAATAGAATTCCTGTAACAAACAATAGAATTAATATTACATCTATAGCTTTTTTTCTATTTTTCTCCTCGTGTTTTGCATTTACTGCTGCTACAATCGCACCAAAAGTCATATACATTGCAGTTATGCTCGTTTGAACTGTAAACCCGTAATACGACGAATTGTATGTCATTTGATACAAAATATCGCTGTGCGCATATGACGGAAGCAACGGCAAAACCACACTTTTGTACACAGCAGGAAGAAGTACTTGCAGATAGATGCATATCAAATGCACAACGCAGAAAAACATAATCTGCTTTCTTATAGTTTTTCCGCTAGTGTATCGTGCCATCATTGCAGCCACACAAAGATAAATAAAAAAGTACAAATCATTGCCAACCGCCGTCCATGGATCTGCTGAAAAAAAGCATAGGATTAGGCCGACGAAAGAAAAACTTACTATTTCAAGCTCCGTCCCGCTGATTTGCACCTTATTATAGACAGCTGTCACGACAGATACCAAAAGCATTATCGGCCAAAAAACTTTAGGGTCTAACCTCAGTACAAACGAAGAAGCAAAGAAGAAATGCCACAGTATAATAAACGTTACAATATCTGCTAATTGTGTTTTATGTAGACCTGTCCGCTTTGATATCATTATCCCCTATTCCTTTCATCCATCGACCAAGGATTTTGAATAAACTCTGGATGCTGGTTATAGTTGATAACTTTAGCCGGATTGCCTGCTGCGGTCGCTCCAGCAGGGATATCCTTAGTCACAACACTTCCCGCTCCAATTGTGACATTATCGCCGATTGTCACCCCGCCAATTATGCAGACATTTGGACCTATATATACATTATTGCCAATGTGAGCGCCTTCTTCATTATTCGTGCCAATGGTTGTAAATTGACTGATGTTCACATTATTTCCAAATTTTGTATATCTGCTAACCACTATTGGTCCACCATGACCAATATAAAACCCGTAACCGATCTCACATCGATAGCTAATCTGCATATTCTTGTTCAGGAATCTGTTGAGATAGTAGAGTCCTTTTGCAACCTTCCCCTTAATGCCGTTTTCATTACTCCATCGAATGAACACCTGATGTCTGAATGCTCTGTTATATGCAAAATTGGCTATTGCCGAAGGAAACGACGTTTTTCCAGAATATCTGAAAAGATCACTTTTTATGTACTCATTCATCCGTTTCCACCAATCCTTCCAGAAGGTTTTTCATATTTCTTTTCCAATCATACTTTTCTTTATAAAAATCACAAATTTCCGAATCGGATTTTCTATCCCGATGCCCTGCATATTTTTTCAGAAGGTTAGCCAGCTGGTTTTCATCCTCAAAAATGTAACCAGTCTTTTTCTCAACAACGAGTTCACTCAGGCCGTTAATATTAGAGACAATTACCGGCTTGCCATACTTGTATGCAATCGGTAGCACTCCACTTTGTGATGCTTCATAATAAGGCAACACAACAACACCACAGTGCTCGAAAAGCCATATCATTTCTCCATCACTGATAAAGCGCAACAAGCATACCATTTTATTTTCATCTGATGTTGTATATTTTTCATCGGACAAGTTTTTTCCCGCGATAACTACTGGCAGATTGTAATTTGAATCCTGACAATTCTTCTCCTGTGCTTTTACCAGCCTGTCAACACCCTTATATTTGTCTATACGTCCAAAAAAGAGTGCAAACCCGTCGATATCTCCATATCGCTTTAGCTCACTCGGCATTGTAGAGATGGCAGGCATAACATGTGCTCCCAGAGGAAATATCGTTGCTTTGTTCGTTAGTTTTCTATATTGTGAGTTGAACAATTGATAAGAATTTTCTGACAGAAGAATAATTGATTTTGCCTTCTTGTAGGCTTGTCTTGCCAAGTATTTTCGTAATTTCTCCGACAACTCCTTATATAGTGTCTTTTTCTGCGGATGCGGATTCACATCATGAATGATAATAGCGCAACTAATCTTGTGCGAAAGTGCACTCACAATAGCAGAGGCTTTTATTGCATCGTCTACTGCAATAAGGCAGCTAGGATTCATTTCAATGATTTGAGTTGCCAATCTTTTCGTTTCTTTTTCGGCAGGAATCGAAAACTTCGGAAGGTGATACTCGAAAACTTCCTCTCTTATATCTTCTGCACACTCATTCTTCGCCCCAGTCGGTACAAACAACACAAATGGAATCTTCAGACATTTTAAAGTTAACGCCATTTGATTTGCAAGTTGAAGTATTCCTCCATGATCAAGCGCAGTAAACAGAACAACCCTTTTGCTCACTATTATTCCTCCACCAGTTTTTCACTTACACAGTCGATAAACCTTATCCAATGCTTCCTTATATGTTTTAATATCCAGAATTTGCGCTGCCTTTTCCAATGTAGCGTGATGCAGGTTCTGGTACAGTTCATTATTTTCCAGAACATCCGTGCAGCGCTCGATCAGGACATCGTCATCATCGCTCAAATACCCTGTCTTACCATTATCGACGATTTCCTTCAGTCCATCCGTCGGTGTGCTTACAATCGGCACCCCAAGTGCCATTGCTTCCAGAGCGCACATCGGAAGACCTTCCCATCTCGAAGTCATAATCAGAATTTTAGCCTGCTTCATTGCCCCATATGGGTTGCTGCTATATCCCAACATATCGATGCTATGCTCCGCATGGTACTCAGCAATCGCCTGCTTTGTTTCTGCCTCCAAATCGCCTGTGCCGATAATAGCAGCTTTCATCTCCGGATACTTTTCTGCTATTCCAGCAAGTACTTTGACCAGCCTCTGGGGGTTTTTTTGGGGGGTCAATCTACCTACATATACAATATCGTAGGCATATTCTTTTTCATCTTGTGCGGCCTTTTTATAGACTTCTTCTGCGTCGATTACGTTATAAAGGATGCTGCTTTTTCCCCCGAACTGTTCATGAAATGCATATCCTTCATATGCAGATTTCGACACCCAAAAAATATGCTTTGCTTTTTGGGCAGCATACCTGTAAAGCAACGCTTTCGCAGAGATTCCTCGAGAGTCAAAATTATTATTATGCACATGGGAAATCAGCGGAATCCTCCCGCAAAGCAATGCCGCAAAAAAAGATGCTTTCATATCGTGAGCATGAATAATATCTGGTTTTTCTTCACGGATAATGCGCTTAACTTCTGACAAGGACCATTCTTTCATCGGCGCAAACCGCACATTACGTTCTTTTAGTGCCTCACGAATTTTCCCGTCTGGGCTGCAGTAAAACATTTCATACTCTGCATCGTTCTTAAAGCACGCCATAATTTGACATGCAACGTTTTCTGCCCCTGAAAAACTCGTTCCTGTTAAAAGATGCATGATTTTCTTACTCATCTTACCTATCCTCTACACTCTTATACAGTTTCTTAAGACTTTGAATGGCGTGATCTAGATCGAAGTTCACAACATTATTGCTATTTCTTGTAACCTCGCGCAGTCTTTCGCCTTTATCTACTATGCTCCTCATCTTATCTGCCAGCTCATCTGCATCCTTCGGGTCAAACAGATAATCACTGTCACCCAACAAGTCAGTACACCCACGGATCTTTGAAGCAATACAGGGCAAACCAGACGCCATTGCCTCCATCAGCGCTCCGGGCAGGCCCTCCCTAAAAGACGTAAACACAAAGCAATCACATGCAAGGAGCACTTCTGGAATGTTGCTCTGAAATCCAAGCAGTTTTACTTGTTTTCCAACGCCAAGCTGTTCGGCCAGTTCTACCAGGTACTTTCGGTTTTCGCCTTCACCACAAATTAGATAATAAAAATTGGGATCATTGGCCTTTGCGAGGGCACGAATCGCCACTTCCTGATTTTTGTTGTCATTAAGTTCTCCCACAGATACAAAAACAAATGCACTCGGGTCTATGTTCCAGGTCTTTCTCAGAGACAAGCGAATCTCCTCACCCTTTTCTGTTTTGCGTTGTTTCTTATCAAATTTTGACAGATCAACTCCAACACCAGGAACTTTTTCTACTCGACCATTTTTCCTTAACCGGAATTTTTTTGCCTGAACATAATCTGCATCATTTATTGTGATAAGCATATCCGTAAAGTGCGCCATATATCTTTCTATCGGATAGTAGCAAATCCAATTTTTTATGGGGGCACCTGTCCAAAAATGAAATCCATGCGCCTCATAAATCACATACGGAATTTTAGACTTATTTGCACAGATTCTTCCTAACACACCACCAATCGGAGTATTGCAATGAACCACATCGTATTTTTCTCGCTTCATCAGATCGAGCAACTGTTTTTTAGCAAGCGTGTAGTTCTTCTTTGCTAACGGATTTCTGTCGCAGTCTATGTGTTCTGCTTTAATTCCGTATGTTCTGCAGTCTTCTTCATATAACTGTTTGTCTGCGTGATCCATATTGCTGACAATCGTAAAATCAATATTCAATTGTCTTGCTGCGATAATCGCCGAACGCATAAACCCGTTTATTCTCCGTCCTGACTGACTCGTTACATATAACAGCTTCATTTTCCGTCTCCATTATTCAGAACAGTTCCATAAAACGATTCATAGCGTCTCCTGTTGCATATTTTTTACTACCATACTGGTAAGCATAGCTACTCATCGTATCATATTCTTCTGCACTCAGTTTCATAGCTTCCTTTAGCTTATCCGCAAACTTTTTATTATCGCCCGCCTCAACAAGATAACCGCTCTTCCCATCATCCACCTGCTCCGGAATAGCACCCACAGCAAACGCAATGATAGGTCGGCTATACTTGTAAGCGTCGATAATGATGCCAGACTGAGACGCAGAATTATATGGAACGATTACCCAGTCACAGTTAACGAATGCTTCTCGCATCTCTGCCTCTGTGACGTAGTCGTTATTCAACTTTACATTTTTCTCTTTGGCAAGCTGATCCACAATGCCCTGCATCTGCGAATCCACTCGTCCTACCACATCAAATCGAATATTCGGACACAATCTCACAATTTCAAGTAAGTTATCGGCGCCCTTGTATGGATTGATTCTTCCAAAGAAGAGTACTCGACCACTATGTACTGGTGTCGTATATGCCGGATATCTACGCCACAATTCCAGATACTTTACACGGTCTGCGCTGATTCCATAACGGTCAATCATATCCTGAATATAAGTTTTATTACGCAGCACAATTGTATCTGCAAACTTGACCACAGCTTTATTCATCAAATCGACCATCTTAACCTGACTGTCTCCCTCATGTGGAATGACCTCATGAATTACTTGATAGGTCTTGGCTTTTCCAGACATTAGCATAATCGGAAGATTCCAGGTATGCAGGCTTTCAAAATAAATCGCATCAAAATGTTCCTTGCGGATACGATGAATTATCGAAACCAACAATGGGAGATTGAACGTTTTCTTTGTCACACCAGGCCTTTCCGGGCAATCAACTAGCCAAGTATGATCTGATTTCTGAAGTTCCACCTTTGGAGTCTTGATGCAAAGCAAGTAAGCCTCCCAGTCACTTCGATTTCTCATTTCTTCATACATTCCAAACAACGTATCCTGATGATCCGCATTGTCTGAGAATGTCACTAGAAGTACTTTTTTCATCTCGAATTTCTCTCCCACTAAAACAGCCCAGACTCATTCTCTAAGAGTCTGAGCCGTTTATTCCTTATAAAGCTCTGCTAATCGTCCTCAGCAATGTGAGCCACACTGCCGCTATGTCTTGTACCGCCGCAATGAACGTTTCTGCGACAAATTCACGCTACGGCAACCACTGTCTTTAGTCCTGATAGCACCAACACTCGCTACGGTAGCTCCCCTGCTTATGCCGGATTCCCCCACACGAATGAGCATCTTCGTGAAGCATGAGATTCTCACATCCGCCTTGTTATCTCCAAGACCGGGATGAAATCTCAGATGATGTTATCACCGTCTAGTCCCGAAACCGCTATGTGATAATCACCATAATGTCGGTAATACTATCACCGTGTCATCTGGCATAAACCCACGAGCTACGGCCACATCCATAAAAGTGCTTTTTCGGGGTGTAAAAGCCTTAACTCGACCCCATTTTGCCCTCTTTCACGCCCGAATTCTCGGCATTTTGCCCCCCAGAAATTCCCTCGGTGCTTTCCGGCATAAACAGGAT
>Ga0129312_1001248_pt1 | contig 15555 bp, 13 predicted proteins | sample O827metagenome_FD_94434 | JGI IMG/M metagenome (GOLD analysis project Ga0129312, IMG submission 94434) | Orangutan group fecal microbial communities from Wisconsin, USA - O827 metagenome | ecosystem: Host-associated > Mammals > Digestive system > Large intestine > Fecal | place: USA: Wisconsin... | reverse complement strand
CCGCCACATTTACCGCACGGGATTCGGACAGCATTGGACTTTGTGTTGTTTGGCACACTCGTCCGTCCCTGTGCGGCCTACTATGTGATTTCTGTTCGTCGGTTCAGGAGTTTGCCCGCCAAGGCTCCTCACCTTGACATCCGGCTTCCTTCAGATTCCACCTCACGATGAACACCCTTGCCATCGGCTAACGCTTCCTACTGCCGAGCGCGTAGTGGTCTTTCACCACCTAGTTGTTGCCCATGCCGGGCGCACCAAAATGCAAAGCGAGGACGCCGGATTTTCGGCGTCCTCGCTTTCTGCTCATGAACGGTATTGGGTTGATACCCCTGCGCGGGGGTGCCTTATCCTTTCCCTGATAAGATATACTTACAGGTGCATCATACCAGGTCTCTTTTGCGTCAAAGAGCAGATTCATTGATGAGTATAGGTCAGTATCGGGATCTATCGGCTCATCCGATACTTCCTCCGATACACTTACAAGACTCAGATCATAGCGACTCTTTTCTTTCATCATAGCAAGAAAGTTTGCTGCGCAGGTCCTTCCCCACGGATGGCTCCAATGTATTCCGCTGTTATAAAAAAGCGGTGCTTTGAGTGTGCCGTCATCAATATGCTCATCAATAAATTTTACAGAGTCGTAATAATCGACTCCACTTTCATCAAGCGCCTCGATAAACTTCTCACGATTTGTATAAGTGTAAGACTGCTCCTTATCGGCATGCATAAGCATGTCCGGGATCTTGTCCTTCATATAATGTGCCTTGGACGGAGTCAGGAATATATATAGTTCCTTACCGTTTTTGTTAAGCAGCTCCTTGAGAGATTTAAGTTCAAGGCTTAACTTATCAAAATAATCCTCCGTCTCAGGCGGATACACCTGAGTCTCGTAAAGTATATATATTGGTTCAAACAGACAGCCTTCCTTGCCTACGATAACATTGGAATTGGGGCTTTGGTCAAGCAGACTGTACAGCAGCTGATTCCTCACTTTAAGCAGGAGCTTTCTTCCCGGAAAGCCGTTCTCCCAACAGTCATTCAGGTACTGCTGAAAGCTTCCGTCCTGTACATCTGCGGCATTAAGCTCGACTTTGTCTGTACTTTCGGATACACCGTTTAAGCTTAGTCCTTCATCAAAAGCACTGCCGTAAATCGGCAGTGCAAGAGTAAGTATAAAGATAAATATTAAAAAATAATTTCGTTTAAGCATTCAAATATAGTTAAAAAATCACTGCAATTTTGAGTAATCGCGTGCTCCGAATATACCTGTTCCGACACGTACCAGTGTCGATCCTTCCTCGACTGCAACCGTGTAATCTCCGGTCATTCCCATAGAGAGCACCTGCATATCGACATTTTCGATATTCATTGCCTTGATATCATCAAAAAGCTTCCTGAGCTGTCTGAAATATACTCTGTTTGACTCTGCATCCTCGGTTATCGGAGCCGAGGTCATAAGTCCGCATACATGAACATTAGGCATGGCTGCTACCGCCTTGACCGCCTCAACGGTCTCATCCGGTGTAAAGCCCCACTTGCTCTCCTCATTGGCAACATTTACCTCTAAGAGTACACGCACGGTAACGGAATGCTTCTCAGCCTCCTTTTGTATCTGCTCGGCAAGTCTTAAGCTGTCCACAGAGTGTATCAGGCTTACCTTGCCGATAATATACTTGACTTTGTTTCTCTGGAGATGGCCTATCATATGCCAGTCTGCGTTATCTCCCAACACAGCATACTTCTCCTCTATCTCCTGCACGTAATTCTCACCAAAGGCTCTCTGTCCTGCTGCCATAGCCTCTCTTATCATCTCGACAGGCTTTGTCTTGCTGACTGCTAAGAGCGTGACCTCTGAAGGCTCGCGTCCTACCTTCTCACATGCCTTTGCAATATTGCTTCTTACTTCTGCAAGATTTTCTCTGATCATTCTTACGCCTCTTTAAAACACTTTAAGAATTTTTCTATGTTTTCGGCAGCGTCACCCTTAAATACCGCAGAGCCTGCAACAAAGACATTTGCACCTGCCTTTATAAGCTCCGAAACATTTGCAGAGCTAACACCTCCGTCTACTTCTATATCAAGCTCAAGTCCTCTGTCCTCCGCCATGCTGCGAAGCTTTGTTATCTTGTCGGTAACATAAGGAATATAGCTCTGTCCTCCGAAGCCCGGATTAACGCTCATAAGGAGCACCATATCAAGTTCTCCGAGGATATCCTCAAGCACCGATACAGGTGTTGCCGGATTAAGCACAACTCCTGCCTTGCATCCGCACTCCTTTATCGCCTGAACTGTCCTGTCGAGATGCTTGCACGCCTCATAATGAACAGTGATTATATCAGCTCCTGCATCGGCAAAGTCCTTGATATATCTTACCGGCTCCTCTATCATCAGATGCACGTCAAAAACCTTGTCCGTACACTTTCTGATTGACTTGATCACCGGAATACCGAAGCTGATATTCGGAACAAAGGCTCCGTCCATAACATCTATATGTATATATTCCGCGCCCTTGTCGGCAACAAGCTTAACGGCATCTCCGAGGTATGCAAAATCCGCCGACAATATCGACGGGGCAAGTATATAATTCATCTTATCTCTCCTTATCCTTTAATTCCTCATATATCAGTCTGTAATTGCCATAGCGTTCCTCCGGGATCTTCCCTTCGGCAACGGCACGCTTCACGGCACAGATATCCTCCGACTCATAGATATGACTGCAGCCCGTATATTTACACTTATCGTAATAATCGTTGAACTCTTCGAAATAGAAGCCAAGTCTGTCGGTTTCCACTCCCGTCACATAAAGTGAAGTAAAACCGGGTGTGTCAAGTACATAACTGTCCGCATCTATGGTAAAGAGCTCGGTATGTCTTGTCGTCTGCTTGCCGCGCTTTATCTTGGCTGAAAGCTCTCCCACCTCCATACAGACTCCGTCGTTAAGCTTATTTGTAAGCGAGGATTTTCCGACACCCGAAGGTCCCGCAAGCACAGTAGTCTTATCCTTAAGCACCTCACGTATGCTGTCAACATCCGCTTCATTTTCGGTAGAGCCGCATATAACTTTATATCCGGCATTTTCATAGATATAACGGTAGCGCTCCATGAGTCCGTCACGGTTAAGATCGGATTTATTCAGGAAAATGTTGACCGGTATATCCTGCATGCCCATATATATGAGGAATCGGTCGAGGAGATTGGTATTAAGCTCAGGCTCCCGCACAGCAAATACGACCATTGCCTGGTCTATATTTGCCACAGCCGGACGTATGAGCACATTTTCACGCTCAAGTATCTTTGTGAGACTGCCTTCCCGCTTATCCTCATCCAGTATCTCAAACTCAACATTATCTCCGACAAGCGGTTTAATACCTAATTTTCTGAATATGCCTACAGCCCTGCATGAATATACCTCATCGGTCTTTGGTGCATGAATATAATAAAATCCGCCTATTCCTTTGATTATCTTTCCTGTCATACCGATATTAAAACGTCCGTTTACTTATGCTGTGAAAAACGTATAACATAGCTGCTGTATACATTACCAGTATCGGCACCGTATACCTCTACAGTACCCTCTGTTACTCCGTAGGCTCCCTTGATATTTCTGAAGCTTACAGGGATCTTGGTTCCCTCGGATACCGGTATAGGCTCACTCAGTGAGGTATATTCCAAAGATCCGTCTACACGCTGAGCGAGTCTTATTCCGACAAGCACACTGTTCTGTGCTCCGGGTCCCGCTGCACTATCTCCTACAGTGCAGGTAGTATCTATATTTCCGTAATAATACTCTCCGCTGTCATAGCTGCTGCCCGTACCCGGACTTACTACAGTTCCGTTCAGAGCATTTTGGAAATCATTGATATCCTTGAATATAGTTCCGCTCTTTATTCCGCTGCCCGAGCCCACACATACCTCAAGATCTACGGATTTACCCTTTTTGATCATGTCGTCAGCCTTGACCGACTGGGTAACTACATCGCCCTCTACCGAATCAGAAGAGCTTACCGCAGTTATCTTGCCTATGCTTATATTGTTATCGTCAAGTAACTCAAACGCATCCTCAACTGCCATATTTGTAACATCAGGCATCTTGATATAATCCTCTGCCTTGCCGTAGCTGAGCACGAGCTTGACTCTGCGCTTTCCGTCACCGGTCTTGCCGTCATCCTTATAGCTGAGTACCAGATCCTCTGACACTTCATCTGAGAAATCTCTGTCACACTCATCGCTTACAGCCATGCCTGCATCCTGAACTGCCTTGACAGCGGCATCCCTGGTCATATTCTTGAGATTATCCAGTATATAATCCTCTTTATTTCCGAGCGATACCGTAACATATACCGTTGAATCGGAATTAAGCACATCATTTGCCGCCGGGCTCTGGTTCATGACGGTTCCCTTGGCATATTTATCCGAATAATCCGTAGTGGATGAATCCATACTCATGTGAATGGATGCAAGCTTTGCCCTTGCATCATCAACATTCATGCCGATAAGGTCAGGCATTACATCCTCTCCGGTAATGCTTACGGTATAATCATTTGAACCGTTGCTCTCTTCCGAGCTGTCGGATGAGCTTTCTGTCTCGCTCTCCGCTGTCTTGGACTCCGCAGCCTTGTGTGCGTCAGATCCGGACTTAAGCACAAAGCCTCCGATAATGAATACTATGATGACTATGGCTGCGGTAATTCCCGCTATCATAAACTTTGTCTTTGAATCCTCATAACTGTCAAGGATACCGCCCTTGCTGCCTCTGTGAGCATTTCTCTCAACCACATAATCCTCATCGTCGTCATCGAGAAAATCATCAACTGTATCCTTATTTCCGCTTCCGTATTCAGATCCGTTTCCGTGTTCTTTGACTCCGTACCCGTCTATCGGAACATTCTGCCCTCTTCCGGATGAGATCCTTACATTATCATCATGATCTCCCGAAGTTGCTCCGCCTGAAACCTCTTTAAGAGCTTCTGCGCTGCCATGCTCCGTGGCTGTATGCTGCGCTGCTCCGCCTTCAGCCCTTGAATATTCGCTTGAAGAAACAGAATCGTAGAGCTTTACAAAATGTCCGTCCGGCTCTGCCGCCGCATACTTAAGATCCTCTATAAGCTCCTCTGCTGATTGATATCTGTCCTCGGGAGCCTTCTTGGTAGCCTTAAGTATGATATCGTTAAGTGCCGGATATATTCCGCTGTTATATACTATAGGCGGAACCATGGCATCCTGCATATGAGCCATTATCACATTGCCGGCATCCTCTCCCTGATAAGGAAGTCTGCCTGTTATCATCTCATACATGGAAATGCCGAGCGAATACAGATCCGATCTTGCATCAGCCTCGCCGTTCCGGGCCTGCTCCGGAGCCATATAATGAGCCGAGCCTATAACAGGCTGACCGCTTAAGTCTGTGCTCACCCTCTTGGCAATGCCGAAATCACCGATCTTGATACGGCCTTCCTTGGAAATGATTATATTCTGGCTCTTGATATCTCTGTGAATGATGCCGTTTCTGTGTGCCTCCCCCAGTCCCTCGGCCGCCTGCATGGCTATGCCTATGGTCTCCTTGTTTGAGAGTCTGCCCTTACGCGCAATATAATCACGCAAAGTAATGCCCTCCACAAGCTCCATGACTATGTAGTGCATATCACCGCTGTTTACTATATCGTAAGCAGCCACAATATTTGAATGTGAGAGTCTGGCAGCGGCACGAGCTTCATTTTTAAAACGCTCTATAAACTCTTTATCTGTGGAGTATTCCTCCTTGAGCATCTTAATTGCTATCTCTCTGTCAAGCTTTAAGTCTTTGGCCCTGTATACGGTAGCCATTCCTCCCTGCCCGATCTTTGAGAGTATCTGATATCTGCCGTCAAGTATGTCGCCGATATTAAGCATTTACTTCACCGTCCCCGGATTCATATTTGATTAGAATGACCGCTATATTGTCATTGCCGCCGTTTTCATTGGCAGCTGCAATAAGCGTGTTTGCCTTGTACTGAAGGCTGCCGTGCCCCGATATGATTGCAAATATCGAGTCATCGTCAACCATGTTTGTAAGTCCGTCCGAGCATATAAGTATATAATCATTTTTGACAAGGTCAACCTCAAAAAAGTCTGCCTTGACCGTATCTTCTATACCCACAGCTCTTGTAATGATGTTCTTGTTCTTGTTGTATTCCTCGGAATATCTGCTGATATTTCCGAGCTCGACCTGCTCCTCAACATAGGAATGATCCTTTGTCACCTGAGTGATGCCGTCTCTTATTATATACAGTCTCGAATCACCTACATTTGCAACCGTAAGCATGCCGTTTCTGATGACTGCGGCCACCATGGTTGATCCCATACCGCTCAGGGCAGGATCAGAATGTGACTTCTCATACACAAGAGTATTGGACATACCTATAGCGCTCTTAAGCACCTTGATTATGTCCTCGCTCTTATTTCTGGAAATGTATCCGACCATGGTCTCTGTGAGATATTTGGACGCAAAATCTCCGCTCCTGTGTCCGCCCATACCGTCCGCCAGTATAAACAGATTCGGAAATACACCGACAGGCTGTATGCTTTGAAAAATAAAATCCTGATTAACGGCTCTCTTTAATCCGATATCAGTTAATGCCTGTATCTGCATTTTTTATATGTCTCCTTCTGAGCTGTCCGCAGGCAGAGCTTATATCTCTGCCCATTTCTCTCCTGACTGTTGCATTTATACCGTTTTTCTCCAATATAAGTCTGAATCTCTCTACAGATTCTCTGTCAGGACTCTCATACTCCCTCTCCTCTATCGGATTGACCGGTATTATATTTACATGGAAGGCTCCTTCGTGTGATTTGAACCCTCCCGCAAATCTCTTTAATAATCTTACGAGCCTGTGTGCCTCATCCTCACTGTCATTCACGCCCTTTACGACAGAATACTCAAAGCTGAGTCTCCTGCCCGTTTCATTGTAATAATAAGCACAGGCCTTAAGCACTTCGTCTATAGCATATCTCTTTGCTATAGGCATTATCTCTTCTCTCTTTTCCTGACTCGGAGCGTGTAAGGAAAGTGCCAGCGTTATCGGCAGCCCTTCCCCGGCAAGTCTCTCTATATTCGGAACTATACCGCAGGTGCTTAAGGTAATATTTCTTGCCGATATATTTGATCCGTTTTCATCGGATATCATACGCAGGAATCTGACGACCTCATCATAGTTTTCAAGCGGTTCACCCGATCCCATTATAACTATATTTGATATGCGCTCTCCGAGATCACGTTCTATCCTATACACCTCTGCAAGCATCTCTGCCGCTGTAAGACTTCTGACACAGCCGTCTATAGTCGAAGCACAGAATCTGCAGCCCATTGCACAGCCCACCTGTGAGCTGATGCACACAGAATTACCATGCTTATACTTCATGAGCACCGCTTCGATCACATTGCCGTCATATAAAGCAAATATATATTTGCGTGTTCCGTCAAGCTTTGAGATGAGCACATCCTCGGCATTCATTATAGTTATAAAATGATCTGCCGAAAGCTTTTCCTTAAGTGTCTTCGGAATATTATTCATCTCGTCAAAGGATGCAGCCTTGTTCTTATGCAGCCATCCGTAGATCTGAACCGCACGAAAGGCAGGCTCTTTGTATTCCTTCATCAAAGCCTTCATCTCGTCAATATTCAGTTCACAGATATCCTTCTTCTCCATCTTCTATCCCGTTCCTGTACCGCCTGTCCGCCGTGTATTTAAGGCTCAGACTTAATATTTCTTCTGTAATACAGCTATATAGAAGCCGTCGTTATGCTCTCCCGGAAGGAGCTTGCATTCCGCGATTTTCTTAAAGCCAAGTTCATTTTCCGCAAATGCGGAGTTCATTTCATTTTCCGCCCTGCTGAGTGTACATGTCGAATAGACCAGCTTTCCCTTGGGCTTAACGAATCTGCTTACATTGCGTAAGATATCACGCTGCAGCTCCTGCAGCTCGGCAACCGAATACTCCTCAAGATTAAGCTTGATATCCGGCTTTTTGCCTATGACTCCGAGTCCCGAGCACGGGAGATCGGCAATCAGTATGTCTGCTCTGTACAGACTTTCTTCGTCCTCCTTGAGAGCGTCCTGTACCCTGACACTTATATTTTTATATCCGCAGCGCTTGACATTTTCCTCAATAAGCGCGGTCTTCTGACGAGATACGTCTCTTGCCTCTATCCTGCAGCTGTCACCGCAAAGCTCTGCTATGGCAAGTGACTTGCCTCCGGGTGCGGCACAGACATCAATAATATTGTCTCCGCTTGCCGCTTCCGCAAACGAAGCCACAAGTGCCGAAGCAGGATCCTGCACGGTGATATATCCCTTATTAAAGGCTTTGGCTGTCGCTATATCCCCTCCGCTTATCTCATACATTACAGGAAGTGCCGGGTTATGCGCTCCGCTAAGCTTTGCTCCCTCAAGCATAGCCTCCATGTCTATCCTTGCAGTCTCAAAGCCGTCCTCCTTAAGCATATCGACTATATATTTCTCAAGTTCCTGCTTGTTCTCTCCTGCTTTTCCTCCGAGTGCGGCTCTTGATAAATTAAATCTCACGCTTTCCTTCCGTCCGCAAAGATATGCCTCGAAAATGCGTATCGCTGTCTCTCTTCCGTAATCCTTCTCAAGCAGTGAGCATATCCACGCAGGCAGAGAATATTTTACGGTATCCTTGCCTTCTATATCTGTCTTTGCTCCGTCTGCTTCAAAATCTCTTACCGCAGCTCTCAATACACCGTTTACAAAGCCGCTCATTCCGTCCATGCCGTGCAGCTTCACAAGCTTTACAGCCTCATTGCAGGCTGCACTGTTAGGAACTCTGTCCATGAACATGATCTGATATAAGGACATGCGCAGCACTGCCCTGATAAGCGGCTTCTGAGATTTCATTGGCTTGGTAAGAAATCTGCTTAAACAAACATCAAGAGTGATGAGTCTGTCGAGAGTACCCATCACTATATGCTCGATAAATGCCCTGTCCGTGCTGCTGAGTACAGTTCCGCCGTGCCTGATATCATCAAAGCATTCCTTCAATATGGTATTGGATTTGCGGCTGTTTTCACATATCTCAATCAGCACAAAAAGCGCGATGTCTCGCGCGTTTTGTTTATCCTTGATATTATAGTTTTTTCCGGATCTCGGCATCCTCATAAATACTTTCCCTCTCCATCCTCACTTATCAGTCTCTGTTGCGTCCTCTTGCAAGGATAATAAGTCTGAGGAGCTGAAGTATGGCAGATGCCGCAGCCGCAACATAAGTAAGTCCCGCTGCTCTCAGTACCTTCTTTGCTCCGGCAAGCTCCTCTCCCTGCAGCATACCGTTAGCCTGTATTATCTTAAGCGCTCTGTTGGATGCATTATACTCTATAGGAAGCAGCAATATCGAAAACATAACTCCGAGGCTGAACAGTACTATGCCAAGCTTCATGATCGGCTCATATGAAAAGATGAGTCCTGCAATTACAATGTATATTCCTGCCTGTGATCCGAAGGAGCACACCGGAGCCAGACTTCTCTGTATCGTAAGCGGAAAATACCCTGTAGCGTCCTGTATGGCGTGTCCGCACTCGTGAGCGGCTATGCCTATACTTGCAATGCTGCTTGAATTATAGTTTTCCTGAAGGAGACAAAGCTCCTTTTTAGCCGGAGAATAATAATCCGAATGAGCTCCGCTTATCATTCTTACCGAAACATCATATATGCCGTTATCGTTCAGTATCTTCCTGGCAGCCTCTGCCGCTGTGATTCCGGAATAGGTCCTCTTTCTGCGATACTCATTGATAAGCCCGTTTACATTGGCCGAAGCCCACATTGAGAGCACAGCACCTATGATTACCAATATATACGTAGGATCGAAATAATAAAACATATCAGCCTCTTTCTCTTCCGAAAATACCGTCTATCGTATTGCCTCTCAGATAGTCGGCAGTCTTCATACGCTTCTTGCTCTCAGGCTGAAGCTCCGTTATCTCTATTGCACCGTCACAGGCAGCAACATACAGCTTACCATCCTTTGCAAGAGCCGTTCCCGGAGTCGTTCCGTCCGTAAAAACCTTGTAATCCGCAAGCTTTGCCTTATGTATCTTGAGCATACTTCCGTTGTAGTAGGTAAAGGTTCCCGGCCACGGATACAGACCTCTTATAAGCCTCTCTATGCCTGCCGCATCCTTATTCCAGTCGATATTGCCCATATCCTTGGAAAGCGTCTTGGCATAGCAGCTTCCCTCCTCAGGCTGCGGGATCGGTTTAAGAGTTCCTTCCTCAACACCCTTAAGAGTATCGCAGATAAGCTCCGCTCCCAATACGGCAAGCTTGTCAAAAAGCGAACCGCCTGTCTCGTCTGCCGCCGGAACTATCTTTCTTACCATGAGCATATCTCCGGTATCAAGTCCCTCATCCATAAGCATGCTTGTGACTCCGGTCTCCTTATCACCCTCGATGACTGCCCACTGTATCGGAGCAGCGCCTCTCCACCTCGGAAGCAGTGACGCATGAACATTGATGCAGCCGTACTTAGGTATATCGAGAAGCTCCTTCTTAAGTATCTTGCCGTATGCCGTAACCACTATAACATCCGGCTTAAGATCTCTTATATGTACGATAAAATCGGGATCCGATGCCTTCTCCGGCTGCAGTATCTCGCTTATGCCAAGCTCAAGCGCCTTACGCTTGACCTCTGTCGGCTTAAGCTCGCTGTGACGTCCCACCGGCTTATCCGGCTGACTCACCACTGCTATTATCTCATAGCCCGCTTTATAGATTGCTTCAAGATTTGATGCCGCAAAATCCGGCGTTCCCATAAAAATTACACGCATCTGTTATTCTTCCTCTGCTTCTTCCTTTTCCGGCAGCTTACTGAGATCTACCAGTTCTCCGTTCACCTTGTCGATATAGAGCACTCCGTGCAGGTGATCATTCTCATGCTGGATGCATCTTGCAAGAAGTCCGTCTGCCTCAAGCTCAAACTCCTCCATATTTGCATCAAGTGCTCTTACCTTGACATGCTCGGCTCTTGTGACCTGTCCCTGATATCCCGGTACGCTTAAGCAGCCCTCATTATCGGTCTGCTCTCCGCTAAGCTCGATTATCTCCGGATTGATAAATACATAAGGCTCGCACTCCTCAACTCCGCAGTCGATAACAAAGAGCTTCTTGAGTATGCCCACCTGAGGTGCGGCAAGCCCCACGCCGTTTGCCTCATACATGGTATCGAACATATCGTCGATAAGTATCGCCGTACGCTCCGTCATCTCCTTGATATCCTTACACTCTTTTCTGAGGATAGCATCCCCTTCCTTACGTATCTCTCTGATTGCCATAGCTTTATATCTTCCTTATCTTATATCAAAATTTATGTAAACTCTTGCAGGAGCGGAAGCATCCGGCTCCGCATGACTCATGATATCCTCACGTATCTTTGTGATTATATCATGACGCTTATTCTTAATATATATAATCTTTCTGTAGTTATCTTTAATTTTATATATTGCCTCATTGCAGGGACCTATGACCTCAGCTCCATCCGGTTCATAAGCCTCCGCTGCTGCCGCTGCTTTTTTTGCCGCAGCCTCAAGTGTCTGCTCATCCTCGGATCTTAGCCGCACAAACAGCATAAAGGTCTCCGGCGGATAGTTAAGCAGTCTCCTGTAGCTCATCTCACGCTCGTAGAAGCTCTCATAATCTCTGCCTGCGGCGCAGCTGATTGCATAGTGCGAAGGATCATAGCTCTGTATGACAACCTCGCCTGTCCTCTCACCTCTGCCGCTTCGTCCTGCCGCCTGAGTGATAAGCTGATAGCTTCGTTCGGACGCATCATACTCCGAGGTGTTAAGCGACAGATCTGCCGCAACTATACCTACAAGTGTGACATTTTCAAAATCATGTCCCTTGACTATCATCTGGGTGCCTATAAGTATGTCTGCCTTGTGTGCCTTAAAGTCGCTGAGTATGTGCTCATAGGCATTCTTGGAAGAGGTAGTATCCGCATCCATCCTGAGTACTCTCGCATCCGGAAATGTATTGCGTACAGCCTGTTCAAGCTTCTGTGTGCCTGTTCCGAAGGGTGCTATATAGCTGCTTTTGCACTCCGGACAGATCTTCGGCATAGGCCTTGTATATCCGCAGTAATGACAGGATAAAAGCGCGGCTTCCTTTCTGCCCGTGCGCGGATCCACATACCAGTTGTTATGAGCTGTCATGGACACATCGCAATGCGGACACTTTATAACATGTCCGCAGCTCCTGCACGAAACAAAGCCTGCATAGCCTCTGCGGTTTATAAAGAGCATGATCTGCTCTCCGCGGTCAAGCCTCTCGCTTATTTTCTCATGCAGAGTCTCGGAAAATATGCTCCTGTTTCCATTTGCAAGTTCACTTCGCATATCAACCACGATTATCTTTGGAAGCTCCGCTCCCTTATGCGCACGGCTAAGCAGCTTATGCAGTGCATACTCTCCCTTTAGTGCCTTGGTATAAGACTCAAGTGAAGGTGTGGCAGACCCGAGTACCAGCTTTGCTCCGCACATCTTTGCCCTTTTCCTTGCCACCTCTCTCGTATCGTATCTCGGCGAGGTCTCGGACTGATAGGTCCTCTCATGCTCCTCATCTATGATTATAAGTCCCAATTCTTTAAACGGCGTGAACAATGCCGATCTAGGTCCTACCATAACATCTATTTCGCCGTTTACAGCCTTTTGGAACTGATCGTAGCGTTCTCCGGCACTCAGCTTTGAATGCATTACGGCAACCTTATCCCCGAAGTATCTTGCAAGCTCCGTCACGGTCTGAAAGGTCAGCGATATCTCCGGAATAAGCACTATAGACTGCTTGCCCGCTTTCTGCATGCCCCTGATAAGCTCTATATATACCCTTGTCTTACCACTTCCGGTTATTCCGTAGAGCAATGACGGCCTGGTGTTTTCCGTCCTTATCTCCTCGACCGCTTTAAGCTGGTCTGCATTTAAAAAGACTTTTTCCTCCGGCTTTTCTGGCAAAGCTCCGGATAGGCTTTCGCTGCCTTTATCAGCTATGCCCCTTATAGTCTCCACAGCATCTTTTCTGCGGCTGTTCTTACGAACCTTAGCCTTGACCGGAAGCACCGTCATAAGAGCCTGATTCATGGTGCAGCCGTATTCCTTGGACATGTAGTCGGCAAGCCTTATAAGCTCCTGTTCTATATCAGGCGCTCCCTCTATGAGTGAGTCTATGTATTTTATTTTATCGTCCGCAAGTCCCGATCTTGTGCTGAGAGCAATAACGACTCCCTTTCTTTTCCGTCCGCCGTTTCCGAAAGGCACGTTCACGCGGACTCCGGGATAGAGCTTATCCCAAAGCTCCTCCGGTACGGCATAGGTAAATGCCTTATCAAGCTCCTCGGCCGATATATCGATTATTATCTCAGCATACTGCATCCGTTATTTTGTCTCGGGATACAATTCATTTACAAGCTGTCCCAGCTTCATAGAGTTGGAACCCTTGAACAAACACACGTCTCCCGCATATACCTCACTTTTTAATGTATCTTTAAGCTCCTCGAGCGAATCGAAGCAGTATACCCAAGGCATATGTCTCGAAGGCTCCTCGCAAAAGCCCAGCTTAATGCCTTCTGCGGTATACTTTGAAAGCTCACCGTAGAGCATTACTATATCTATATTCGGAGTCTCGGCAGCAATATATTCGCCGACCTCCCTGTGATAATCCGCTTCATTCGGACCCAGCTCAAGCATATCTGCAAGCACTGCTATATGTCTCTCCTCAGCCTGCATTCCGTTCAGTACCTTTAGTCCTGCCTTAACAGACTGCGGTGCTGCATTGTATGCATCATTGATTATCCTGATACCGGCAGACTCATATACACGGCCTCTGCCGTCAAGGCTTGTAAAGCCTCCCACGGCCTCAGCAGCCTTTTCCATGTCTGCCCCGTGAACATAGGCCGTTGAAAGCGCGGCAAGCGAATCAAGTATCATATGCTCACCCGCAACGCTTAAATGCACCCTCATAAGCTTTTCGTCCTTTATGACAAGTGTATATTCATAGGCCCCGTCATTATTGCTGATGTCGGCTGCGCTTATATCGGCCTTGGCTCCGGTTCCGTAATAGAGTATCTCAATATCCTTATCCCTGCATTTTTCCGGGAAAAAGTCTCTGATATCGTCACGGCTCAGCATATCGTCATCGGCATTAAGTATGAGCGTTCCGCCCTCATGCATTCCGTCGAGTATATGCAGCTTTTCACGCATGATATTCTCACGGCTGCCCAGGTTTCCGATATGACTTACACCTATTACCGTAAATACTGCGGTATCGCATTTTACGACCTCGGATATACGGCTCATCTCACCGAATTCCGACATGCCCATCTCTATGACTCCGATATCGGCAGCTTCATCCGTCTCGGTGACCGTTATCGGTACTCCTGTCTGTGAATTGGCATTGCCTTTGGTGGAATATACTTTATATGAAGCAGACAGGGCACAGGCTGTCATCTCTCTGAGTGTGGTCTTGCCCACCGAGCCTGTCACACCGACATAAGGAATATGCACATACTTCTCTCTGTAATATGCTCCGAGACTCTGAAGAGCATTCCTTGTTTCATCGACCTTTATAAGCACAAAGGATTTGTTCCTTCCGAGAGCCTTTGCGGAAAGTGCCTCGGTGAATCCTTCGGCTGAAAGTCCGCTAAGCTCCGCAAGCTTATCCATGTCGTATGCCGTAAATGCCGCAGTCGCTCCTGCCTTTGCTGCATTTACGATAAACTTATGCGCATCCACTCTTGCACCGATTATCGGCACAAAGAGATCCTCTCCCTTCATCTTGTTGGAATCGGTAGTGATATTGCAAATAAGCGTATCGGCATCCCCGTATATTATCTTTCCGTTTACCGCCTCTGCGATCTCGGCTGCTCTAAGCTTCATAATCCAAGCTCTTCCTTTATCTTAAGTATCTCCTCACGGTCGCTGAAATGATGTCTTACGCCGTTTTCCTCCTGATAGTCCTCGTGACCCTTGCCTATGACGGCTATTATATCTCCGTCTTCGGCATTTGCCATGGCATAACGTATGGCCTCACGTCTGTCAAGTATCTTGATATAATTATCTGACTTTCCGCCTGCTGTAAGATATGCCTGCTCTATGTCGCTGACTATATCCTCGGTCTTTTCGAATCTCGAATTATCAGCCGTGAAAATGCTTAAGTCGGCACAATGCGCAGCCGTTCCGCCCATGCCTATACGTCTGTCCTTGGAGCGGTTTCCGCCGCAGCCGAATACGACTACAAGACGCTTAGGCTCGTATTTTCTGAGTGTATCCATGAGGTTGACCATGCTCACCTCATTATGGGCATAATCTACGAGCACGGTAAATCTATCGGACTTATACACTACCTCACTTCTGCCTGTCACATGCACATCTCTGAGCGCTTCCTTGAGTTTATCCACAGGAAGCCCGAGATCATAGGCTACGGTAATGACTGCCATTGCATTGCTTACATTGTAATCACCCGGTATGCCTAGACTGAATTCATTGTTGATGAGTCCGTTTGTATCGAATACGGT
>Ga0129312_1001247_pt1 | contig 15559 bp, 11 predicted proteins | sample O827metagenome_FD_94434 | JGI IMG/M metagenome (GOLD analysis project Ga0129312, IMG submission 94434) | Orangutan group fecal microbial communities from Wisconsin, USA - O827 metagenome | ecosystem: Host-associated > Mammals > Digestive system > Large intestine > Fecal | place: USA: Wisconsin... | reverse complement strand
TAATTTCCCGCCGGCATGAAGCCCACGTTCACTCCCGTCAGGAACAGTACCAGCCCCGCGTATGTATAGGCAAGACCGATGGCAATCTTCTTTAATTTTCTTGTTGTTAATTTTAACATGAAAATCTGGAAAATCATAAAAAATAAGATAATAGGCAGTAAGGAGAACGCAATCTCCTTCATATAGGCAGGAAGCTCTCTCGCAAAGAGCAAAAACAGCTCTTTGGAATCACCGATCTCCGGAATTACCGGCGGTGTGTAGGAGCTGCTGTCCGCCTTGAAGATCATGCTTAGGATCATGACTGCAAGGATCGGCCCGATGGAACAGAGTGCCACAAGACCGAAGCTGTCGTCCGCCGCGTGGCGGTCGCTTCGCGTTGCAGAGATTCCGACACCGAGAGCCATGATAAACGGCACGGTCATCGGCCCTGTCGTAACGCCGCCGGAGTCAAAGGCTACGCTTAAAAAGTCCTTCGGTACAAACAGCGCCAGTACAAAGACTACCCCGTAAAAGGCAAGCAGCAGTGGCGGAAGCGCCACGGAAAACAGCATTCTCAAAAGTGCTACGACAAGAAATGCGCCGACTCCGCATGCAACGGACAGGATCAGCGTCATGTTCGGCACGGCCGGAACCTGATTGGCCAGAACCTGAAGATCCGGTTCTGAGATCGTAATGATAAAGCCCAGAAGGAACGATAGCACAATGACCACCGAAAGCTTCCGGCTCTTGGTCAGGCATGTTCCCACTCGCTCGCCCATCGGCGTCATGGCAAGCTCCGCCCCCAGTGTAAAAAGCATCATTCCCGCGAGCAAAAGGACTGCCCCCAAAAGGAAGCAGAGCAGGATGCTGGAGGAGATGGGTGCCACCGCAAAGCAGAGTACCATAACGATCGCAATGATCGGCAGTACCGCCTGCAGCGCCTCATTCCATTTCTCCCGCAGTTTTTTCGTCATTCCCAATGTTTCACCCCTCATGTTTTTTTGAAGATATCGAGGGCAAAAGCCCCTGATAAATAGTATAACATGGAACGTATACTTTAAAGTATTAATTTTTCGTTAAATTTTTTAAAGTTACCGCGATCAGAAGTGTCTGTCCTCCCCGATCCTTCAATCACAAATGACCGGCGTAGTTTCTTACGCCGGCCATCCGCAATTCGCGTTGTATCCTACAGGTTTCTCTCGACCAGATCCTGTATGGTTCCCGCAAAGGGTTTAAATGGGATCTCTCCCTCATAGTCTAAAAAGTCCTTTACATATCCGAGGGCTGCCGCAACACCGTAGATCATTCCTCTTTCGTCCAGATCAAACTCCGGTGTATGATGGTTTGCTCCGGAGCCCAGCTTATCATTCTTAATACCGGTGAAGGTGATCACACCCGGCCAGTATTTCAGATACGCCTGAAAGCTCTCGCAGGCCATCCAAGGGGTTGTTGCTGTCAGTGCATTCTCGCCAACATATTTTTTGATCGCGTTCTTAGCGATCTCACTGCACTTCGCGTTATTATAGTTCTCAAACAGCGGCTCTTTCTTATCGATCAGCTCATACGTGCAATGGTTCAGCTTGCATTCCGCCTCCAGCACATCCATAAACTGCTTCATAAAGCTGGCTCCTGCGCCTTCTACATTGAAGGTACGGATCGTACCTGAAAAGGTCAGCTCATCCGGAACGATATTTAATGCCGTTCCGCAGGATACGGTTCCGACGGAATAGGTAAGGATATCGGTAGGATCCACGTATTTCATACGGATCATGTTCATGTGGTTGTAAATGGAGTTAAAGCAGTCCAGTACGCTGTGGGCCAGATCCGGACGGGAGCCGTGTCCGGCTGTTCCCTTCAGTCTGATATTAAAGCCGTAACCGCCGGAAAAGACCGGGCCCGGCTCTGCGGAAACGGTTCCTGCCTCAACATCCCACTTAACATGGGTCGCGATACATGTATCGATCGGAAGCTTCATGACCTCTACGATATACGGAAGCAGATTTTTTATCTGACCGCCGCCTTCCTCTCCTCGTTCAAAGCAGAGTACGATATTTCCGTTTAATTCGTCCTTATGTTCATTTAATATCTTTGCCTCGCCCAAAAGCATTGCCGTATGTGCGTCATGACCGCAGGCATGGGATACTCCGTCATTTTTTGACACACAAAGCTTTTCACAGGAAAGGTTTCTTGTGCTTTCCATAATCGGAAGGGCATCCACATCGGCTCTCATAAGAACGGTTTTTCCCGGCTTTCCGCCATGGATCTGTCCTACGATACCGCCGTCCGGAACCTCGACATACTCGATTCCCATGGCGCCAAGCTCTTTTTTGATGAACTCCAGTGTTTCAAATTCCTGTCCGGTAATTTCCGGATGCTCATGGAGCTGGCGTCTTATACCAACCATGTAATCAAACTGTTTCTGTGCCTCTTTTAAAATTTCCATTTTGATCCCTCTAATCTCTTATTTAACGATCACGCGGCGGAAATTCTTCTTTCCGCGTTTAACAACGATTCCCTCGCCGGAAAGCTGCTCTTTTGTATATACTGCCTTGATATCCTTTACGACCTCACCGTCTACGGCAACGCCGCCCTGCTCTACGTTTCTTCTTGCCTCGGAACGAGATGCACAGAGACCGGATTTCTGTACGATGGAAAGAAGGTCAATGGAGCCGTCCGTAAGATCTGCATCGGAAAGCTCTGCCGTCGGCATTTCCGCAGCTGCACCGCCTGTAAACAGGGCGCGGGAGCTCTCCTGGGCCTTCTTAGCCTCCTCCTCGCCGTGAACAAGGTTGGTAAGCTCGTATGCAAGGATCTCCTTCGCCTGATTTAACTGGCTGCCTTCCCACTTATCCATCTCATCGATCTGCTCAAGCGGCAGGAAGGTGAGCATACGCAGGCATTTTAATACATCGGCATCGGCGATATTTCTCCAATACTGATAGAACTCGAAAGGAGAGGTCTTATTCGGATCCAGCCATACAGCGCCGGACTGGGTCTTGCCCATCTTCTTACCCTCGGAGTTTAACAGCAGGGTGATCGTCATTGCATGGGCATCTTTTCCGAGCTTTCTTCTGATAAGCTCTGTGCCGCCTAACATGTTGCTCCACTGGTCGTCACCGCCGAACTGCATATTGCAGCCATATCTCTGGAACAGCTCATAGAAGTCATAGCTCTGCATTAACATATAGTTAAACTCTAAGAAGCTTAAGCCCTTTTCCATTCTCTGCTTATAGCACTCTGCACGAAGCATGTTATTTACCGAGAAGTGCGGGCCGATTTCTCTGAGGAAATCGATATAATTAAGGTTCAGAAGCCACTCTGCGTTGTTTACCATCATTGCTTTTCCATCGGAGAAATCAATGAAACGGCTCATCTGCTTCTTAAAGCAGTCGCAGTTATGCTGGATCGTCTCCACGGTCATCATGGTTCTCATATCGGAACGTCCGGACGGGTCGCCGACCATTCCGGTTCCGCCGCCGATCAGGGCGATCGGCTTATTGCCCGCCATCTGTAAACGCTTCATCAGGCAGAGGGCCATGAAATGTCCTACATGAAGGCTGTCTGCGGTCGGATCAAAACCGATATAGAATACCGCCTTTCCTTCATTCACCATCTTTCTGATTTCTTCCTCGTTTGTCACCTGGGCGATCAAGCCTCTGGCACGTAATTCTTCATAAACTCCCATTCTTTTTCTCCTTTTTGTTTCCTGTCAAGCGGATATTCGCAATCCGCTTCTGGACTTACTTGATTCGGTTAAAAAATGCCCCGTCCCATTTTACAGGACAGGGCATAATCCCATTATATGACCTAATAAGCCAAATTATATGGATATTTTCCGCCTTTGTCAAGAGCGGATTTCCGCCGCCAGACCGGATAGCTTAAGAAGAAGCTCCTTTGTTGTCTCCAGCATGGGCATACAATCTTTATTTTTTCGTTTTCTGTCCTGATAGAACATCATGGGCTTCTCACCCTGAACAAACCTTAAGGCATTTTTGTACTCTGCGATCAAGCCCGGGATCCCCGCAACATCCAGCTTTGCCTTCGGATAAAGCTCCAGCCGCAGCTCCTGCCGGTTGATATTTACCTCCGTGACATAAGCCCGGTGGGCCATTGCCTTCAGCTCAGCGATCCGCAGCAGATTATCCACGGAATTGGGAATGTCGCCGAATCGGTCGATCAGCTCATCCTGCATATCCATATACTCCTCATCCGTCTCTATCGCAGAGATCCGCTTATAGACATCCAGCTTCAGATATTCATTCTTAATATAACCATCTGGGATAAATGCGTCGATATCGCAGTCCACCACAGTCTCAAACTGTTCCTCCTCCGGACGTTCTCCCTTGAGTGCCAGCACAGCCTCATTTAACATCTTGCAGTAAAGATCATACCCCACCGCCTCCATGTGGCCATGCTGCTCTGCCCCAAGGATATTCCCGGCGCCGCGAAGCTCAAGATCCCGCATGGCGATCTTGATTCCGGAGCCAAGCTCCGTAAACTCACGGATCGCCTGAAGACGCTTTTCTGCCTCCTCCTTCAGCATCTTATCTCTCTTATACATTAAAAATGCAAAGGATGTGCGGTTGGAGCGTCCGATCCGTCCCCGGATCTGATAAAGCTGGGACAGGCCGAGGCGGTCTGCATCATGGATGATCATGGTATTCGCATTGGGGATATCCAATCCCGTTTCGATGATCGTTGTGGATACAAGGACATCGATATCACCGTTAATAAAGTCCAGCATGATCCGCTCCAGCTGACGCTCATTCATCTGACCGTGGGCAAATGCCACCTGAGCCTCCGGAACAAGTGACGCTACATGGGACGCGATCTCATCAATGTTGTTCACGCGATTGTATACATAATATACCTGTCCGCCCCGGGCCAGCTCCCTGTGGATCGCCTCACGCACCATCTCATCATTGTATTCCATTACATAGGTCTGGATTGGGACACGGTCGACCGGTGGCTCCTCCAGTACACTCATGTCGCGGATGCCGATCAGGCTCATGTGGAGCGTTCTGGGGATCGGGGTCGCCGTAAGGGTCAGTACGTCCACGTTCTGCTTCAGCTGCTTGATCTTTTCCTTATGGGTAACTCCGAATCTCTGCTCCTCATCAATGATAAGAAGTCCCAGATCCTTAAACTGAACATCCTTAGACAGGATCCGATGGGTTCCGATCACAATATCCACAAAGCCCTTCTTAAGGCCCTCCAGCGTTTTTTTGACCTGTCCCGGCGAACAGAATCTGGACATCATATCGACACGGACCGGAAAATCCTTCATTCTCTGCACAAAGGTATTGTAATGCTGCTGGGCCAATATCGTAGTCGGCACCAGATAGGCCACCTGCTTTCCCTCCTGAACCGCCTTGAAGGCCGCGCGGAGTGCGATCTCTGTCTTTCCGTATCCCACATCGCCGCAGATCAGGCGATCCATGATCCGCCTGCTCTCCATATCCTTTTTCGTATCTTCAATGGCTGTCATCTGATCGTCCGTTTCCTCATACGGAAACATCTCCTCAAATTCCTTCTGCCACACGGTATCTTCCCCGTACTGAAAGCCCTCTGCATCCTGTCTGGCAGCATAAAGCTCCACAAGCTCCTTTGCGATCTCCTTTACAGCCGTGCGTACCTTTGTCTTTGTCTTTCCCCATTCCGCACCGCCAAGCCGGTTAAGCTTCGGAACCTTGGCATCCGAGCCTGCATATTTCTGGATGCCCTCCAGCCTTGTGGCCGGCAGATAGAGGTTTCCGCCATCCGCATACTCGACCTTAATATAGTCCTTGATGATATGATCCTGCTCAATCTTTTCAATGCCGCGATAGACACCGAGACCATGGCTTTCATGGACTACATAATCTCCGACCGACAGCTCCGAAAAGCTGCTGATCTTCTTTCCTTCGTAATTATATTTTTTTCTCTTTTTCCGCTGTCGTTCATTTCCGAACATGTCCCCCTCAGTGATCACCACAAACTTGATCAGAGGGTATTCAAAGCCCTTATGAAGCTTTCCGTAGGTCACAAGGATCTCGCCGGGAGCCACCGTTCTTCCGGCATCGTCCGGGCAGAAGGCGCGAAGGTCATATTCCCTCAGATCTCCCGCCAGTCTGCTGGCTCTTGTCCGCGACGCAGAGAGAAGCACCACCCGGTAGCCTTCTTTTTTCCAGCGGCTAAGATCCTTAATAAGGATCTCAAAGCTGTTCTGATAGGAATTTACATTTTTTCCGGTGATGCTGTATTTGTTCTTTACCGTCATCCCGGGAAGACGCTGATCCAGTCCCGTCATAAACACAGCTTCCGGGAGCTGTACTGCCGCGAGAACGGCTCTCGCCGAAAACAGAAGATCTGCCTGTCCCGGAAGCAGATATCCCTTTTCGAGACGGTGCTCCATGCTCTCCCTGAACTCTGCCTCCACAGTCTCCGACTTTTCCTTCAGACGCTGCGGCTCATCTAAGATGACCGCCGCCCCTTTCTCCTTCATATAATCCAAAAAGGAAACGGTTTTGTCGCAGAAATATCGGATATATCCGTCCAGCCCCGAAACCTCAAGACCTTCCTGTAAGCCCTCGCAAAGCTCCTTGACGATCTGATGTATCCTGTGGGCTTCCTCCGCTTTTTTCTGCTCGCGAAACAGCTTTTCCTGCTTTTTTGCATCTTTTTCGATCTTTACAATACCATCTGTGATGCGTTCTTCGCTGACGGCCAGCTCGGCCGCCGGGTATAAAAGGACAGCTTCCATCTGGGCCACGGATCTCTGGCTTTCCGGATCAAAGGAGCGGATCGAATCCACCTCATCGCCCCAAAGCTCGATCCGGACCGGAAGCTCCTCCGTTAACGGAAACACATCGAGGATCCCTCCGCGGACAGAAAACTGGCCCATTCCGTCCACCTGCCCGGTGCGCTCATATCCCATGTCACGCAATTCTTCTTTGATCCGATCCATATCTAAGATATTTCCGGCTTCTATAAAAAGACATCGGCTCTTTAATTCATCCAGCGGGAGAAGATGATCCATCAGTCCGTCTACTGTGGTCACTACCACGCCGCCCTCATCCTCAAGAAGATGCCGGAACACCTGCATCCTCTGGCGCGTCAGAAGATTTCCATGTATATCGGAATTGTAGAACAGAAGATCTCTTGCCGGGTAAAGCCATGTATTTTTTTCAAAATAGCAGAGATCATCGTAGATCTCTCTTGCTCTGGTATCATCGTAGGTAACTACGAGTCTCCATGCCTTATCCCGCGAAAGCTCATAGGCCGTATGAACCTTCTGGGAATCCGTAACGCCGCAGATCTGAACAGGGCCTTTCCCCTGATCGAGAGCCCGCTTCATATCGGAAAATTCCGCCAGCTCCACCAGCGGATTTGCAAATACCTCTCCCATATCTTCTCTCCCCTGTTATCCGTTTTCGGAAAACGTCTATGCCTGACCGTCCTTTTTCCGGTTATGGTCATTCATGGCATGCTCGATCCCTTCTGTCACTGCTTCGATCACTGCCTCGGCAGCCTCCTTCACCGCACTCTCCATGATCTTTTTCTCCTCTTGGGAAAAGTGGCCTAAAACATAATCGGCCAGATCCATCCTCGGCGGCTTTTCTCCTACCCCGACACGGACTCTCGGAAACTCCTGCGTTCCGAGATGGGCGATAATACTCTTGATGCCGTTATGTCCGCCTGCACTGCCTTTTGCCCGGACTCTGAGCTGTCCCGGTGCAAGACTGATATCATCGTAAATCACCAGTACATTTTCGGGATCGACTTTATAATAGTCGGATGCGGCTCTTAAAGCCTCTCCGCTGGAATTCATATAGGTCTGGGGCTTCATTAGGATCACCTTTTCGCCGCCGATCACCGCTTTTCCGCAGAGTGCCTTATGCTTTTTTTCGGAAATATCGGCTCCCAGCTTATCTGCCAGTGCATCCATTACCATAAAGCCTGCGTTATGTCTTGTATTTTCATATTCTTTTCCCGGATTTCCCAGGCCTGCTATTATAAACATATTCTGCTTTTTCTCCTTTTATCTTATACATGTTTTTTTATTCTATCAGTTTTGTATTTTCCTTACAAGTAGCTTTTTTCATCCGTTGATAAAATGCCCCGGGGCGTGCTATAATCGGTATAGCGGCTTGTCGCCGCCCAGGGAGGATTACGAACTATGAATATGATACAAATGAGTGAAGCCATGAGAAATGGCTCCCGTATTTCTTTGAAAAACCAGATACAGCTGATTATTGCCCTCTCCATTCCTGCGATCCTTGAGCAGCTGGTAATGACAATGATGAGCTATATCGATACAGCTATGGTCGGCAGCCTCGGTCAGGCCGCCACGGCGGCCATCGGCGTTGTCTCCAGCTCCATCTGGCTTCTCAACGGGATCACGAATGCCGTTGCCGTCGGCTTTTCCGTTCAGGTCGCCCAGTATCTTGGGGCAGGCCGTGAAAAGGACGGAAGAAGCGTTCTCTGCCAGGCCATCCTCTTTAACGCCCTGTTCGGCATGGCCCTGTCCGTTATCACTATGATCTTAAGCCGGTATCTTCCCACCCTTCTCGGTGCGGATATGGAGATCCGTCCCGCTGCTTCCGAATATTTCAAGATTGTCGGTCTTTTCCTTCCCTTCAGCATGGCTTCTGCCATCTACTCCAGCATTCTACGCTGCAGTGGAAACGTGGTGCTGCCAAGCTGCATGAACGTGGGGATGTGTATCCTCGATGTGATCTTTAACTTCGTCCTTATTTATCCGACACGCCAGATCGGCGGCATCACCATCTGGGGCGCCGGTCTCGGTGTTACCGGAGCCGCTCTGGGCACCGGACTTGCCCAGATGTGCGTCGGTCTTTCTCTCCTTCTCGCTCTGACAAAGAAAAAAGGCCCCCTCTGTCTCACGGGACGGGCGGCCTGGAAATTCACAAAGCCTTGTATGTCTGCAACAATGCGGATCGCAACGCCGACTGCCTTAGAGCGTGTCACTCTCTCCGTCGCACAGATCGTTATGACCGCTGTGATCGCAGAGATGGGAACTACCGCCATGGCAACAAACTATGTTGCCGTCCAGACGGAAAGCATCTGCTATCTCCCTGCCTATGGAGTTGCAGCAGCTGCCACCGCCCTTGTCGGACAAAGCATCGGAGCCGAAAGGAGCGATATGGCAAAGCGCTTTGCCTGCGGAACCACCTTCTTGGGCTTTCTCCTTGTAACAGGAATGGGAGTCTTCATGTTCCTCTTTGCTCCGCAGCTCACCGGGCTTTTGACCTCTGATCCGGAGGTTGCCGCTCTCAGTGCCAAAGCGCTGAGGATCGTTGCATTTTCCGAACCGTTATTTGCTGTCAGCATCGTTGTGATCGGAGCCCTCCGCGGCGCAGGCGACAGCAAGGGCCCATTCATTCTCAACCTCTGCAGCATGTGGGGCGTCCGCGTTCTCGCTGTTCTGCTTTTCGCCCGCTCCTACGGAGTCCTCGGTGTATGGGGTGCCATGACTGCTGAGCTGTGCTTCCGCGGCATCGTGTTCCTGATCCGTCTGATGAGGGGACGGTGGCTCCATATTACCAGAAGCATCCTGTCCCCCGACGTTTAATAGTGCAATCCAGTCATTTTAAGGTTCTGCCATTCCCGCCCTCTGCGTATGCGGCATATACATGCGTAGAGGCAAAGTCGGAATGGCCCATCATGGCCTGAACTGCCTTCATATCCGCTCCGCTGCCGATCAGATGTGCCGCAAAGGAATGGCGGAGCGTATATGGGGTAATATCTTCTTCGATCCCGGCCTTCTCCCCATAATATTTCAGATTTTTCCAAAAGCCCTGCCGGCTCATGGAAGCTCCGCTGCAGTTGACAAACAGCCACGAGGATTCCTTTTCTTTTAATAACTCTCCCCGGGCCTCCTGCAGATAATTCTCAAGGGCCTCTGCAACCGGACGGCCAAAGGGGATCGTCCGTTCTTTATGTTCATCCCGGCATCGGATAAATCCGATAGGTAAGTTGATGTCCTCCAGCTTCAGCTGTATCAGCTCGGATACGCGGATCCCCGTTGCACAGAGCAGCTCCAGCATGGCCTTATCGCGTACCTCTCTGGCTGTCGCTCCCGACGGCTGCTCCAAAAGCCGTTTCACCTGCTCTACAGAAAGGATGACCGGAGCTTTTCGATCGATCTTAGGTGCATGAAGCGTTTCTGCCGGATCGCGTTTTATCCTTCCCATACGAAATTCATAACTGAAAAAGGCTTTCATGGATGCAAGCGTTCTGGATATGGTCGAAGCCGCCTTTCCGTCCTTCTCTAATTTCAGTATAAACGAATTAAGAGCTGTCTTTGTCACACGCTGCGTTTCCCGGATCCCTAAGTCCTCGAGGAAATCTGCCATCTGAAGCAGATCTCTCTGATACGAGACCCGTGTATTACCGGACGCATGCTTTTCACTTTCCAGATAGTCTATAAATTTTCTGATTCTGTCTTTCATTTCCCCCCACTATATCTCCCTCCTGAAACCTGACCGCGGCAGGCGGCGGATGCGGCCTGCTCATATCTCTTGTTTTTCCACACTTTTCCACATACTCATGGTATTTTATCCATTATATCCCCATACTGCCGCAAAATCAAGAATGCCTCGGCATTCTTGCTGCTACCCACTGAAACGATTTTTACGGTACTTATCGCCTGAGATAAACTACATGTTGACCACCAATGCTACGATCCACGGATTCAGAAAGCTCTCCATCAACGCTCCAACTATTGTTGTGCATAAAAATAGTGCCGCCAGACTCCATGTAAAGCCCTTTCTTCTTACCGGCATCCACCACGCCAGTATATAAAATTCTCCAAGATAGATCACCGCCTGCGGAAAAACAAAGGACAGAAATTCAAGGAGTCCGAAAACTCCCCGCCGCATCGTCATGGAGGACACCAGAACAGCGGCAAAAAAGCCAAGGACAGCAGAGGCAATAAGAAAACCGAAGTATGCTGCCTTTGTTGCTGAGAGGAGAAGAAGAAAAACGATCTCACGGAGCCGACGCCAAAATACACGGAAATAAAGTTCCTCAAGATCTAAGCTCTGCAGGATGGACGTCGATATCATACTTCGTTCGAGGTTCAGCAGCTCTCCCTTCATCTCCTCATCCATTCGATTGCAGAATATCGTTCCGGCTATAGATCCTATGAGCAAAAAAAGGGACAGCCCGAATCTCAGGCTGTCCTCTCTGTTTCTGAACTGTTTCATGCAGCGCCTCTTGCCGATTCCGTTTCTTCATTATATGAACGGAAGCACTAGCGTATTCCCTCCCGCTGGGCATAGGCTAAAATAGCGGCAACGGTCTTGCTGTCTGTCATTTTTCCTGTGTAGATCAGCTCCAGCAGGTCTTTTACCTCCCACTCCTCGACGTCGATGCTCTCATCTGCATCCAGCTTCTGTTTCGATGGGATCAGATCTCTTGCAATAAACACATCGATGGCCTCATCGCAGAAAGCCACTGTCGTATTTAATGTCATCAGATACTCCAGCTTTTCTGTGCGGAATCCGGTCTCCTCCTCCAGCTCTCTGTAGGCACATTCGATCCTTGGCTCCTGCGGGGCATCCACCTTACCTGCCGGGAGCTCCAGCGTAGGCCGATCCAGCGCATTCCGGTACTGGCGTACCAGCATCAGTTTTCCGTCCTTTGTCACCGGGAGTACTGCCGCCGCACCGTCGTGATGGATAAAATCATACGTTTCCCTGATCCCATTAGCCACCACGGTATCCCGATATATTTTTAATATCACGCCTGTATACGCAAGCTCTCTGTTTAAACGAATAGTTGCTTCCATATTGTTACTTCCTGTCTATTTTAATTTCTTATTCTTCTGGTAATTTGCATCGCAGGCCTTGATAATGGCTCCACGGAAATTGCAATCCTCTAAAACGGCAAGACCTTCGATCGTTGTTCCTCCCGGAGAGCATACCATGTCCTTAAGCTCGCCCGGATGTTTTCCTGTTTCCAGCACCATCTTTGCACTCCCTAATACTGCCTGAGAGACCATACGGTATGCAGCCTGACGCGGCATTCCGTTTCTGACACAGCCGTCTGCCATAGCTTCAATAAACATATAGACATAAGCCGGAGAGCATCCGCTGGCACTTCCGACTACGTCCATCAGCTTCTCATCCACCAATTCCATTTTTCCGAAGGAGGTAAAGAAGGCTTCGATCATATTTTTCTCCTCATCACTGAAGATCGCCGGATCGTAGCAAACACCGGTCATTCCCTCACCGACCATAGCCGGAGTATTCGGCATGGAGCGGACGATACGAACGTTTCCGCCGAGGGCTTCCTCAAGATCTGCAATCGAGTATCCGGCAGCAATAGAGATAATGACCTGATCCTTCGTTACTACATCCTTAATATCTGCAAACACCTTCGGCAGCATCTGCGGCTTTACGGCCAGCACAAGATATCGGGACTGTTCTGCACACTCTTTGTTGGAGGCAGCGTGAGGAACTCCTGTCTCCTCTGTGATCTTTTTCATTTTTTCTTCATGACCGGAAGAAAACAGGATGTCCTGTGGCGCAAAGGTCTTTAATAACTCCTTCATGATCGCCTGTCCCATATTGCCCATTCCGATAAAACCTATCTTTGCCATTCTTCTTCCTCCTTATATTTTGTCTTGTAGATATAAAAATCCGGAGGCACATAACATTACTATTATGTACCTCCGGACATTCTGTCTCAAGCAGTCATTCTGCGTACCGCTTATTTTGCGTAATCGGTAACTCTGGATTCTCTGATCACGTTGACCTTGATCTGACCCGGATATTCCAGTTCGTCCTCAACCTTCTTAGAAACATCTCTTGCCAGCAGAACCATATCGTCATCGCTGATCTGCTCAGGTACTACCATGATACGCACTTCGCGTCCCGCCTGGATCGCAAAGGATTTATCGACTCCCTTGAAGGAGTTTGTGATATCCTCTAACTGCTTCAGGCGATTCGTGTATGTTTCCAACGTCTCTCTCCTTGCACCCGGTCTGGCCGCTGAGATCGTATCCGCAGCCTGCACGATACAGGAAATGAGGCTCGTTGGTTCAACATCGCCATGATGGGATTCCACTGCATTAATGACAACTGCTGACTCTTTATACTTCTTACAGAGCTCAGCGCCCAGCTGAACATGGGAACCTTCCATTTCATGGTCGACGGATTTTCCAATGTCATGTAATAAACCGGCACGTTTTGCCATTCTCACATCAACACCAATTTCAGAAGCCAGCAGCCCGGACAGCTGTGCTACCTCGATAGAATGCTTCAGTGCATTCTGACCATAGCTGGTTCTGAATCTCATCTTACCGAGAAGCTTGATCAGCTCAGGATGGATTCCGTGAATGCCGACCTCAAGAATAGCGGCTTCACCTTCCTCGCGCATCATGTTTTCAACTTCCTTCTGCGCTTTCTCCACCATCTCCTCGATCCTGGCCGGATGGATACGTCCGTCCACGATCAAACGCTCTAAGGCAATTCTTGCAACTTCCCTTCTGACCGGATCAAAGCCGGACAGAACAACCGCCTCCGGAGTATCGTCAATGATAAGCTCCACACCGGTCATGGTTTCTAATGTACGGATATTACGGCCCTCTCTACCGATAATGCGGCCCTTCATCTCGTCATTTGGAAGCTGTACGACAGAAACTGTTGTTTCTGCCACATGGTCTGCAGCACATCTCTGGATCGCTGTGACCACATACTCTTTTGCTTTCTTATCTGCTTCTTCCTTTGCCTTGCTCTCTAACTCCTTGATGAGCTTCGCAGTGTCGTGCTTTACGTCGTCCTCAACGGACTTCAGAAGATAGTCCTTTGCCTGATCAGAAGTAAGACCGGAAATTTTTTCCAGCTCCTCTTTTTCTTTGGCAAAAAGTTCTTCAACCTCTGAGCTGCGCTTCTTCAGTGATTCTTCTCTGGATGCAAGCCCGGCTTCTTTTCTTTCCATTGCCTCCGCTTTTTTGTCCAGATTCTCCTCTTTACTGAGTACACGGCGCTCATAACGCTGAATTTCCGCTCTCCGCTCCTTGGTTTCCTTCTCCAGCTCATTACGAGCCTTCAAATTTTCTTCCTTTGCTTCCAGGAGAGCTTCTTTCTTCTTTGTTTCTGCGACCTTCAATGCTTCATCTATTATTTCTCTGGATTTTTCTTCTGCGCTTCCGATCTTGCTTTCATAACTCTTTTTACGGTAAGCCACAGCCAAAAGCCAGGTAATAGGAGCCACAATAACTGCTGTTATTAACACGCTGATTATTGGTGACACAGGAGCACCTCCTTTATTTAGTTTTCATTGTGCACGCAGCAACCATTCCCTCACCCTGAATGATTACATACAACAATACAATTTTATACGCTTTTATACATTATGTCAAGCATGTTGCCTTTTTCTGGTGTATTTTTATGCCAATTTAACCGAATCAAGTAAGTCCCCTGCTTCAATTGCGAATATCCGCTTCACTCATTATACCACAGGAATATCCGATTTAGAAAAAATGAGGATCTGTTTCATCCTCCCACAGTTCACGGCAATCCAGTGCTGCCCGGATCCGGTCATAGGAAAATCCCTTCCGGGCCAGATAGGAAAACAGCTTTCTTTTCTCCTCCGAACCGCTCCTTTTCACATCAAAACCCCGTTTTTTTGCTATTGCAAGGATCTGCTCCTCCTCATTGACCGGCATATCCTCAAAGCCTCTGTCCAGTATCTCCGCAGTAATTCCTTTTTGATACAGTTCACCGGTCATCTGCTTTCTGCTCTTTTTATTTGCATTTTTTTCGATATATCTGCGGACATATTCCTCATCATCCAGATAGTGGTATGCCTTTACAAATTCCACTGCCTTATTAACAGAAGCCGGCAGAAAACCCTGTTCTGCCAGCTTCTTTCGTAATTCATACTCTGTCTTTCCGGAAAACTGAAGGTAGTAGACCGCTTTGTCGCAGGCACGCTTCGCATCCCTAAGATCCGGATCCGTACCAGGATCGACATTTACGCCCGGATTGAGATCCGCGTTCGTATCAGGAGCTGTACCTGAAATGACCGCCTTCGCAGACAGGCCGCCATCCATCTTTCCGCTGCCTGTTCTGCTTTCCTTTATCCACCTTTCCTGATTCCACTGCTTCATCGATTATTCTTCTGTCTCCGTTTCCGGTCTGATCTCCATTGGCTCACCTGCTGTTTCTGAAGCTACCGCCACATGCTGTGCTTCCAGTCCGTGGAGCTCTCTTACCAGATTTTCGATTTCCTCACAAACAAGCGGATTCTGCAGCAGATACTGCTTTGCATTTTCACGTCCCTGACCGATCTTTGCCCCCTTGTATGCGTACCAGGCTCCGCTCTTTTCCACAATATTGGCATCAGCAGCCAGATCGAGGATATCTCCTTCCCGGGAGATGCCCTTTCCGAACATAATATCAAATTCCGCTTCTTTAAAAGGCGGGGCGATCTTATTCTTGACTACTTTGACACGAACATGGTTTCCGATGATCTCGCCGCTCTGCTTTAAGGATTCTGTTCTTCTGACATCAAGACGCACGGAAGAATAGAATTTCAGGGCACGTCCGCCGGTTGTTGTCTCCGGATT
>Ga0129312_1001246_pt1 | contig 15562 bp, 7 predicted proteins | sample O827metagenome_FD_94434 | JGI IMG/M metagenome (GOLD analysis project Ga0129312, IMG submission 94434) | Orangutan group fecal microbial communities from Wisconsin, USA - O827 metagenome | ecosystem: Host-associated > Mammals > Digestive system > Large intestine > Fecal | place: USA: Wisconsin... | reverse complement strand
GATTTTTTAGTGTTTCATCAATAAATATCTCAGAAGAAGGAGCCATAGGAATGGACATTTCTCTGTATCTGGTACGAAAATAGTGGATTTTGGGTGCACGAAGTAAAACGTCTTCTTATTTCGTTCTACATGGCCTTGTGTGTACCCATCCATCTACGGCAGCGAACCTCCCATGTCTACCAGGATCATCAGTCTATGCCGAGTCCTAACTTCTCTCGTCCCGCCTGTCCATAACCAGGGTGTCAGCTCAGCTCCTTTACAGGGTCATGCCCTCTGGATTATATTCCTGCCGACTACTGGCTCATTCTTTGTTTGTTGTATTACTGACTTCTTTCCTGTAACAGCACCTTCCGGTGGACGTTTTCCTGTTACATTCCATTTATTTCTTAATTCCAGCTATCATGGCTGGTCTCAGCCTTCCAGTTTCCTCCCTGAAGGACTCAGACCGGCCATGATACACTGTTTCTTTCTCTTTATGCTGCTGGCTGTATTTCTGGTCTTACGATGTCATTCAGCATCTTCTGACCATCATAATCCACACCTTTGGTTAGTATCGTATAAAATATCCGGATCAGCTTACATGCCACTGCTATCACTGACTGCATCTTTTTCAGTGGATTTTTCTCCCTTGTCCGGTAATAACTATGGATCTCTTTGAACTCCTTGTTTTTTCCGATCACGGATATCGCAGCTTCATATAATGCATATCTCAAACGCTTTCTTCCTCTGTGACTGATCCTGCTTTCTCCGTTGTGTTTCCCGGAGCTGTCCGCAACAATCGCATAACCGGCAAGCTTCTGCACCTGTTTTGGATTATCAAAACGTCCAATGTCTCCTACTTCTGCAATAAAGCAGCTCACCATCTTTATACCTATCCCATTGATCTCCATCAGCTTATCTATATAGGGAATCTCAGAAAGCGTTTTCTCTATCTCTTCCATAAGTTCATCCATCCGTTTCTTATATCCTTCGTAATCTTCCAGCAGGTTTCGGATCTCTTTTCTGGCACTTCTTGGTGCTTCCGTATTTCCAATGCTGTGCTCCGCTGCTGTTACCAGGGTCGTTGCCCTCTTAATCCCAGCTCCTTTCAGCCTTGCATCTCTCCATATCTTGTTTACACCTTCCACTCCAAGTTTCCTGATATCACAGGGCAGCGGTGCCTGTTTGATTACCATCAGTCCGCTTACTGCATCCGGATTCCTGTAAACGTCTTTGATCTCCGGAAAATAAATGCTGAACCAGCGGGCCATCCTGTTTTTGATCCTTGTGATCTCTTCCTGTGTCTGAATTCGAAGGTTAGACAGATTTCTGATCTCTGCATAGATCCCGGCTGGAATATATGGATATGAGAATCTTCCTTCATTTACCAGACCTGCAATTGTTTTTGGATCTTTACGGTCATTTTTACTTGGATTATTGTCATCCAGCTCTTTGGATTTCTTGACATGATGCGGATTCACATGTACCGGCTTCATTCCCTGTTCCTGCAGGTACGCTCCAAGGTTCAGCCAGTAGTGACCTGTTGGCTCCATTCCTGGAATAATAACTTCCATTTCATGTTTTTCTGCTATATCGTCTATCCATTCTTTGAATGCTGTAAATCCAGCTTCATCGTTGCTGAAAGCAAACGGCTTCTTTGAGTACTCATAATTGCGCCAGCTAAAAGCCCTTGCATAATGGGTTTCACTTCCCACATCAATACCAACGATTAAAGTTTTTTCCGTAATAGATGCAATTTTTGCATTCTGTGTGTTATAATTCATTTTAAGTACCTCACTGTTTAATAAGATTTTTTACTAACCGTGCAAAGTCAGTAATCTTATTTTACTCTGAGGTATTTTTTTCTCAACCTTCTTTCTCGGAATTCCCTATATTTGAATTATACAAGAAGCTCCTTATATATACTTAGTTTTATCTGCTAAGATTTTCCACAGCTTTCAATCATCTATAACAATTTTTTTGTTACATATCACATTAAGCAATAGAAAATCTTAGCAATTCATTTAAAAATTATTCTGCAAACATTACAACACCTAATTCAGGAATTGCTACACTACCTATACCAGACAGCATAGCAAGCACAGCCAAGAATAATGGAGTGGAAACATTAATAAATATTTTGTTACTTGTTTCTATATCCCCATTATTAACTGTTATTCCAACAGTGGCACCAACTGATGTTACGTCTGTTTGTACTCCTCCACTTAAAGTATACCTTCCGATTGTTTTTGACTGTACTACCGCCGCTGTAAAAGTTTTAGGTTCAATTGACACTTCACCTTGAGTATAGGGACCTTTGGTCTGTATCCCATATCTTTCAACTACTCCATTTGAAAAAGATGTATCAACATTAACATATGTTCCTATAACATATGAATTCGAAGGTGTTGTCCCATTTGTATGTGAATATCCTACTGAAATCGGTTTTGGTGTTTTATACTCTACCGTATTTGATGCTGTCGTATTATGGCCAAATATATGCCCTGCCCTATTTCCAATATACTTAATAGTCGCTGATACTTTCTCTACTATTGGTTTAATTACCCTTTTTTTCAAATATTTCACAAATTTTTTCCAAAATGTTCCGTCTGGATCGTATCTACTAACAGGATTATTTCCACAATATATATAAATATTATAAGCTACACTATTATTTCCCTCAACATATTTATCCGGACTAATGAATCTTCTAATCTCCGGATCATAATACCGGTTTTTAAGATAATACATTCCAGTTTCCGTATCATAATAATATCCTCTGTACCTGAATGGATTAATATGTCCTAATGTATTACCCTTACTTCCAGTAATGTTTAGTGTTTTTCCCCAGCTATCATATTTATATTCTACTACTGTTTCGCCAACTTCGTCAATCATGGCAATAATATCATTCTGAAGATTTCTAACATAAAAGTATTCCTTTCCATATACTTTCATTGAAATCAGATTTGCTCCAGAATCATATCTGTACCAGATAGTTCGATCTCCATTATTTTCAGAAATTAACAGATTTCCAGCCATACGATATTCTGTAATTGTTCCATCTACATTTTTCTTTACACGATTTCCTGTATGATCGTAATAATACCGTATTTTTTTGCCATTATTAACTGTAGATAATTTACGATCCTGATTCCACGTAAAACTTACAGTACCTTTTTTCAACATATTACCAATTGCATCGTAAGACATGGAAATATCATTCCACTTTATCAGTTTATCTTTCCACACAGAATTAAAAGTTCCTGTTTCTGTTCTGACTGCGTTTTTTGGAACTGTACCTGTAGTGTAAGCATATTCCCGCATTTTTGTCATATTTCCGCCCAAATCGTAATCATAAACAAATGTCTTATTCTGTACTTGATTATTCTCCCTTATTAGCTGGTTTAATTCGTCATAGTAATATGTGTTTTTGACTGTTTTCGTACCATTTTTTTCTGTAACTACAGTAATATTGCCATTTGCATCATAGGTATATTCAATTGTTAATGTTCCTGTTTTCATTGTCCTAGGTAATGTCCCAACTCTTGTATTACTGGTTCCATACCCATACGTCACATTTAAAGGTTTCGTTGTATTCCAGGATTTCTTCAAAACTCGTCCATATTTATCATATGTAACAGTCCTCTCTTTTCCACCAGGAATACAAGTTGTTGTCTCCCGATCATCTTTATCATATTTATAAGAAACCATTGTTCCGATACCACTTGTATACGATCTAAGTGATGTCATATTATTATTGGCATCGTAAGTATAATGATAACCGTTACCATCTTCATCTGTAACTCTCATTAATCGATCCAAGAGATCATATTCCATGCGATATGTTTTTCCCGCCATATAGCATACAACTTTATATAAGTTTCCACTTCGGTCATAAACATACTGATTCATTTTTTGTTCTTTATCTGCTTCAGCATTATAATAATAACTAAGAATCAGACGTCCCATATCATCATAAGTATAACGAATATAATCTTTATTACCATAAACAGTTCTTTCAAGATTTCCATTTTTCTCTTCATATACATAACGAACCAATCCAAGAAAATGTTCTGTGTCTCCTTCTTTTTTTCGTATAGATGCACGATATGTATTTCCAAATGCATCATACTCAAATCCATAGGAAAAACCGTTATGTCCAATTAATTTTAATTTATCATTTTCATATGTGTAAGTATTGGTTACAGTCTTTAATGTATCATTTTGAGTCACTTTCTGGCTTACTGATTTTAGGTGTCCTGCAGAATCATATGTATAAGTCAGCTTATTACCACATCCATCTGTAACCGATTTCAAAAGATCTGTTTTGACATCCCAGTCATACACTATTTTATTTCCTTCTGCATCTCTGACACCTGTCACATGATTATATTCTTCTGTAAATTCTCTGGTAACCCAGGTTCCATTAGCATCTGTTTCAGTAGAAGAGCATCCACTTTTAATAATATTTCCATATGCATCATATCCCATACGATACACTAAACCCTGTGATGATTTTCCTGATTTTACATTTCCATTTTTATCATATGTATATGTATATTTACTTCCCTTAGGATCCGTGATTCCAGTTAAATCATCATTTTCATTGTATTCAAATTTATGGTTCTTTTTTTGTGCATCAATTACAGATATTAAATTGTTTTTATCATCATAAGTAAATGACTGACCAAATTCTTCTCGATAAAGAGATAATCCATCAAAAAAAGCTACATTAGCATTGTAACAGTATGTATATGAAATACGAATACTTGTATAATCCTGCTTAGCTACATAATAATCGCTTAAAAATTGCCAGTCCTGAATGTCCGGACTGAAATTCGTATAATGTACATCTTCTTTTCCATCCGATCCTATAAATACTACTTCAACACCAAAACGACGTCGTTTATCATTAGAGCTTTCTGGAAGGGAAGTTCCATGTCCCCATGCATTGACCATATAAGTGTCGCCTGTTTTTCCGGTTATGTCTAATGTTTTTGCAAGACGTTTCGCTTTTTCAGTATCACCGGAAAACTTAAAAATATATCCTTCGCTGTCTAACCATGCAATTTTTTTGTTTACTTTAGTTGTTGTCATCTTGGTAATTTCCGGATTTACAGACAACACCACGGATTCTTTACGAACATATACAAATTCTTTTCTTCCTGGAAGTAATACTCCATACCAGATTTCTCCATTATTTTTGTTTACAACACCTCGAATATTAAGTACTGTCCCACTTGACAATGTACAAACATTATACGCTGTCGATGGCGTTTCATAACAATTACACGATGCCGCAATATGTCCTACAGGTGTATTTACAACTAGTCTTACAACAGAATCTGTAGAAATATATCCATGATATCGAATCATGTCTATATCCATCCCTACTTCATACCACTTATTTCCATCCGCATCTTTTACTGAAGTACGGATTCCCATACAGGTGCTTTTTACAATTCCTTCCTGTACCGGTACTGATACAGCAGATGGAGTTGAACGTAAAGTTGCACTTTTTACTGCTACACAAGCTATATTCATTGCATTGCCACCTGGTAAATAGACACAAACCCCATCTGTTTTAATATAACCTGATTTTCCATCTGTTGTCTTCACTCTATACCATACCGTTCCATTTTTATCTGTTACAAATCCAGAGGCAAATAATCTCTGATTTTTTACAACAGTTGCAACTACTGTAGTATCTGTTGTCTGAGGAGCCGAATAAATGGAGTCGGATGCTTTAATTACTACCATAGCATATCCTACAGGAATAACTTCTTCTTTTCCTACTGTAGTCAGCCTGTCTGAAAGAGTAGTCCCTATACCCTTAAAGCCACTTGTATTACCAAAATAAAAATCACCATTATCTACCAAATTACATCTGTTAGCTGTTACTCCCGGTTCCAACTGTGCCATGTCACCGTACATACTTCCTTTTACGTTAAACATATACATATATACACGTACATTGGCATTTGCTGCATCTTCTGGGACAGTAAAACTAACTTTAAGTCTTATAAATTCCGGAGTACTGTACTGCACTGGTTCACTGGCAATAAACTGCTCTTCTTTAGCTTTATCGTAATATCTTACCCGTATATAACATCGTCCATTGTCCCCTGTATCTTCAATATATGTTTTCACATACATGGAAAAAGTGTAGGTTTTTCCTTTTTTCAAAACAATATCCTGATACCAGCAGCAATGCTTTTCCTTTGAGTTACTGGTAAGCTGCAACGATCTTGTTCCGATTTTTGTCTTCGTTACATCTGTATTAATTTTGGTTTCTACAATATTTTGTTCCGAGCCCCAGGGATGCCAGTTACTCTCTTTTGCCTGAATAATAGGATCTTTTAGTAACTGAACAACATTTGTCTGAAGTTTAGTTTCATTTTTTAGACGATTGGTATAGTTTTTTTCTTTGCTGTATTTTGCGCTGGCAGCGTGTCCAAATCCATCATTTATATGTAAAAGATTTCCTGAATTATCAAATCTGTAAATTTCACTACGGCCTTTATTATCCGTAAATTTTGTACTGTTATATCCATAAGAAATATCCAGACTTTCCCCTAACTTAGTTCCATTTCCATATTCTGCAATTCTTTTAATACGATATGGATTTATATTATAATATGCATAATGTACTTCATATCCATCCACATTACAAATCTGATGAAGGAGATTTTTTTCAGAATAAACATACAGCATTTTTGCGTTATCAATATCCGTAACAGATGTAAGACATCCATTTTTATATCCAAAAGATTTAACTTTTCCATCCGGTCCTGTTACTTTAAGTAACGTTTTAGCTTTGCCTTCACTATCCTTACTATATGCTAACGTTGTAAGTCGCCCTGCTCCGTCTCTGACATAAGCAATACGAAAGTTATCATATGAAATTTTAAGAGTATTTCCATTTTTATCACATATAGAACGCAAATAACCATTTTTACTAAACATCATTTTATTCTTATCTTTATCTGTGATAATATAAATAGCATCCTCTGGAGATGTATGGATTGTTAATATCAAATCCTGTCCATTTTCATCTTTCCACTCATTCTTATCTTTGTCCTTGACATAATAATGAGCTGTTCCATCTCCATCTATATGTTTATAATATTCATTTCCGGCAATTAACACTTTTTTTATTGTCTGATGGTAGCTAAGCCTCATACCATTTCCATAACCAATATCCTGATCTTTGTCATTACTGTTATACACATGATTTAGTACCATTGGCATCCTGGATCCACCTGTTGATATCGTATTATGAATCATAATAACATTTCCATTATAATCATTAACATAAACAGTCCCCGCACGTCCTGCTTCTTGTCGATGATAACTCCAATAATCCTCCAAGCCTGAATAATTAACATAGGAAATATCAATTCGTGGCCTCATATTCTCATAATCTTTATCACAATCAGATGATAGAAACTCTGTATATCCGGAAAGTTCATCTTTTGTCCTTAAAACAAGACCATAATTTTTTCCATTCTGATACCAGTCTTTCACCAGACGTGTAATATCCATAGTAATATACTTTTGCTTATCTCCTGTAAATTCACATACGTCCTCAATAGTTTCATCATAAGATGGTTTATTAAACCAGTTAATAGTCGATGAATCCCAACTTTGAATAACACGGTGTGCCTCAATTATTCGATTTTTATTATCTTCTGCAAGTGATACCATAACAAGCTTTGATTCGACTACCATATCCCCAGTCTTAATTTCTGGTAATGTAAACTTCATATAGCTTCTCTGTACTGTATTTCCACCCCTTGTTTTCAGAATAATACTGTTCTGAAAATTATCAATCGCATAATGTGAATCTACATGAGCATCATAAATATCACTCCGTTTTTTTGATGTAGTTGTAACTGGATCAACTGTAACCGGATATACACGTGCTTCTGATTTCAGCCATGTCTCATCTACTGAAAAAATTACTTTAAATCGATCTTTTCCTATCTCTTCTAAATCTACAGTAATCATTTCAGACTTTTTCCCAGATGCATCTTTCATATAAGGAGCTGTAATAGTAAATATTTCTTCATTCTGATCATTCAAAAGATTAATACTATTCTCCTCGTAAACAGGATGCAGTTTTTTGGTATGATAAAGAAAAGTAATTTTTGATGATACCTCTGGAGATTTTAAAATCAAATTTTCTTTTACAGTCATACCCTTAATATAAATATTTTCATCCATACCGGGGAGTACTTCTGAATAAACAACTGTGTTATCTGTTTCAACACCTTTTACTTTTTCAGCATTTTCTAATGCCCAGGTCATTTGATATTGATCTTTTATAACAGAAACTGTCCCCTGTTTACGTGCATGTTTACGGAATCTCACTTTCCATTTTCCTTTTTTATTTACATAATCCTTTTCTGTTTTTTCATTATGGAAAGCTACCAGATCTTTATTATTCACTTCACTTTCTACAATTTCATCATCAAAGTCACTTGAAGATTCATCTTCCTCCATCAACTTATCATTCATATCTTTCCATTCTCCGTTATCATCCTGATAATGGATATCTTCCAGATAAATCTCTCTGGTAAATGAATGATCTTCATTCTCAAATAATTTTGTTGTTGCAGTTCTAGCTTCATATATTTCTTGTCTTCTCATAAAATATTCTCTCCCTTTTGATTTCTATTTTTCCACCAAACCCATAAAGCACTGACAACTGTTACAGTTCCGCTTATGAATTGATACCATTCTTCCTGCGAAAATGGCAGTGGATTTTTTCCAAACACCTCTAAAATTTGGTTTATCAGTGCTATTACAAGCACAGATATTCGGATCACTGCATCTCTTGGTAATTTTGTCTTCAAAATTTTTTCCTCCTGTCAATTTACTGTATTTATATCTTAGCGAATATATGTTCTATTTTACATAACATATATGATAATTTTAAATAGTTAATGCATATCAAACATGTTTATTTTCAGTAGTTCTTCGGGAGATGCATCCAGGCATCTCATAATTTCACAAAAAGTAAGAATATTCATAGCATTTTCTCCATTTTCAATTCTCGATATAGTTATTGTTGAAACATCTATTTTTTCTGCAAGCTGTTCCTGTGTACAGCCTCTATTTTTTCTACACTGACGTATATTTTCTCCAATCTGTACCAATTCTTTATTCATATTCTTCATCTCCAATATAAAAAAGGGAAAAACTGTTGCCATAAAGACATATCTTCTTTATCGGCAATAATTTTTCCCAGTTTTGAACCTGATTCTTAAATAATTTATTAATCGGTTACTCACTTAGTCTCTATTTATGATTTCTGTAAAATGCAATCAATCGTTTATTCCTGTCTTCATTACACTTATCCAGTTGCAGTTCCACCTCATTTCTACATTGTGGACATTTAATTCTAACTACCCCATTACTGTAACCAGCTAAATCAAACAACCTCCTGTTAGAACATTTAGGACAATGTACTTTTATAAAATCCTGTTTAACATTTGTCATCAGTATCACCCCATTCTTTATAAATGCGAAAATATGTTCTGTTTTATATTATACAAACAAACGTTCTTATTTGCAATAGAGATATAAATTTTTATATTATTTTTTCACTACTTCTTTCTTCTTATATTGCCCCTTCAACTCTCTGATTTTACCCAGAAAACAAAAAGAGGTTCCACACCTCACTCCCTCCCGGGAGTTCTTATGATGTGGAACCTCTTTTTTATCCTGTAGCTGATCATGAAGATCTGCCGGACGTTTTCTCTTTATTTTGCAGCTTCTGTAACCTCTGGTGTCTCGGTAGCCTCGGTCTCCTCCGGAGTCTCAGTTGTATCTGCTTCTGTTGCTTCCGGTGTCTCTGTTGCTTCTGCCTCCGTTGTAGTGGTAGCTTCTTCTGCCTCTGTTGTTGCTGCCTCTGTCACCTCCGGTGTCTCAGTTGCATCTGTTGTCTCCTCCTCTGCCGGGGTCTCGGTTACTTCCGGAGTAGGTGTCTGGACTGTAAAGCTGTGATTATCTGTAACCTTCAGCTTCTTGAGAACCTTCTTATCTTCTTTGATCTTGGCATCATCTTTCCAGCCGTCTGTAACCTCTGTGTAATGGTCAGTCTTCTTGCTCTCGATCAGGGAATCCTTCTTTGTATCAGAAGCACTCTCATCATTCTTGGAATCAAGTCTTGCCACATACCAGGTTGTATCAGTCTTGATGATATCTGTCAGTGCACCCTCGTCAAGCTTTCTCAGAGCCTTACGCAGATCCTCCGGATACTGAGCTGTTTCAGAAACATTCTCATCTCCCTCCTCATAAGTGGGGAAAGTTCCCTGAAGTGAGGACATGTTTTCGTCTACTCCCTTGGCAACCTCATCCATATCTGCGCTTGGATCCTCTTTCATCTTGTCAAGAACAGACTGGATATTCTTCTCATTCTTCTTAACATCATCATCAGAAAGATCATCTCCGCTGACCTGAACACTTACATAGGTAAATGCAGACTGCTGATACTCCTTCTCATCCACTGTGGTGTCAGCCTCAGCCTTGATCGCTTCCTTCACACGGTTCTCATAGGTCTCAAGCTCCAGATAAGTCTTTACCTGATCCTCACTTACTGCAAGCTCTGCAAGAGTATCCTCTGTATTTGCTTCCATAAATGCCTTGGCTGCATCTGCAATGGCCTTCTCATCGTCATCTGTAAGCTCTACCTTATAATCAGAAGCATGCTCCTTCTCAAGGTACATACGCTCAATGCTCTCCACAACTGTGTTGACAGCATCCTCACCGTAAGTCTCGCCGTCACCGTCACTCATCTTGGTATCCCAGATGGAAATAGATGAGTTGGAATTACCGCCCATAAAGCTTCTGTACATAGCCTCAGCCTGTGCCTGCTGCTGACGGACCTCAAGGCTGATGATTCCAAGAGGTACCTTCTCATCATTAATGGTTATGGCTGTAGCAGTACCGTCCAGTTTCTTATTTCCACATCCGGCAAGCATACCAGCAGATGTGACACACACAAGAGCTGCAACTGCCGCTTTTTTTACTGAATTTTTCATCTCGTCCTCCATGATAAAAGGGCCTTTTTATGCCCGTAATTACAGTAAATTATAAACTGTTTTCCCTGACAGGGCAAGGAATTTCACGAAAATCCACAATTTTTCACAAATTAGCTCAGCAACCGCTGTACGGCCATTCAGTTATGAACACGCCGTTCCTGCCGACCGCCGGTATTTATACACACCTGCCACAGATCCAGCCCTTCTTTTTACACAAGCGCAGCCAGTTTTTCCACAAAATCCGTCAGCGCCTGGATCAGATTTCCCACAGGTGTGAGGATAAATTTCGGTTCCTGTTCTGCCTTAAACTGCAGCCCTCTTCTGTACTGCGCCAGGATATCCGGGATTCCCGCAGGATCCAGTTTCGCTTTTTCGTAGAGAGTGATCTGCACATCTTTTCCAAGCTGCTTGATTTCTGTAACGTAACCCTGATGTGCCAGTGCCTTCAGTCTGGCAATGGCAAGCAGATTGAGGACTGCTTTTCCCGGCTCTCCGAAGCGGTCGATCAGCTCCTCAAGCATATCGTCATAATCCTGCTGGGATTCGATCCCTGCGATCCTCTTGTAAATATCAAGCTTCTGGAACTCATTGCTGATATAGGTATCCGGGATAAAAGCATCAATATTCAGATCAATGGTGGTCTCAAAATCATCCATAGTCTCAATACCCTTGGCTTCTTTTACTGCCTCGCTGAGCATTTTGCAGTAAAGATCATAGCCTACCGCATTCATATGGCCATGCTGCTGGGCTCCCAGAAGATTGCCTGCACCACGAAGCTCCAGATCCCTCATGGCGATCTTGAATCCGCTTCCCAGGTCAGAATATTCCCTCATGGCACTTAAGCGCTTCTCCGCAGTTTCCTGGAGCATTTTATTTTTGGTATACATAAGAAACGCATAGGCAGTCCTGTTGGAACGCCCCACACGGCCACGAAGCTGATAAAGCTGGGAAAGTCCGTATCTGTCCGAATCATGGATGATCATGGTATTTACATTGGAAATATCCAGTCCTGTCTCAATGATCGTGGTGGAAACCAGCACATCAATATCCCCATTGATAAAGCCATACATGGCCTGCTCCAGCTCCCTCTCACTCATCTGACCGTGGGCATAATCCACTCTTGCCTCCGGAACAAGTTTGGATATCTTAAAGGCAACCTCAGCAATATCGCTGACCCGGTTGTAAACATAGTAGACCTGGCCGCCTCTTCTAAGCTCTCTTTTGATGGCCTCACGGACTGTCTCCTCATCGTACTCCATAACATAAGTCTGGATCGGCACACGGTCCATAGGCGGCTCCTCCAGCACACTCATATCACGGATACCGATAAGGCTCATATGCAAAGTTCTTGGGATCGGTGTAGCTGTAAGCGTCAGCACATCCACATCCTTTTTCATCTGCTTGATCTTCTCTTTGTGAGTGACACCGAAACGCTGTTCCTCATCAATGATCAGAAGTCCCAGATTTTTGAATTCCACATCTTTGGAAAGAACTCTGTGGGTGCCGATCACAATATCAACCTGTCCCTTTCTGATATTTTCGATGGTTTTTTTCTGCTGGGCAGAAGTACGGAACCTGCACAGAAGATCCACCTTCACAGGAAACTCCTTCATTCTCTGAACAAAGGTATTGTAATGCTGCTGGGCAAGAATGGTGGTAGGCACAAGATAAACCACCTGGCGGCTTTCCTGTACTGCCTTGAAGGCTGCACGGAGAGCTACTTCCGTCTTACCGTAGCCTACATCTCCACACACCAGACGATCCATGATCCTGGTACTCTCCATGTCGCGCTTGGTATCCTCAATGGCGGCAAGCTGATCCTCCGTCTCTTCGTATGGAAACATCTCCTCAAACTCCCGCTGCCACACAGTATCCGGGCCGCACACATAGCCTTCTTTTTCCTGACGCACCGCATAAAGCTCCACCAGCTCTTTGGCGATATTTTTTACCGCACCTTTAACCCGGCTCTTGGTCTTGTTCCACTCCTGGCCTCCCAGCTTGTTAAGCTTGGGCGTTTTTGTGCTGTCCGCAGCACCGGAATATTTCTGCAGGGCATCAAGCTGTGTGGCAAGAATATACAGATTGCTTCCACCTCTGTACTCGATCTTGATATAATCCTTGACTACACGGTCAACCTCCACCTTCTCAATGCCACGGTAAATACCCAGTCCATGTTTCTCATGGACGACCAGGTCTCCTATGGAAAGCTCCGCAAAATCCTGGATCCTTTTTCCATCGTACTTTTTCTTCTTTTTCCGCTTTTTCTGTTCCTTGCCAAAAATGTCCGTCTCTGTCATCACTGCGAACTTGATCAGCGGATACTCAAATCCTCTTCTTGCATGGCCATATACAACCATGATCTCACCGGGATTTATCTCCCTGTCAGGATCCTGTCCGTAAAAAGCATTCAGCCCTTCCTCGGAAAGGTCCTTTGCCAGACGCTCTGCCCTTGTCCTTGAGCCTGAAAGAAGAGCGATTTTGTAACCCTGACCCTTATACTGCAGAAGATCCTTTACCAGAAGCTCAAAACTGCTGTTATAGGAATTTACGGATTTTACCGTAAGGTCAAACTCCCGGTTCATCTTCCAGCCGCCACGCCTGGGTGAAAGGGCACTGACAGCCACACAGTTCTGGCGGTTCAGCTTTTTCTGAAGATCCTTAAAACCACACAGCCACTGCTCGGGAAGATTGGTCTCTCCACGTTCTTCCCTGTGCATACGGCTCTGACGGAATTCCTCTTCCGTTGCCTCACCGTTCTCTGCGACATGATTGGGTTCATCCAGAAAGATGATGGTCTTATTTTCCGGAAAATAATCCGGAAAAGATACCATATTTTTTTCGTCTGTTTTTTCTGCTGCCGGATAAATAGTGATCTCTTCCAGATTTTCCAGGGAACGCTGGCTCTCCGCATCAAAGCTTCTGATGGAATCGATCTCATCATCCCACAGCTCGATCCTCCAGGGATTTTCCTCTGTGAGGGGATAAATATCAATGATCCCGCCCCGGACAGAAAAATGCCCCGGAAGCTCCACCTGGCCGGTACGCTCATATCCAAGCTCCACCAGATCCTTCTTCAGCTTATCCAGATCTACTATGCCTCCGTTTTCAAAATGGAGCAGCCGTTTCCGGATATCCTCCAGCGGCATCAGATAGTCCATACATCCGTCCACGCTTGTGACTACAGTCACGCTGTCTTTTTCCATAAGGGCACGTACCACCTGCATACGCTGGCGTATCAGCAGATTTCCATGGATATCTGCCTGGAAAAAAAGAAGATCCTTGGCAGGGTAAAAATACACGTTTCTGTCATAAAAACGGTAGTCCTCGTAGATCTCCTTTGCACTCTTTTCGTCTTCCGCAATTACCAGATGAAATGGAAAAAGCCCGGAAAGTCCATACATCAGATGGACCTTCTGGGACTCCATGCATCCGGAAACCGGAAGGACACCGCGGTTGCTGCCGCAGCATTTCCATATTTCTTCAAACTCTGCAAGACCCTGCAGAGGCTGCAAAAAAGCTTTCATAAAAACCTCTCAATCAATCCCTGGGCTTTTTCCTGTTATACTCATTCATTGCCGCATCCACACCCTGGGAGAGGATCAGCTCAACTGCATCTGCAGCATCAGCGATACCCTCATCCACAAGCTTACGGTCACTGTCCGAAAAACGACCCAGCACATGATCTGCCAGATCCCAGTCTTTCGGCTTGGCACCTACGCCTACACGGACACGGAGAAATTTCTCGGTTCCAAGACGGCGGATAATATCCTTGATCCCGTTGTGACCGCCTGCACTGCCTTTTTTGCGGACACGGAGCTGGCCCGGTTCCAGATCAATGTCATCATAAATAACGATCAGCTCTGTCTCCGGATCAATCTTGAAATAATTTGCCATCTCCTGAACGGGACCGCCGCTTAAATTCATAAAGGAAAGAGGCTTCATAAGGATCACCCTTTCCCCGCCTATAACGGCTTTTCCATACATGGCATTAAATTTTACGCCACCCTGGGGCACATTATGCTTCTCTATCAGATAATCCACAACATCAAAACCCATGTTGTGCCTCGTGGCTTCATACTGTCTGCCCGGATTTCCCAGACCTGCGATTAAATACATAAAAAACTCCTCTTTAACGCGGATATTTCCCATCCGCTTCACTGCTCATTCATAACTGGAGAACTGCTTTGCAGTTTAGTTAAAGTATACCATCTCATCCTTAAGCGGTTCACATGGCTCCACATGATCCGCATAGAGCACAATACCCTCTCCCTGGTATTCCATTCTCTTCTCAAAGGCAACCTTCGCTGTTACCTGAACCCATTCGCCTTCTTTGATCTTTGGCGCAAAAGCACTCTTGCACACATAACCAAGGAATGTAGTGTCATCTGCACAGCAGGTCATAGCTGTCCTGCCCGGAACAAAGAATTTGCTTCCCATTCCACGGGGCTTCAGGGCACGTGCCTTAAACCGGATGGTTTTTCCAACATAACGGTCCGGATGATCCATGGAATCCACAAACCAGATTCCGTAAT
>Ga0129312_1001243_pt1 | contig 15591 bp, 11 predicted proteins | sample O827metagenome_FD_94434 | JGI IMG/M metagenome (GOLD analysis project Ga0129312, IMG submission 94434) | Orangutan group fecal microbial communities from Wisconsin, USA - O827 metagenome | ecosystem: Host-associated > Mammals > Digestive system > Large intestine > Fecal | place: USA: Wisconsin... | reverse complement strand
TGGTGACTGATTAAATGACTTGCGAAGGCAATCGATGGAGCGCCGGATGCGGTGAAAATCGCATGTCCGGTGTGAGGTGGGGGAAAAGGTGGAGATAATATCAAAACCTTACCTATCACTATACGATTCCTATGCACAGAATGGTAAAAATATGCAGGAGTCTGTGAAGGACAGTGTGCTGGAAGAAATCGAGACACAGTGCCTGTTAGAGCAGCATATGTCAGATTACGGTGTGGAGATCACAGACGATGACAAAGCAGCCATCAAGGCAGCAGCGGAGCAGTTTATGTCTGACAACTCCAAGGCAGCCATCAAAGAAGTTGGCGCTACCGAGGAATACGTAGAGCGTTATCTGTATCTGCAGACCATAGAAAACAGAATGCGTAAAGCAATCCGTGCAACTGCAGATACAAATGTATCCGATGAAGAAGCAGCACAGAAAACTTTCAGTTATGTAAAAATCAGTCTGACAACCTATACAGATGACAGTGGAAATGAGCAAACTTACACTGCAGATCAGGTAACTGTTGTAAAGAAAGATGCAACCGATGCGGCAGACAAAGCAAAGACAGATTTTGACGGTACCGCAGAGGAATATGGCTATACCGTTCAGACTTATTCCTACGGCAGCGATGAAAAGAGCGAGTCCGACGGCGGTTTCTGCGATGCAGTTATTTCCGCAGCAAATGAGATGAAAGCCGGCGATGTATCCGGACTGATCGAAGGCACAGACTGCTACTACATCATCCGTCTGGACAGTGAGTATGATGAAGATGCTACAGCAAAGAAGAAAGAAAGTATTATCAGTGACCGTCAGGATGAGGTTTACAAGACTGTGACAGCTGGTTACAAAGATACAGTTACCATCAAGGTGGATGACAAAGAGTGGGCAAAAGTAAAATTCGATAATTTATTTACCGCACCGTCCACCACAGACAATAGTGACAGCAGTGCAGCAGCAGAATAAAAATATCAGATGAGAGATGACTTCCATCTGATATTGAATGAGAAAAAGGGAAAAGCGGACGATGAAGTCCGCTTTGTTTCCCGTTAAATACAGCACATAGGTTATAGGGTTAGTTGAGAGATGAAAAAAGAGAACGTAGTGTTGATAGGAATGCCGGGTGTTGGAAAAAGTACCGTCGGCGTAGTTTTGGCAAAAGTATTAGGTTATGAATTTGTAGATGCAGATCTTCTGATCCAGAAAGCAGAGGGAAAATTACTGCATGAAATTATTTCAGAGAAAGGTGTAGACGGTTTTATCGAAGTGGAAAACCGTGTAAACAGCCAGATTGATACCCACCGCAGTGTCATTGCCACCGGTGGAAGCGTTATATATGGAAAAGAAGCAATGGAGCATCTGTGTTCCATCGGAACCGTTGTATATCTGAAACAGAATCTCAGACCGCTGGAGCGCCGCCTGCGCAACCTGAAAGGACGGGGCGTTGTGCTGAAACCGGGACAGACGCTTGCAGACCTGTACAAAGAGCGTGTGGCTCTGTATGAAAAATATGCGGATGTGACCGTTGATCAGTATAAACAGAATGTGGATCAGACATTGAAGGCAGTACTACAGGCATTAAAATCGTTTGATGGAACCGAAAAGGCAAAAACTGAATAATATAAAGCAAAGTTCCTTTTCTATAAGAAATATGTATGTTATAATAAAAGGAACTTTACAGATTAGATTAAAAATTTTGAGATAAAAAGTTTTAAGTTGAAAAATATTCTTGACAAATTTTTTGAGATATAGTTATAATAGCATGTTTAAATATAGAAACATAGAGGTGCAAGATGGATCAATATGTAATAAAAGGTGGGAGTCCGTTAGTCGGTGAAGTGGAAATCGGCGGCGCAAAAAATGCAGCGCTGGCAATTCTTGCTGCGGCAGTTATGACGGATGAGACCGTTACGATAGATAATTTACCAAATGTCCGTGATATCAATGTTATGCTTCAGGCAATTGAAAACATTGGTGCTACAGTTGAGCGTTTAGACGTTCACACGGTCAAGATCAATGGCTCAACCATTCACGATACAAGCGTGGATAATGAGTATATTAGAAAAATACGTGCATCCTACTATCTGTTAGGAGCATTACTTGGAAAATATAAAGATGCAGAGGTTGCATTACCGGGTGGCTGTGATATTGGAAGCAGACCGATCGACCTGCATCTGAAAGGTTTCCGTGCCATGGGCGCAGAGATCGACATTCACCACGGTCTCGTAGCTGCAAAGGCAGAGCGTCTTTGCGGTACACATATTTATATGGATAAGGTTTCCGTAGGTGCTACTATCAACATTATGATGGCAGCAGCCATGGCAGAGGGTAAGACCACCATTGAGAATGCAGCCAAAGAGCCGCATGTCGTTGACGTGGCAAACTTCTTAAACCGTATGGGAGCAAATATCCGTGGCGCCGGAACGGATGTGATCCGTATTTCCGGAGTGGAAAAACTGCACAAGACGGAGTATTCCATTATTCCGGATCAGATTGAGGCAGGTACATTTATGTTTGCAGCAGCTGCGACACATGGTGACGTAACTGTAAAGAACGTTATTCCGAAGCATCTGGAAGCCACCAGTGCAAAGCTGATCGAGGTTGGATGCGAGATCCAGGAGTTTGACGACGCAGTCCGTGTCATTGCGAACAAACCATTGCGCCATACACAGGTGACCACGTTACCGTATCCGGGATTCCCGACAGATATGCAGCCGCAGATGGGTGTTGTGCTTGCTCTTGCAGAAGGAACAAGTACGATCACGGAGAGTATTTTCGAAAATCGTTTCAAATATGTCGATGAGTTGGAGAAGATGGGCGCAAACATTAAAGTTGAGGGCAATATCGCTATCATTAATGGTGTGGACCGTTACACCGGCGCGAGAGTCAGCGCACCAGATCTTCGTGCAGGTGCAGCATTGGTTATCGCCGGACTGGCAGCTGATGGTATTACTATCGTAGATGATATCTACTACATCGAGCGTGGATACGAAGCTTTTGATGAAAAATTCAGAGGTATCGGAGGAATGATGCAGAAGGTAAGTTCTGAGAAAGAGATTCAGCAGTTCAGATTGAAACTGTAAGGTTCAGAACAGCTATCGATAAATTTTTAACAGGAAGCGGGCAGGAATGAAAAAACTGCCCGCATTTTTTGCCTTTTTTGTTATTTGTTCAACATTTTCGGGGAAATTTGTTGGTTGACTTTTCCTATCTCGGAAGGTATGATACATAAAGTATGACTGCAATAAACGTGAACTGTGGGAGTTCACATGTTTCAATTTAGATTAGAATGAGAGAAAAGAACGGAGGATAATTATGGAAAAATTATTATTTACTTCTGAGTCAGTTACAGAGGGACATCCGGATAAAGTCTGCGATGCCGTATCTGATGCAATTCTGGATGCCTGCATGGCACAGGATCCGATGAGCCGTGTTGCCTGCGAGACAGCTGCTTGTACAGGTTTCGTATTAGTAACAGGTGAGATCACTACAAAAGCACAGCTTGATATCCCGTCTATCGTTCGTCAGACTGTAAACGAGATTGGTTACAATGATGCAAAGACAGGTTTCGATGGAAATACATGTGCAGTTATGGTTGCTCTGGATCAGCAGTCCGCTGATATCGCTATGGGTGTTGATAAAGCACTTGAGGCAAAAGAGGGCGCTCTGACAGATGATCTTGATACAGGTGCCGGTGATCAGGGTATGATGTTCGGTTACGCTACAAACGAGACACCGGAATTAATGCCGTACCCAATCTCCCTTGCACACAAAATGGCTCTTCAGCTTACAAAAGTTCGTAAAGATGGTACATTAAGCTACTTAAGACCAGACGGAAAAACTCAGGTTTCCGTAGAGTATGATGAGAACGGCGCTCCTAAGAGATTAGAGGCTGTAGTTCTTTCTACACAGCATGATGATGATGTTACTCAGGAGCAGATCCATGAGGATATCAAAAAATATGTATTCGATCCGATTCTTCCGGCAGAGCTGATCGATGATGAGACAAAGTTCTTCATCAACCCGACAGGACGTTTCGTAATCGGTGGACCTCACGGTGATGCAGGTCTGACAGGACGTAAGATCATCGTTGATACTTACGGTGGAATGGCTCGTCACGGCGGCGGAGCTTTCTCCGGAAAAGACTGCACAAAAGTAGACCGTTCTGCAGCTTATGCAGCACGTTACGTTGCAAAGAACATCGTTGCAGCAGGTCTGGCTGACAAATGCGAGATTCAGCTTTCTTATGCAATCGGTGTAGCACAGCCGACTTCTATCATGGTAGATACATTCGGAACAGGCAAACTGTCCGATGAGAAGCTGGTTGAGATCGTTCGTGAGAACTTTGATCTTCGTCCGGCTGGAATCATCAAAATGCTTGACTTAAGAAGACCGATCTACAAAGCAACAGCTGCTTACGGACATTTCGGACGTACAGACGTAGATCTTCCTTGGGAAGCAACTGATAAAGTTGACGTATTAAAAAAATATCTGTAATCCTTTAAACTGAGGGAACAGTTACATAAAGTGCGTGAAAAACGTCGGATATTTGATGAAAATATCCGGCGTTTTTTTTGTACTATCGATGATTCCATACGAGAGAGTGTGTGATAGCATACTTTCTTATCTTGCCTGGCGTGGAGTAATGCCATATTTATCTTTGAACTTCCGGTTGAAATAAGAAGCATTTTCAAAACCGGATTTCTGTGCGATCTCCAGGATAGACAGATTTGTTGAAACTAGCAGATTTCTGGCATGTGCCAGCCGGACATCATTCAGATAATGGATATAGCTGATGCCCATATGCGTCTTAAAAAATTTCATGAAGTGTGATTCACTGAAATAGCAGGCAGAGGCAATCTGGCGAATGGAAATAGATTCTTCCAAGTGTTCATTTGTGAAAGTGATGATGAATTTCAACTTGTCCAGTGAGCGTTGCTGTATGTTGGATAATTCTTTTTTATCGTCCAGAGAAAGAAGTTGGAACATGAACAGAAACAGAGAGCCTTTGAGCGCCAGTTGATATCCGCCAGGTTTTTTACTGCATAATTGATCCATTGTCTGGATCAGATCATGAATTTTCGGGTAGCAGGACAGACGTGGGTGAATGTGGACGACTGTGTGAATTTGCCCGGAGAACAATGGATACAGAAATTTTTCAAAACAGACGTCGTGGTTATCGGAAGAAAGTAATTCCGGGCGAAAAATGATATTTTCATATTCCATTTTCTGACCTGAAATTTCCCTGATGGCATGCAGGTGTTCCGGAAGAACAATAATGATATCTCCGGCTGTGACGTGATAGTGCGTCAGGTCTACAAGAACTGTGCCAGATCCCTTCTGAATGACGATAAGTTCTGCTTCTTCATGCCAGTGAACAGGTACTTCCGTAAAATCATCCGGTATAGTGCACAGATAGGTGTTATAAGGAAACTGATCTTCCGTATGACGTTTTTTTTCGTGGTATTGTTCTGGTTTTGGCTGTTTCATGCTGGACTCCTTTCTGTTTTTGATAGAATTGTACTATAAAAGGATATTATGCTGCAAGAAAAAAATAACAATGCCGTATAAAATATAAGCAGAAACACACGAACAGTAAAAAGTATGATACAATGAATCAAACGGTTCCTGCGTATCAGATTCTTTTGAGAGCACAGACTATAAGGTCGGGAAGGAATTTTATTATGAAGCTGGAAATGTTAGTATCGGAAAAATTAGGAAAAGCAATTTCAGAAAGCAGTAATCAGGAGATTTACCAGGCACTGATGGCTGTTGTGCAGGATATGGCAGAACAGAAGGAATCTAATGCAGGGAAAAAGAAAGTATATTATGTATCTGCAGAGTTTTTGATCGGAAAACTTTTGTCTAATAATATGATCAATCTCGGAATATATGAGGATGTCCGCAAAATGCTTGCTGCAAATGGAAAAGATATCTGTGAAATTGAGGAAATCGAGGCAGAACCATCTCTTGGAAACGGAGGGCTTGGTCGACTGGCAGCCTGTTTTTTGGATTCGATTGCAACACTTGGTTACAATGGAGCCGGTATTGGACTGAATTATCATCTTGGATTATTTCAGCAGAAATTTGCGGATCATATGCAGAAAGAAACAAAAAATCCGTGGATGGATCGAAGTGGCTGGTTAAAACGTACGGATGTCAGTTTCCCGGTGTCTTTTGGTAATATGACATTACAGTCTGTCATGTACGAAATTCTGGTAACCGGATATGGTAACCGCACCAATAAATTACAACTTTTTGATATAGATTCTGTGGATGAGAGCATTGTAGAGGATGGGATTTCTTTCGATAAAAAAGAAATTGCCAAAAATCTGACATTATTCCTTTATCCGGATGACAGTGATGAAGATGGTCGCAAGCTTCGCATTTATCAGCAGTATTTTATGGTAAGTAATGGCGCACAGCTGATTTTAAAAGAATGTGAAGCACGGGGATGTAAGCTCTATGATTTGCCGGATTATGCAGTCATCCAGATCAATGATACACATCCGACGATGATCATCCCGGAGCTGATCCGTTTATTAATCGCCCGGGGACTTTCTGTGGACGATGCAATTGATGTGGTAAGCCGCACCTGTGCATATACCAATCATACCATTTTGGCGGAAGCACTGGAAAAATGGCCACTGCATTATCTGCAGGAAATCGTACCACAGCTGGTGCCAATTATTGAAATTTTAGATGATAAAGTACGACGAAAATATGCGGATGAAAGTGTGGCTGTCATTGACCGTAACGATGTGGTTCATATGGCGCACATTGATATCCATTACGGATTCAGCGTAAATGGCGTTGCAGCTTTGCATACAGAAATCCTGAAAGAGACAGAACTTCATAATTTTTATCAGCTTTACCCGGAGAAATTTAACAACAAGACAAACGGAATTACGTTTCGCCGCTGGCTGCTTCATTGCAATCCGATGCTTGCAGATCAGATCACGGAGTGGATTGGTGATGGATACAAAAAAGATGCAACAGAGTTGAAGAAGCTGGAGAAGTTTGTAGAGGATGAACAGTCACTGCAGAATCTTCTGCAGATAAAAAAAGAAAACAAACATCAACTGGCAGAGTATCTGAAACGGACACAGGGCATAGAACTGAATGAAGATTCTGTGTTTGACATTCAGATCAAACGGCTTCATGAGTATAAACGACAGCAGATGAACGCATTGTATGTGATTTATAAATATCTGGAAATAAAAAGCGGAAAATTACCAAAGACTCCGATCACGGTGATTTTTGGCGCAAAAGCAGCACCGGCTTATGTGATCGCCAAAGATATCATTCATCTGATCCTCTGCCTGCAGGAACTGATCAATCATGATCCGGAAGTAAGTCCTTATCTGAATGTGGTCATGGTAGAAAATTATAACGTTACATTAGCAGAAAAACTAATCCCGGCATGTGATATTTCAGAACAGATTTCACTTGCATCCAAAGAGGCAAGCGGAACCGGAAACATGAAATTTATGCTGAACGGAGCAGTGACACTTGGAACAGAAGATGGTGCAAATGTAGAAATCCATCAGTTTGTCGGAGATGACAATATCTATATCTTTGGTGCAAAGAGTGATGAAGTAATTGCACATTATGAAAAAAGTGATTACAGACCATCCGATTATTATACAAAAAATCCGTTGATCCAAAAGGCTGTGGAATTTATTACAGATCCACAGATGATGGAAATTGGAAAGAAAGAAAATTTAGAGCGTTTAAGCAGTGAACTGAAAAATAAAGACTGGTTTATGACATTCCTGGATCTGGAAGATTATATCCGAACAAAAGAACGGGCACTGGAAGATTATACAGACCGCAAAACATGGGCAAAGAAAATGCTGGTGAATATCAGTAATGCAGGTTTCTTTTCTTCTGACCGTACCATCCGGGAATACAATCAGGATATATGGAAATTGGGGGAGTAATGTATGCTGACAATTCTGGTAGTAGATGATGAAAAACTGGAGCGAAAGGGAATTCGTTTTCTGCTGAACCGGCGCAGTGAAGAGATGGAAATTTTGGAGGCCGCCAACGGAAAGGCGGCCTGCGAAATTTTACAGCATCGGACAGTGGATATTATGCTGACAGATATAAAAATGCCATTTATGGATGGTATTGAGCTGGTTTCTGTGGCTCACAAATTACAGCCAGATCTGGAAATGGTAATTTTTTCCGGATATGGTGAGTTTGAATATGCGAAAAAGGCAATGGCTTCCGGCGTTTCAAACTATGTGCTCAAGCCGGTGGATCCTGCCGAGTTCGAAAACACGCTGAATCATCTGGTGGAGAAAATTACTGAGCGGAGAAATGAAGCACAGCGCAGTCAGTGGAATCAGGATTCTCTGGAAAATTATTTTCTTTTCAGATACCTTTGTCAGGGAAATAACGATCTGTTAAATAAAATCAGTGGAAAGATCAATATTGACCGTTGGAATCAGATCAGAGGTTTGTTTTTAATTGAGAGTGAAGACAACTTTTTTGAAGAATCAGAAGAAGTTTTTATTCAAAAACTGACAGAATATAGCAAGCAGAAATTATCTTTTTTAAATCTGGCACAGAATCAGGAACTCTGTGTCCTTTTTGGCGTATGTGAGCAGAAAATTTTTGCAACAGATTTAGCTGAATGGATGAATCATACGTTTGGAAATCGTTTTTATGTGGCAGTCGGTCAGCCGGTTACGGATCGAAGTGAACTGCCGGATCGTTTTCAGATGCTTGAAAGTCTGATAGAAAATAAATTTTATCAGAAGGAAACAAGAGTATTTTTACCGGATCATGTAGCAGAAGATACCGGGAGTGAGCAGTTCCTGGATGAAACGATTAGCCGGATGATCGAAAATATCCGAATGGATGATATGACTCATCTGTGGGAACATTTTCGTATTTTGAAAAATGGTATGGGAGAGCTGAGCAGCTATTCGCAGATTTATACGAGATTTTTGTTTTCCAATCTGGTAAAAGAATTTTTTACGCATCAGCATCAGGACAGAAAAAAACTGGAAACAGCGGTTCAGAAGGTATACGAAATGCAGTCTGTCCAGGAAGTGATAAGTCTTGTAGAAACACTCATTCAGAATATGGAAGAACGTCTGGCAGCCAACAATGATGGTACCAGAAATGAAGTTGCACAGGCAAAAAGTTATATTTATGAACATTACAGTGAGGATATCAGTGTGGAAAAATTATCCGAACTGGTGTATTGGTCACCGGGATATTTCAGTTATATATTTAAGAAAGAAACCGGAGATACGGTCAGTCGTTTTATTCGGAATTACCGGATGGAGCAGGCAAAAAAACTGCTTTCCGATACATCTATGAAGATTGTGCAGATATGTAAAGAAACTGGTTTTTCAAATGTATCTTATTTTTGTAAAAATTTCCGTGAGTATTGTGGATGTAGTCCGGAACAGTATCGAAAGGGTGGAATGACAGATGCACAGACTGAAACAGTTCTTTCATAAACTATCCATTCGAAAAAAGATGCTGACAATTCTGTGTCTGGTCGGTATGCTTCCGGTTATGATACTGGGTATTTCACTTGGAATTAATTCCTATCGCACAGTGCTGAAATACAGGGAAAAAGATATGACGAATACACTGCAGCAGGCCTGTGGGATTGTAGATTATCAGATGTATACCTGCCAGCAGATGATGAATTATTTCGTATACAACCAAGATGTTATCAATTTTCTGGAGTGCGATCCGACAAAGAAGACACAGCGTTATGAACTGTATCAGGAAGTATCAAATACCATCGGTGCGTTGAAGTATCAGAATCTGATCATGGAATCTGTTACAATCTACTCCGAGAGCATTCAGCAGTCTTTCGGAAATGAAACGCATCCACTGGAGGATCTGTACAAAGAGTCCTGGTATCGAGATGGAATCAGGGATAAGGAATGGGTATTTGATGAAAGTACATTAGACCTGATTTCGATATACAAAATTCCAAGTTATTCCGGAATTGAAAGTTATGTGGCAGTTCGCACAGATATTCCGACATTATTTGAATCATTAAACCAGCTTGCAGTGGATCAATATGGTGTTCATGTGCAGACACAGAACGATGAAATATGGAATTTTTCCGGGAAAAAATGTACAGATAAAAATGGAATATATGCAAGTTTTAGAGAGAATAAAAAGGATTATTTATGGGTGCATCAGGATCTGAATCAGATGGATGCGACAGTTACTTATTTTCAAAAGAAATCCAACTTAAGTCCGTTTTCCGGAAGAGCGTTTCTTATGATCGCAGTGCAGGTAGGAGCCTGTCTGATCTGTATTATTCTGCTAGGAAGGAGATTTGCAAAATATTTATCCAGACCATTGGAAGAACTGACAGAAGAAATCCAGTCTATGGATGAAACAAACATTCAGGCAACAGTCCACAGCAACCGCGAAGACGAGATGGGAATCCTGATCAACAGTTATAATCATATGATGCAGCGGATCCAGGAATTGATCAGGGAAAATTATGAAACTCAGATTGCCCGGAAAGAATTTGAAATGAAAGCACTGCAGGCTCAGATCAATCCGCATTTCCTGTATAATTCTCTGTCGATGATCAACTGGAAAGCAATTGAGGCCGGCGAAGAGGAAATCAGTCAGGTGACGCTTGCACTTTCTGCATTTTACCGGACAACTTTAAATAAAGGAAGAACCTGGATCAGCCTGCGGCTGGCACTTCAGAACATTCAGGCATATGTACAGTTGCAACTCTGGATGCATGATAATGACTTTAAAGTGCATTATGATGTAGATGAAAAATTGTTGGATTATGAACTTCCGTCACTTATTTTCCAGCCATTTGTAGAAAATGCGTTAGAGCATGGCCTTGATATTAAGGAGGATCCGGATCACCAGATCTGGTTCCGTATCTGGGAGGAGACAGATTCCGGGGTGATTTATGTCAGCATCCGTGACAATGGCGTTGGGATGGATGCAGATACGCTTGCACATGTTCTGGAATATCATGCTTTGGGATATGGTGTCAAAAACGTAAACGACAGAATGAAACTGAGCTTCGGGGAAGCTTATGCCATTCAGATCAAAAGCGAACTGGGAAAAGGTACTGAGGTGTTATTGCATTTTCCAAAGATACAGAAGGGAGAGGACAATGAGTCATAGCAAAAGAAGAGCACAGGCTATTGTCATCGGAATGATGTGTGTACTTCTTGGTGTGGCATCATTTGAAATTAACCGTGATGTGGCAGAACGGGAAGCGGATGAAAAGAAAGCCAGATCCTGGGAAAAAGCGGAGAAATCACCGCTGATACCTTATCCGGAGACAGTGACCTATACACTGGCAAAAATGACTGCTTTCGGTAATTCCGGTATGCCGGATGGCGATACTTATGAGGATAATGCTTATACACGATATTTGAAAAAAACACTTAATGTACAAAATGAAGACGTCATGGAAGTGTCAGGGGATGAAAATTATTATCTGTATATCCAGCGGATGATTGCTGAAAATACTCTGCCGGATGTGATGCTGGTGTCTGGTCCGGAGGATGTAGAGAAACTGGCAGAGTATGGCATGATTGAAGATTTATCAGATGCCTATCAGGAGGCAACTTCCAGTATGATCAAATCCATGTACAGCAGTTATGGAAAAGAATTACTGGAATCTGTGACCATTGATGGAAAATTGATGGCACTTCCTTCCACACAGGTTTATTATGGATGCAACCTCTTCTGGGTGAGGGAAGACTGGCGGAAAGAACTGGGACTTCCGGAACCTTCGACGCTTGCTGATGTGGAGCAGATCATCCAGGCATTCCGGGAAAATGATCCGGGAGGAAATGGAAATATCGGATTGCCATGTATGGCAACATTGTATGGGGACGGTTCTTCGAATTTCTCTGTGGATCCTGTTTTTTCCGTATTTCATGCCTATCCGGGGATATGGCTGCAGGATAGTGATGACGGTTATATCTATGGATCATTAACGGAAGAGACCAGGCAGGCACTGGAATATCTTCATGGATGGTATGAAAATGGTATTCTGGATCAGGATTATATGATGCGGACACCGGGAGAAATCGGAGAACTGATACGTGATAACCGCTGTGGAGCCTTTTTTGGCTGGTGGTGGGCACCGAATAATCCGCTGATAGAAGCGGTGGAGGCAAATCCGGGGGCGGAGTGGAAACCATATGTGATCACGGATGAGTATGGAGAAGTTCATTCTTACATATATGGAAAAACATCTCCCTGTATCGTGGTGCGAAAAGGATATGAGCATCCGGAGATCGTCATGAAGATTATGACCGCACTTTTTGACAATGCGCGATACCGTCACGATGGGAGCGAAGAAATTGACCTGTACCAGAAACGTGGGGTTGATATCACGGCACGTCCGCTTGTGGCAAACTGTGATTTCAGCAATGCTGTGTTTACAACCACAGACCATATCTGGCTGGCTTTGCATTATCCGCGACAGACAGATTCCATGAATTCTCTGGAATCGGCTTATTATGACAGTTGCCGCAGATTTCTTGATGGAGACAGGGATCCTGTTTACTGGGCTGCCTATGCTTCACGGATTCAGGCAGTACGGCTGATTGAAGAGGCAGATGTGTCTTATGTTAATGAAGACTATGTACCGTATTCACATCGGGAGTTACCGCAGGATATGACAGATATGGAGACACTGGCTTTTATGAAGATCATTACAGGAGAAGAACCAATATCCTATTTTGATATTTTTACAGAATCGTGGAAAAAGAACATGATTCTTGAAAATCTTTTGTATTAATTATGACTCTCTTTCTATAAAATTATAAGTATCAAAGAGGTACGCACTTGATACGATAATGAAAAGGAAAGAGGGTATTTTTTATGAAAATGAAAAAATTTTTGGCAGTGTGTCTGTCCGCATTGACAGTAACCGGTATGTTAGCAGGCTGCGGTGGAGCGAAAGGCGGAGATACTTCTTCCGCAGGAGCTGAGAAAGAAGGAAGCAGTGCAGAAGGCTCTGTATATTACCTGAATTTCAAACCGGAGATTGCAGATCAGTGGGAAGAAATTGCAGCAAAATATACTGAGGAGACAGGTGTTCCGGTAAAAGTAAAGACAGCAGCATCCAATCAGTATGAGCAGACACTGAAATCAGAGATGGCTAAAAGTGATGCTCCTACTTTATTCCAGATCAACGGACCGGTTGGATATCAGTCCTGGAAAGAGTATTGTGCAGATCTGAAGGATACCGATTTTTACAATATGCTGGTAGATAAAGATCTCGCAATCACAGAAGGTGATGGTGTATACGGCATTCCGTTTGCAGAAGAAGGATACGGAATTATCTATAATAAAGAAATCATGGATAAGTATTTTGCACTTCCGGGCGCAAAAGCAACATCCATGGATGATATCAAAAACTTTGATACATTAAAGGCAGTTGTAGAAGATATGACAGCGCACAAAGCTGATCTTGGCATTGATGGTGTATTTGCATCCACATCCTTTGCACCAGGTGAAGACTGGAGATGGCAGACACATCTGATGAATCTTCCGATTTACTATGAGTACAAAGATGCAGATGTAAAAGATGAGGATGAGATTTCTTTCAAATATAATGAGAACTTTAAAAATATTTTTGACCTGTATCTGAACAACTCCACGGTTGAGCCTACAATGGTTGGTTCCAAGACAGTAGATGATTCTATGTCAGAGTTTGCATTAGGAAAAGCTGCTATGGTTCAGAATGGTAACTGGGCATGGTCTCAGATCAGCAAAGTAAGTGGCAACGTAGTAAAAGAAGAAAACGTGAAATTTATGCCGATTTATACAGGCGTAGAAGGCGAAGAGACACAGGGACTGTGCATCGGTACAGAAAACTACATGTGTGTAAACAGCAATGCATCTGAGGCAGATCAGAAAGCATCCCTGGATTTCCTGAAATGGGTGTTCAGTTCTGATGAAGGAAAAGAGATGGTAACAAATGATCTTCAGTTTATCACACCGTTCAGCACATTTGGCGATGATGAGATTTCTTCGGACCCGTTAGCACAGGAAGTAGTAAGATACATGAAAGATGATTCCCTTACAACTGTACCGTGGAACTTTACAACATTCCCAAGCCAGACATTCAAAGATGATTATGGCGCATCTCTTCTTGAGTATGCAAATGGCAATAAAGAATGGGATGCTGTAGTATCAGATACAGTAGATGAGTGGGCATCTGAGAAAGAAGCAACAGCTGAGTAGTCATATTACATAGAATTCTCAAAGGGAAGGAGGCGGTCATCGGCCGTCTCCTCTTCTGTTTTAGGAAGAAAACATTTGTATCCGTAGGGAGGGAGATTTATGCAAAAGACATATAAAAAATATTTTGCTCTTTTTGTATTACCTACATTAATTGCATTTACCCTGTTTTTCATCATTCCATTTATTATGGGAATCGTGCTTTCATTCTGTAAATTTACGACAGTTACAAATGCACACTGGGTTGGAATTGCAAATTATGTAAAGGCATTTTCAAACAAAGATTTTATTAATGCACTGTTATTTACCGTGAAATTTACGGTTGTATCCGTAATTACAATTAATGTAATTTCCTTTGCTCTGGCATATGGACTGACACGGGGATTAAAAGGAACCAATATTTTTCGAACCATTTTCTTTATGCCAAACCTTATCGGAGGAATTGTACTTGGCTATATCTGGCAATTACTGATCAATGGCGTGCTGGCACATTTTAATGTAACGATTACAGCAGACCCGAAATATGGTTTCTGGGGCATGGTCATTCTGACAAACTGGCAGCTGATCGGATATATGATGATCATTTACATTGCCGGTATTCAAAATATACCGACAGAATTGATTGAGGCAGCTGAAATTGATGGTGCCAATAAATTCCAGTCATTGTATAAGATTATTATTCCGATGACAATGCCATCTGTTACCATCTGTTTGTTCCTGACACTTACGAACTGCTTCAAACTGTTCGATCAGAACCTGGCATTAACAGCAGGCGGACCGGCAAAGAAAACCGCAATGCTGGCATACGATATTTATACGACATTCTACAACAGGAACGGCTGGGAAGGTGTCGGTCAGGCAAAAGCAGTTATTTTCTTTATTATCGTAGCAGCAATCTCACTGACACAGTTATACTTCACAAGACGTAAGGAGGTTGAGAACTAATGCTGAAAAAGAGAAAACAAAACAAAAATGAGATCATTGAAAATCCGGCAGTATCAAAAGGTACCGGTATTGTGATCACGATTGTGATGACACTTTTAGCTGTGGCTTTCCTGTTCCCGATTTTCCTTGTATTGATGAATTCTTTTAAAAACAAACTTTATATCAGTGATGCACCGTTCGCATTGCCAAATTCGGATACTTTTTCCGGAATGTACAATTATGTGAATGGTATTCAGAAAACAGGACTGCTGGTAGCAGCCGGAAGATCTGCTTTTATTACCATCTGCTCTGTAATCGTGATTGTGCTTTTGACTTCCATGGCTGCATGGTGGATTACAAGAGTTACATGTAAATTATCCACAGTATTGTATTATCTGTTTGTATTTGCAATGATCGTTCCATTCCAGATGGTTATGTTT